>Ga0007795_10000135_pt1 | contig 18457 bp, 13 predicted proteins | sample CryBogmetaGMA1M_FD_60369 | JGI IMG/M metagenome (GOLD analysis project Ga0007795, IMG submission 60369) | Freshwater microbial communities from Crystal Bog, Wisconsin, USA - MA1M | ecosystem: Environmental > Aquatic > Freshwater > Lake | place: Crystal Bog, Wisconsin, USA | collected 2009-07-06
TTTTTAGCCTTATTAAAAAAATGGTTCCATTACGTGCTCAAGAAACTATTCACCATCTTGCAATGCACACCGATGGCTTGCTCTCGCAGTATTTGCGTGGCATGGTCATCGTCATTTCGGTTATGTCTGCTTTTTACAGTATTGGCCTCACCATGATCGGCATTAAAGGAGCTGTGGCCCTCGGCGTATTTACAGCCTTAATGATTGTGATTCCCTATATTGGAATTACTCTTGGCTTAACGCTTGCAATCCTCTCCGCAATTTTACAATTTGGTATTGGCACAGAACTTGTAGCAGTGCTAATCATCTATGGTATCGGTCAACTCCTTGAAGGCTTTTTCTTAACACCCCGCTTAGTGGGAGAACGTATTGGCCTGCATCCAGTTGCGGTGCTATTTGCCTTGATACTCTTTGGAAAACTCTTCGGTTTTTTTGGCGTGCTACTTGCACTACCAATCAGTGCTGTGAGTTTAGTATTAGGTCAGTATCTTTGGTCCGTGTATACCCAAAGCTCTTGGTATCAAAAATAATTTCGTAGTAATGAATACATCCCCACTCCCAAGACAGTTTGCTTTAGATCTCAGCCATAGCCCCAAAGCAAGTCTTGATAATTATTTACCTAGCAAAGATCTGGCATTAATTTCCACCCTGCAAAATATTTGCAACATTTGGCAACAAACTGGCAGCAATCAAACTAGTAACCCACTGAATCATCGTTGGATTTATTGGTGGGGACCAGAAGGCTCCGGACGCAGCCATTTGCTTGAGGCAATGACGAATGCTGCTGAAAGTAAAGGTATGGAATATTTTTTTCTCAATCCTAGAGAGCCTATCTCATGGGTTCGTGCTGAAGAAAAAATGAGCGCCTTAGCGCAAAGCGTTATGCCCTCGGTCATTGCTGTTGATGATGTAGATGCCTTAGATGAGCGTTTAGTGGGAGCCTTATTTCGTATTCTTAATGGCGTTCAGGCAAGCAAGAATATTCACATCTTCATGGCTGGTAAGGCGGCGCCAGCCAATTTGGAGTTACGCGAAGACCTACGGACCCGTCTGGGATGGGGTTTGGTCTTTCAAACACAGCTTTTGAATGATGGTGAGAAAATACAGGCTTTAGAGGAAGCTGCTAAGGCTCGAGGATTGGTTTTATCTCCCGAAGTATTGCCTTGGCTACTCAATCGTTTTTATCGCGATATGCCCAATTTAATGGCTTTAATTGATGCTTTAGATGCGTATTCACTAGAAACAAAACGTGCTGTAACCTTGCCACTCGTCCGCGAGCTCTTACAGCCAAAATAATTTACTTGAAATTTCATCTGTGACCCAGTTAGCCCTTTTCGATTTAGATAGCACCCTCCTCCCTTGTGACAGCGATTATGAGTGGGGGCAATTTTTAGCACGCATTGGCGTGGTAGACGGTGAAGATTATGCGAGAAAAAACGAGCGTTTTTACCAAGACTATAAAGATGGCAAGCTAGATATTCATGAATTTCTTCGTTTTTCCTTAAAGCCGCTTTCGGAACATTCCCGCGCTCAACTAAAGGAATGGCACGATGCTTTTATGAAAGAAGTGATTCACGGTCACCTCCGTCAACAAGCGATTGACTTGGTCAAACGCCATCAAGATGCAGGGGATCTTTGCTGTGTCATCACTGCAACCAATAGTTTTGTAACGCGTCCGATTGTAGAAAGTTTTGGCATCGAGCATCTCATCGCAACTGAGCCTGCCACCAGCAACAATGACCCTCTTGGGAGCTTCACTGGGGATGTAAAAGGTATACCCAATTTCCGTGAAGGCAAGATTCAGAATCTACATACTTGGCTAGCAGCTCAAGAACTCTCTTTTGACAAAATGCCAAAGAGCTACTTCTACTCTGACTCAATGAATGACCTCCCTCTATTAGAAGAAGTAAGTAATCCTGTTGCTACTAATCCAGATGAGCGTCTACGCCATGAGGCTCATAAGCGCAATTGGCCCATTCTTGAACTGTTTGCATGATCACTAAATTCATCAAACGCATCTTGCGTCGTGACCCGATGGTCAAGCATACGCAAGCGAATAAGACTGGAGTACCTAAGCGCATTCCTAAAAAAGCGCATCGTATTGACCCACATTTACTCTCAAAGAATGCGGTCAAGGTAACCCATACACTTCAGCAGGCAGGCTTTGAGGCCTTTATTGTTGGCGGGGCGGTGCGTGATCTTGCTTTAGGAATTGGCCCAAAAGATTTTGACGTAGCAACCAATGCAACACCAGACCAAGTGCAAAGGCTGTTCCGTAAAGCGCGTCTAATAGGTCGTCGCTTTCAGATTGTGCACGTCACTTTCTTTGGTAAAGGCCACCCTGAAATTATTGAAGTGTCTACTTTCAGAGCGCTACTAGATAATGCTGGCGATCATGTTGCTGAAAGCGGTCGAATATTACGCGATAACGTCTGGGGCTCACAAGGTGAAGATGCTGCAAGGCGAGACTTCACGATCAACGCAATGTATTACGACCCGTCTAGCGAGACCGTTCTCGACTATCACGGTGGTATGGCAGATATGCAAAAGAAAACTTTGCGCATGATTGGCGATCCCGCAAAACGCTATCGCGAAGACCCAATTCGGATGCTCAGGGCGATTCGCTTTGCAGCCAAAACTGGATTTACCTTAGATTTGGCTACCCGGGCCCCCATTACAAAACTGAGTAATCTTTTGCAAGACGTACCCTCAGCAAGACTCTTTGATGAAATTCTCAAACTACTCATGTCTGGGTATTCTTGGGCTGCAATTTTGGGCTTGAGAGATGCAGGACTTCATCATGGACTGTTGCCATTGCTAGACCATATTTTAGATAGCGGAGTTGACTCCAAGGGCGCCAATGATTTTGTTAGGTTGGCCTTAGCGAATACGGACGAACGCATTCAATCTGGCAAAAGTGTTTCTGCTGGATTTTTATTTGCCACCTTGCTTTGGCCTGATCTGCTCAAGAACTGGAGAGCAAATATTGCCAAAGGTATGGCCAATATTCCAGCACTACATGATGCTATGGACGATACGATCGCTACTCAAAGTAGCAGCATGACGATTCAACGGCGCCTTGAGAGTGATATGTGCGAGATTTGGGCAATGCAGCCACGCTTTGAAAAACGGGTTGGACGTTATCCCTACCGCCTCATTGAATCCCCTCGTTTTAGGGCTGCCTATGACTTTATGCTCCTGCGCTGTGCTACGGGCGAGCAAAACCCGAGTCTTGGGCAATGGTGGACCGATTTCATTGCCGCTGATCCGGCCGGGCAAGAAGCCCTGATGGATGCCGCCAAGACAGAACTGGGTAGCGGTGCGACCTCCCCCGCTAAACGGCGTCGTCGTAGAAAACCCAAATCCGACATATCTCCCGAACCGCAAGCAGGTTAAGCAAACTTAGAGAAATTTCAGTAAAGTAGTTTCATCTCTAGTTTGGAATCATATGGCACGAGCTTTTATTGGATTTGGTGGGAATATCGGCGATACACGTCAGCTTATTACTGATGCGATTGTTTGTCTTGCACTGCGTTCTGAATTACAAATTCTTGCTAAAAGCTGCTTTTATCAAAGTGCTCCTGTAGACGCTATTGGTAATGACTACATTAATGCAGTAATCGAAATCGAAACTGAGCTCACACCTTATGGTCTGTTGCATGTCTGCCAAGCAATTGAACTAGAGTTCGGCAGAGAGCGCCCTTACTCCAATGCCCCCCGTACACTTGATCTAGACATTCTGTCTTTTGAGGGTGTTACTCAAAATGAAACTGAACTGATACTGCCTCACCCGAGAATGATTGAGCGTTCCTTTGTTCTTCTCCCGCTTCTGGAAATAGCTCCTAATTTCTTCTTGCCAGATCTAGGCGAATTGAAGACTTATTTACCCAACGTGGCCAACCAAAGAATTGAAAAACTAGCCTGCAGGAACTGTAATTGCGGGGAAAAAGACGTTTATAGGCCACCTTCGCATTAATTCATTAAACTCACGCCATGGGTTACTTGCAAGGCGATAAGCCAATCACCATTACTAAACTACTCGCGATGTATGCAGAGCGAGAGAAAATTACTATGCTCACCGCATACGACTCGACCATGTCGGCTTTATTAAATCGCTGTGGGATTGAAGCGATTTTGATTGGTGACTCATTGGGCAATGTAATTCAAGGTCACTCGAGCACAACGCCAGTTACCGTTGAGCAAATGGTTTATCACACGCAATGTGTAGCCCGCACTAATACAAACGCGTTTCTGATTTCAGATCTTCCATTTGCAAGCTATGGAGATCCAGTTCAAGCCCTCGATTGTGCTGCAGAACTCATGCGCGCCGGCGCTGACATGGTTAAGCTGGAGGGCGGAGATTGGCAAGCAGACATCATTCAATATCTGGTTGAGCGCAGTGTCCCTGTTTGCGCACACCTTGGCCTGCTCCCGCAATCAGTGCATCTTTTAGGCGGCTATAAGGTGCAAGGCAAATCTAAGGATGCTGCAAGTCATATGCTGGAACAAGCGCTTGCTTGCCAAGCAGCTGGTGCACAAATGGTAGTACTTGAAGCGATCCCCTCTTCCCTCGGAGAAAAAATCACTGCTGAACTCCATATTCCAACGATCGGAATTGGTGCGGGACCAGATTGCTCTGGCCAGGTATTAGTTCTACAAGATATGCTGGGTATTAGCCCAGGCAAGCCACCCAAGTTCGTCAAAGACTTTATGGATGGCCACCAATCGATCGAGGCTGCTATTAAAGCCTATGTTCGCGAAGTGAAATCCGGAAAATTTCCCGGACTAGAGCATGGCTTTGCAGGCTGATTTCCCCTAAGTGTTTAACTAAAAAAGCTCTTTACACCATCAAACCAGCCCTTTTGCTGCGGGCTGTGTTTATCACCACCGGATTTCAGACTCTCATCAAACTGTGAAAGCAATTTTTTCTGCTCATCCGTTAACTTCACCGGTGTCTCAAGCAAAACATGTACAAAAAGATCGCCCACTAATGTAGAGCGCAGTCCTTTAATGCCTTTATTACGCAGACGGAATGTTTTACCGGTTTGCGTACCCTCAGGAATTGGAAATTCAACCCGACCAGATAAAGTAGGGACTTCGATTTGACCGCCAATCGTTGCAGTTGCAAACGAAATCGGCATTTGTACATGCAAGTCACTGCCATCACGCTCAAATACCGGATGCGGCTTGACGCGAACTTCTACGTAGAGATCACCTGAAGGTCCGCCATTAATACCTGGCTCACCATTACCAACTGAACGCACACGCATGCCATCATCAATACCCGCAGGAATTTTGATTTCCAGAGTTTTTTGCTCTTTATGTTTCCCGCTACCATGGCAAGTTTTACAAGGCTTCGGAATGTACTCTCCTGTGCCGCGGCACTTAGGACAAGTCTGCTGCATGGAGAAAAATCCTTGTTGCACGCGCACTTGACCATGGCCGTCACAAGTAGAGCATTTTTCTGCTTTGCTTCCTGGCTCTGCACCTGTTCCATGACAAGGTTGGCAATTACTCCAGCTCGGTACCCGAATCTGAGTTGTGTAACCCTCAGCCGCTTGCTCAAGAGTGATATCCATGTTGTAGCGAAGATCAGCACCTTTGTAGACTTGCGGACCAGAATGACGACCGCCACCTTGTCCAAAAATATCGCCAAAGATATCACCGAAGGCATCGGCAAAGCCACCGCCGGCAAAGCCACCACCGCCAAAGCCACCGCCCATTGAAGGATCTACACCAGCATGACCGTATTGATCGTAAGCTGCACGCTTATTTGGATCAGTAAGTGTTTCGTAGGCCTCTTTGGCCTCCTTAAATTGGGCTTCAGCCGTTTTGCTGTCAGGGTTGCGATCAGGGTGATACTTCATCGCCAATTTTCGATAGGCTTTTTTTAGCTCTTCTTCATTGGCACCCTTGGCTACACCAAGCACTTCATAAAAATCGCGTTTACTTTTAGGCACGGCCTATTCCTCTCAACAACCTGAATGACACAAGTCGGCACGAGGCCGACTTGTTATTGAAGTACATCAAAACTACGTTAATGATTGCGTCTGTTTGATATTAAATGACTTAATTATTTCTTGTCATCAACCTCTTTAAAGTCGGCATCAACGACATCAGCATCTGGTGCTGCACCAGGAGCGCCGCCGCTAGGAGCTGCACCGGTACCTGCGCCTGCCTTAGCTTGTTCAGCAGCCATGACTTTCTCGCCTAACTTCTGACTTGCTTTACCCAAAGCTTCAGTCTTTGCCAAGATCGCTTCTTTGTCACTACCCTTGATTGCTTCATCTAACTCTTTAAGGGCAGTTTCAATCGCTTCTTTTTCAGAAGCTTCTAGACTAGCTCCGTGCTCTTCCAAGGCTTTCTTAGTAGAGTGAGCTAAAGCATCAGCAGTATTACGAGCTGTTACCAACTCCAGTACTTTCTTATCCTCGGCAGCATTGGCTTCAGCATCCTTGACCATGCGGACAATTTCTTCTTCGGTCAAGCCAGAGTTGGCCTTAATCGTGATCTTATTTTCTTTACCAGTGGTTTTATCTTTTGCAGTGACATGCAAAATACCGTTAGCATCAATATCAAAAGTCACTTCAATTTGTGGCATACCGCGTTGTGCTGGAGCAATACCTTCGAGATTAAATTCGCCGAGCAACTTGTTTGCTGCGGCCATCTCGCGCTCACCTTGGAAACACTTAATGGTCACCGCAGGCTGGTTATCTTCTGCAGTCGAGTAAACCTGAGAATGTTTGGTAGGAATTGTGGTGTTCTTTGGGATCATCTTAGTCATGACGCCACCAAGAGTTTCGATACCCAATGACAATGGGGTAACGTCCAAGAGCAACACGTCTTTACGATCACCAGACAATACAGAGCCCTGAATCGCAGCACCAACAGCCACCGCTTCATCTGGGTTAACGTCTTTGCGTGGCTCTTTGCCAAAGATTTCTTTTACTTTGTCCTGAACTGCAGGCATACGAGTTTGACCGCCAACCAAAATCACGTCATCGATATCTGCAGTGCTAACGCCAGCATCCTTAATCGCTGTCAAGCAAGGGCCCGCTGTACGTTTGATCAACTCCTCTACCAATGATTCTAGTTTGGCGCGGGTCAGCTTCAAGTTCAAATGCTTGGGGCCGCTAGCATCAGCTGTCACATAAGGCAGGTTGATTTCGGTTTGTTGTGCAGATGACAATTCGATCTTGGCTTTTTCTGCAGCATCTTTTAAGCGCTGCAAGGCCAATACGTCTTTACTCAAATCTACGCCTTGTTCTTTCTTGAACTCAGCAATAATCCAATCAATGATGCGCTGGTCAAAGTCTTCGCCACCTAAGAAGGTATCGCCGTTAGTTGAGAGCACTTCAAATTGCTTCTCACCATCAACGTTCGCAATCTCAATAATAGATACGTCAAATGTACCGCCACCCAAGTCATAAACAGCAATCTTGCGATCCACTTTGTCTTGTTTGTCCAGGCCAAATGCTAATGCTGCCGCAGTAGGCTCATTAATAATGCGCTTGACATCTAAACCAGCAATACGACCTGCATCTTTAGTTGCCTGACGCTGGCTGTCGTTGAAGTAGGCAGGCACAGTAATTACCGCTTCTGTCACCTCTTCACCGAGATAGTCTTCAGCAGTCTTTTTCATCTTGCGCAATATTTCAGCGGAGACTTGTTGTGGTGCCATCTTCTTATCGCGCGCCTGTACCCAAGCGTCACCGTTCTCCGCTTGAATAATTGCATACGGCATGAGGCTAATGTCTTTTTGCACTTCAGGATCTGTAAACTTACGACCCATCAAACGCTTAACAGCGTAAATGGTGTTCTTAGGATTTGTGACTGACTGACGCTTAGCAGGTGCACCAACTAATACTTCGCCATCTTCAACGTAGGCGATGATTGATGGAGTTGTTCTACCGCCTTCTGCGTTCTCGACAACTTTAGGTGCATTGTTTTCAACGACTGAAACGCACGAGTTAGTGGTTCCTAAGTCGATTCCGATGATCTTTCCCATAATGACTCCAAAAAATTAAGTTACTTTGTTGTGCTTCTAAGGTGTTTTAGGTAATGAATACCGTAAATATTCCAATATTGAGTAAGTGGGGTCTAAAAAGACAAATTCAAGGGCTGAAATGGCAAAAAAGGCAGAAATCTGCCTTTTTGGTGCTTTTTTGAGGTTTTAGCCTGAATTATTGTGTTTATTTAGGCGCGCTGACTGTCACCAAAGCAGGTCTGAGTACTCGGTCCGCCACGGTATAGCCCCGCTGCAGTACAGAAACTACGGTATTGGCCTCTTGCTCAGATGGCACAGAGGCAATTGCCTGGTGATGGTGCGGATCAAACTTATCACCGACTGCAGGATTAATTTCAGTCATACGGCCTTTATCAAAAGCAGATAACAACTGCTTGAGTGTAATTTCAAGACCCTCTTTAAAAGCCTTAGCATCACCAGTCTGCGTACCCAAAGCTGCATAAAGACTATCGGTTACTGGCACTAGATGTTCGGCAAAGCTCTCAATCGCAAACTTATGTGCCTTAGCAATATCCTCAACAGCACGGCGGCGAATGTTTTCACCTTCGGCTTTAGCACGCAAGAAGTTGTCTTCTAACTCGGTAATTTTTTGATTGAGTTCTACAATTTCTTGCTCTGGAGTTTTGACAGCAGCAGGCTCAGAAATTGCTTCAGATGGGGCCTGGGCCGGAGAATTTTCTTGCTCTGGATTGGGATGCTGATTTTCTTGTGTCATGGACGCTCATTCACTTTTCTGTAATTTGCTCTACGTAAGACTAGTGCATTTTGATATTGGGGCATTTTATTGAATTTCAAGTCTGAATTTTTTCAACCAAGTCCGCCCTTGCGGCACGCTGAGCTAATTCCTCTTTAGATTCAACCCCCAAAGTCCAGCCTAGCAAGTGCTGACAAGCTATATCACGCAGTGCATCAATCCATTTTGAATTACTATTTAAGCAAGGAATATAACGGTAGTCTTTACCGCCATGATCGAGAAATATTTCCTTTGCTTCCATGCCAATTTCTTCTAAGGTTTCCAAACAGTCTGCCGGAAATCCTGGGCAAAAAATATCTACTCGAGAACAACCGTCTTTTGCTAGCTTCTCAATGGTTGGAGCAGTGTAGGGCTTTAACCATTCAGCCTTACCAAAACGAGACTGGAAAGTGACGATGTATTGCCCTGGCTGTAAACCTAAGGCCTCTCCAAGCAAACGACCTGTTTTCAAGCACTCGCAGTGATAGGGGTCGCCTTGCATTAAATTGCGTTTAGGCAAACCATGAAAAGACATCACGAGGCGATCACCTTTTGCAAAATCTGGAATACCATCTTTATCCCAAGCGCTTAGCACCTGATCACGAAGCGCAGCAATATAGGCTGGGTTGTCGTGGTAGTGCTTGACTAAGCGTAGCTCAGGCTGACTTCTCCAAGTACATAAAACACGAAAGACTTCATCAAAGCTTGATGCCGTAGTAGTCGCCGAATACTGTGGGTACAGGGGTAAGAGCAGTAAACGCTCCATGCCCTGCTCCTTCAGTCCCTCCAAAGCTTCCTGAATAGAAGGCTTGCCATAGCGCATTGCCAGATCTACTAAAACGGTATGCCCCTCATCGGCAAATTTCTTACTCAGTTCCTGAGCTTGTAAACGAGAATAGTGCATGAGGGGTGAACCTAATTGTGGCAACCAAATAGATGCATATTTTTTCGCTGAAGTATTGCTACGAATCGGCAGAATGATGACATTTAAAATAAACCACCAGATAAGGCGCGGAATTTCTACGACGCGAGGGTCAGAGAGAAATTCTTTTAAATAAGCTCTTACTGCCTTTGGAGTTGGCGCAGATGGCGTACCTAAGTTCAACAGTAGTACTGCTGTCTTGGTAGCTCGTAGGTGTGGGTTTTGATTCAAAATATTGATCTTTAATGAATAGATTTTTAAGAGCTCAGGGCTCCTGATAATAGCTTGGAGGTAATGTCCACGATTGGAATGACCCGGTCATAAGCCATCCGAGTTGGGCCAATGACTCCTAAAGTACCTACAATCTGACCGTCTACGCTATAGGGTGCACTAATCACTGCTAAATCTTCATAGGGCAGTAAATCACTCTCACCACCAATGAAGATCTGAATACCATCGGCATGACTCGATACATCAAGCAATTGCATGAGTACCGATTTTTGCTCGAGCATGTCAAACATCTTGCGTAGCTTATCGAGGTTTGAACTTAAATCGCCTACATTCAATAAGCGCCGCTCACCTGATAACACCATGTCTCCTCGACCCATATCATAGTCAGCAACACCACTTTGCAGTGCTAAGGCCATTAAGCCAGAAATATCTGCTCGCAAATTATCTAAGTCAGATTTGAGATGTAAGCGCACTTGGTCAAAACTTTTTCCAGCAAATTGTGAGTTGATGTAATTACCAGCCTCAATTAATTGGCTAGGGGTGTAATCCTGAGTCGTTGGCAAAATCCGATTTTGTACATCCCCTTCTGGGGTCACCATGATTAACAAAATCTTGCCTTCACCTAAGCGCAAAAACTCAATATGCTTAAACACTTGGGCTCGCTTTGGAGTCATCACGACCCCGGCAAAATGACTTAAGTTTGACAAAATCTGAGCGGCAGAACTTAAGACCCGTTGGGGAGAATCTGGCAAGAGCCCCTTTTCGAGCTCACGAGTGGCGATTTCTTCGAGGGGACGAACTGTCACCATTGTGTCGACAAATAGGCGATAGCCTCTCGGAGTGGGAATTCGGCCGGCAGAAGTATGGGGACTAGTAACCAGACCCATATCCTCCAAATCCGCCATCACATTGCGAATGGTGGCTGCAGAGAGGTCTAAACCCGAGAATCTAGATAGTGTGCGCGAGCCAATAGGCTGACCCTCCTCGATATAACGCTCAATGAGGGTTTTTAGTAAAGCGCGGGAACGTTCATCCATGGTGGAAGGGATTTTATGCCTATGGTTTAATCGTTATATGTTAAGCCCATCCCCCAATTCCTCCAAGAAGGCATTTAGCCGGGTTGCACTCGTTGGCAAATTTCAGGCTGATGGCATTGGTGAACACCTCAAAGACCTCGCCAAACTGGTCTTTGAGCTGGGTTGCGAGGTTTTTATTGAATCCGATACTGCCGCCCATCTTGGCTTAAAGGTCTACCCTACTAAGGCCCCTCAAGACTTTGCCGGAGCTATTGACCTGGTGGTTGTCTTGGGTGGTGATGGAACTATGTTGGGCATTGCCCGTCAATTAGCTGGCAGCGATGTCCCTCTCGTAGGAATCAATATGGGTCGACTTGGCTATATGACAGACATTCCCATTCAATCCGTTCAGGATATCCTTCCTAAAATCATCGCTGGCGAATATGAAGCTGATACACGGACTTTGCTTGATGCTGTGGTCATTCGTAATGGCAAAGAAATTAATCGCGCATTAGCACTCAATGATGTTGTCGTGAATCGCTCTGCTATTTCAGGGATGGTAGAACTGGCCGTTCACGTTAATGGCTCTTTTATGTACAACCAACGTTCTGACGGTTTGATTGTTTCTACCCCAACTGGCTCTACTGCTTATGCTTTATCTGCAGGCGGTCCTATTTTGCACCCTTACGTTCCAGGTATTTTGCTTGTTCCAATTGCCCCCCATTCACTTTCTAATCGGCCGATTGTCCTGCCTCAAGATAGCGTGACGGTGATTGAAGTGGTTAATGGACTTGAAGTGATTGTAAATTTTGATATGCAATCACAAACTAAGTTACAGAGTGGCGACAAGATCCAAGTGCGTCAATCTGATAAAACAATTGCCCTTTTACACCCCAGCAATCACAGCGACTACAAAACTTTGCGTGAGAAATTGCATTGGAATGAATACCCATCGACTTTTTGATGTCGAGTTCTTTGCTACGCTAATACATGCTTCAAACTATCTCACTTCGTGATTTTGTCATTGTCGATCAGCTTGAACTAGACTTCTCGGCTGGATTTACCGTCCTTACTGGTGAAACTGGTGCTGGTAAATCTATCCTTCTTGATGCCCTTAGTCTAGTTTTAGGGGAGCGCGCTGACAGCAGCCAAATTCGAGAGGGTTGTAATCGCGCAGAAATCTCCGCTCTCTTTCGAATTGATCCAGAACTCATAAAATCTTTTGGCCAATGGCTAGATGAGCAAGGCTTTCCCATTGAGGATGATGGCCAAAGCCTCTTACTCAAAAGAACTGTAGAAAGTGGCGGCCGCAGTCGTGCTTTTATTAATGGTAGTGTTGCCACTTTGGCCCAATTGCGCGAGGCGGGTGACCAGTTAGTAGATATTCATGGGCAACATGCACACCAACTATTATTAAAAGGTGGCGCCCAACGCGAGTTACTAGACCGTCATGCTGGCTTATTGCCTCTTGCTACTGAAGTAGCAAAAGCATTCAAAACTCTGAGTGATTCTCGTCGTCGCTTAGAGCAAGCAGAAAATACAGGGCAAGATATTGAGCGTGAACGTGAGCGCTTAGAGTGGCAACTTGAAGAGTTAACTGAACTATCTCCTCAAGAAAATGAATGGGTCAGTATTCAAGGTGAGCATACACGACTTGCTAATGGCGCCAAAATTATTGGCGGCTGCCAAGAGGCTATTGAAGTCTTAAGCGATGCTGATAACTCCATTGAATCAAGTCTTACCAAGGTGTGCAGTACTATCGGCGCATTGGCAGAACATGACCCGGCTCTTGGTAACATTAGCGAAGCCCTTGAATCTGCACAAATTCAATTAGATGAAGCAATTCATAGTCTTAATCGATATTTACAAAAAGTCGATCTTGACCCGGCGCGGCTAACGCAAATTGAAGAACGCATGCAAGCGCTACATAGCGCCGCTCGCAAATACCGTACTGAAGCAGATACGCTACCCGCGCTTCTTCTAGAAACTAGCGAGCGCTTAGAGGCTCTCACAGCATCACAAAATATTGAGGCCTTACGTGAGAAAGTGAAGCAAGAAGAGCTTGCTTACCTCAAGCTTGCAAAACAACTTTCACAAAAACGTGGCGGCGCTGCCTCTGAACTAGGGAAATTAGTAACAGATGCAATGCAAGACCTCTCCATGGCAGGTGGAAGACTAGAAATCGCCTTAACACCGCTAAACGAAGGCGGCTCGCATGGCTTAGAGCAAATTGAATTCTTAGTTGCGGGGCACGCTGGCAGCACACCACGTTCCCTAGCAAAGGTTGCCTCTGGGGGTGAGCTTGCTCGAATCAGTCTAGCCATTAGCGTGATTACTAGTAAAGCATCGTTTACGCCAACCTTGATATTTGATGAAGTAGATGCAGGTATTGGTGGTGCTGTTGCAGAAACTGTTGGCAAGTTATTGCATCAATTAGGGCAATCCCATCAAATCTTATGCGTTACGCACCTTCCACAAGTTGCCGCGCAAGGAAATCACCATCTCAAAGTTAGTAAATCACAGAGTGGTGATAAAACAATCTCTCAAGTAGAACCTTTAGCTAGAGCAGAACGTGTTGAAGAAGTGGCGCGTATGTTAGGTGGCGCAACGATCACCGATACCACCCGTCGCCATGCTCGCGAATTACTTGAGCAAAGCTAAAGCTTGCTAAGCATCGGAAGGTGCTTGAAAGATTTTTAGCCAGAGTGCCATAACAGCAGCTCTAGCAGCAGTCAATTCAGGCTCATTTGTAAGATTGATACGAGTTTTTTCTGCCCCATCTAAACGTAGTCGATGTTGACGCGACCTCAAGAGACGGTACGCATTACCAACGGAATCGGCAATTTTTTGATCAATCAAATTCACCTCTCCAGCGATGCGGAGCAAAGCAATGTTACCGAGATTGCCAATCAGCCGAGGATGTTGATGTGAGTAGGCCAAAACCAAGAACTGCACCATAAATTCAATATCCACCATCCCGCCAGAGTCATGCTTTAAATCAAATTCGGCACTGGCATTAGGATGACCCGCATGTACTTTACGACGCATCTCTAAAATTTCAGTGCAAAGCTGGTCAATATTACGTTGCTGACTTAATACTTCTGAGCGCACAAGCTCAAACTCCGAACCTACGACTTGGTTGCCTGCAGAGAAGCGTGCCCTAGTTAAAGCTTGATGTTCCCAGACCCACGCAGCGTTATCGCCCTCACGCATTTGATACTTTTTAAAAGCCTCAGCATTAGTTACTAAAAATCCAGCCGATCCATTCGGACGAAGGCGCGTATCAATTTCGAATAAGCTACCTGTGGAGGTAAAAGAAGTTAGCCAGTTGATCATGCGTTTAGCTAAGAGCGCATAAACTTCTTGGGCAGCATAGTCAGACTCTGCGGATTGATACAAAAAAACCAAGTCGAGATCAGAAGCGTACCCAAGCTCCTTGCCACCTAACTTGCCATAAGAAATAATTGCAAACGGCGCAAGCAAATCTTGAGCTAAGCCAAACTTCTGCGCTACACCGGGCCACACCCGCTCAAAGGTAGCCTGCAGTATCAGATCTGCTAGAGCAGATAAGTGGTCGCTTACCTTTTCAAGGGCAAGAGGCTTATCAACGCCAATCCCAAGATCAGCTAAAAGCGTAATAAATGTCTCGGTATGGTGAGTTACACGCAGAATATCCATAGCCTGCTCAGAGCTTTCGCCATCGGCCATGACATCATCAAGACGCATGTTCAGGTTCGCTTTTACTTCTTGCCAATATTCTTCAGGCTTTTCAATCAAAGCCTTCTCGGTCCCTGAATTCAGCAAGTGATCCAGTAAGTGCGGATGTCGCGTAAGGTACTGCGCACCCCATTGAGATGCCTTAAGTAAATCCAATACATTTGCAAGAGCTCTAGGGTATTCAGCCAAGATTGATAAGTAGGCGCTGCGCCTTGCAATTGCCTCAAGTAAATCAAAAAAGCGCAATAGAGTTTGATCACCTCCTACAAGCTGCAAACTTTCTGCAGCTTTGCGCATCAAATTATCAAAGATAAGTCGACTCTTCTCAGGCAATTGTCTTTGCTTGGGGCTATCAACCCATCCATTCCAACGCGCAAGTGTTTGTGGAAAATGCTGTCTATTCGGTTCCCAGCTTAAATCTAATGGAGTGAGCTCTAGTCTAGAGCTGCCATCGAGCAAGAAAGCTTTTTCAAAAAGACGGGCAACATGATTTTGGTGATGGTCTAATTCGGCCATAAAAGATTCGCTAGTCTGGCCCCGCACTTCGCCTGCCATCGCGATCGCCAAACGTGAGCGAATTAACCCATCATCTGGTAAGTAGTGGGTTTGTTGATCGTCCCAGACTTGAATGCGATGCTCTAAGCGCCTCAAGAAGACATAAGCTGCTTTTAAGACTTCGATTTCTTCTGCCGGCAAGATTCCTTGCTGCCCAATCAGATTGAGAACTTCCAAAGTAGGGCGCACTCTAAAGCGAGGATCAGTACCACCTCGCATCAACTGAAACATTTGCGCCAGGAATTCAATCTCCCGAATACCACCACGACCTAACTTAATATCGCGTGAGCGACCCTGATGGCCAGCAGATCGTTTATCAGCCTCGTGTTGAATCTGCGCATGCAAATCTCGAATAGAGGCAATCACGCCATAATCTAAATGTCGCCTATAGACAAATGGGCGAATCAGTTGATCCAATTCTTTTGCACAGTAGATATGCTCTGGCGATCCAGGTAGTGGCGCAATCAAGCGGCCTTTAATCCAAGCATAGCGCTCCCACTCTCTGCCTTGAACTAAAAGATATTCTTCAAGCATGTCTAAGCTGCATACCAATGAGCCAGAATCACCGTTCGGACGTAAACGCATGTCTACTCGAAAAACAAAACCGTTTTCATCATGCTCAGCTAAGAGCTTAATTAAACGTTTACCCATGCGAGAAAACCATTCATGATTGGAAAGACTCTTGGGGCCACCTACCGTCTCACCCTCATGCTCATACAAGAAGATTAAATCAATGTCAGATGAGAGGTTTAATTCAAGGCCGCCTAATTTACCCATGCCAACAACCATCAACGGCATCTCAGAATGATTGGGTTTACTCCAGGGTAGCCCAAACCGACTTTGTAAATCTTCACGAATATAGGCAATAGAATCTGCAACAGCTAACTCGGCGAAATGACTCAGGCCCTGAGTAACCTCCTCAAGGCTCGCCATCTCATTGAGATCCCGAAACGCTATCCAAATCATTAAGCGCTGTCTAGCCAGCCGTAAATTAGCCATAAATTGCGCTTCATCTAGCGCAGGCCCCTGCTGTGTAACTCCACCCGTTTCTAATAAATCCTGGATACCCTGAAAATCAACCTTTTTCTGACCACAAGACCTCAACCAGTCAACCCACTCAGGGCGAGCATTGAGCCAGCGCCGCGCATAAGTGGAATGCTGCTCTAAAAACGCAATTTGGCGAGAAAAATCATCCATTCCCCCATCTTAATGGGTACCTTAAAGCTCATAGCAGAAGCTTGGCGATCGACTAAGGGCTGACGGATAATAGGGGCCATGCTGCAAAACATCATTCCACCTCGCCTCAAGAGCGTGCTTGCTAAACGTCCTCAAGGTTCTGGCGGACTTTGGCGCAAACGCGCCCTCATTCTTTGCGGCTTAGTTTTGGCTCTATTTGTAATTGGCCACTTTGGTATTCGTTTCATTATTTGGCCCCAAATTGAGAAATCCAAAGCCTCGGTCGAAAGACTCATTAGCGCTCGCATCGGTGCAGATGTCACCATGGATGATTTGAGGGTTTCTTGGATTGGTATCAGACCTGAATTTGAAGTGGATGGACTTCGCTTTAACAACCCAGATAAATCAAACCCTTTTTTACAAATAGAAAAAATTCATGGCGAACTTAGCTGGAATTCTTTTTACTACTTAGCGCCCTATTTTCATGAGCTGAACTTTGAAAATGCAGAAATTTATGCTCAGCGCGACAACAAAGGCATCATTAGCATTGCTGGAATTCCTATCCACGGCAATTCAAATGACCATGGACTAGAAAATTGGTTGCTATCTCAAGATAAGATTGCTGTTAGTAATGTCAAGTTATTTTGGACGGATAAGTTAGACAAAAAACTCACTAACTCTATTGAGATTCAAAATCTAGAGCTACGCAACGGAATTCGTAGTCATCAGGCCTCACTGAAAACAGTAACCCCATGGACTAGCGGGCCCCTAGGAATTAAAGCTGACTTTGTCCATCATCTTGGTGGTCAAGCTGGTGATTGGCGTGACTGGATTGGAACTATTTCTTGGAACGTTGCAGACCTTAATCTCAGTCAAATTGCAAAAGAGTTTTCTCTTCCACTAAACACACTAGAGGGAAAGCTCAGCTCTAATGGAAAACTAAAACTGGACAATGGCCAGCCAGATGGCGGAGATGTTTACATAGCTGCAGACAATCTCATTGTTCAACTCGCAAAAAATGAAGACGCTATTGCTTTGGGCAGACTGGAGACCAATCTCACACAAGAAAATGATAGTGGCTTGATTTCTATTACCACCAAGACATTTGCTTGGCGAGAAATAGCGAGCTCAAAAACTGCGCCATTAGAAAATTTGAGTCCAATGACATTTAGCTGGAGGCCACCTGGAGCCGATGGTGAGATTAAAGAGTTTGGATTCTCTTCCCCCAAAATTCTGGTTGAAGATGTTGCCCTATTCGCCTTGAATTTACCCTTATCAAAAAAAGTTCACCAATGGATTAAAGCCTCTCAAGCAGATGGTGAACTACAAGATCTTGACATTCGCTGGTCCGAAAGTAAATCTGCCTTATCAGCCCTCAATATTCCCGGCGGCTGGTTTAAATCGAATAAGCTAGATTTTTCCGTTAGTGCGAAGTTGGTAAACCTTAGTTTTGTTGGTATTGATAAATCCATGCCATCGGCCTCAAATCTTTCGGGATCTATTACTAGCGATCAGAATCAGGGAAGCTTCTCGATTAACTCTAATGACCTTGAGTTAGATATCAATGACTTGTTGGTCGACCCTAAAATTAAATTAGATCGGGCTAACGGGCAAGTGACCTGGTCAAAGAAAAAGGGTAATTGGGTAATTAACGCTAAACAGCTTGCGTTAAGTAACCCAGAAATAGATACGACCCTAGATATTAATTACGTCATCGGCGATCCAAAAAAACCGGATCAGATGACCCTAGATATGAACTTCGCAAGGGCTAACTTAAATACTGCGTACCGCTATTTACCACTTGGCATGGGTCAAGATGCAAGGCTTTATTTGAGTAAGGCATTCTCTGCTGGCAACATACAGAATGGTAGCCTTCACATCAAGGGTGATCCTAATGGTGTTCCCTTTCCCAATGGTGCCAATGGAGAATTTACTTTAAATCTACCGATCACAGGAGCGACATTTAGTCCCGTTCCATTGTTACCAAGTAATCAAGGTATTTGGTCTGCATTTAGCAAAATTAATGGCGTCATTGATATGCAAAACGCTCGCTTAACCGTTGATATTTCTCAGGCCAGCTA
>Ga0007795_10000137_pt1 | contig 18337 bp, 17 predicted proteins | sample CryBogmetaGMA1M_FD_60369 | JGI IMG/M metagenome (GOLD analysis project Ga0007795, IMG submission 60369) | Freshwater microbial communities from Crystal Bog, Wisconsin, USA - MA1M | ecosystem: Environmental > Aquatic > Freshwater > Lake | place: Crystal Bog, Wisconsin, USA | collected 2009-07-06
GCAGGGACCTGCAGGGCGAGCTGGGCGATGCCGCCCACCACCACGCCGATCGCCAGCGCATAGATCGGCGGATCGATGTGCGGCGCCAGGAAAAGTGCCGCGCCAATGAAGGACAGATTGAGCAGCACCGGCGAAAAGGCCGGCACGGCAAACTTGCGCCAGGTATTGAGCACCCCGGCGGCCAGCGCCACCATCGAGATCAGCAGGATGTAGGGAAACATCCATCGGGTCATGATCACCGCAACATCAAAGCTCGCCGGATCGGCGCGCATGCCGGAGGCCATCGCCCAGACCAGCAGCGGTGCCGCGATCACGCCGGCCGCCGAGACCGCCACCAGCACCCAGAACAGCACGGTCGCGACCCGATCGAGCAGCCGGTGCATCTGGTCCTCGTCCTTGCCTTCGCGCGCGGCGGCCAGGATCGGCACGAAGGCCTGCGAAAACGCGCCTTCAGCGAACATCCGTCGCAGCAGGTTGGGCAGGCGAAAGGCCACGAAAAAGGCATCGGTCAGCGCCGATGCACCAAAGACCGTGGCGGTGAGGTTTTCGCGGATGAGGCCGGTGATGCGCGACAGCAGCGTCAGTCCGCTGACGGTCGCAGCCGATCGCAGCAGATTCAAACAGTCGCCCCTCGTCGGCCAGGACTCGGCCGTCTTGCGGGCTGTAAGCAAATCGACTTATACTTCAAGGCTTTCCCTGAATCGGGTTTCGGTCCGGCTAATTTGCTGTCAGCGAGGTCTGCGGCGTTTCCCGGACCCCACCAAAGCATCACCAAAGAAAAGAGATCTTCGCATGGCCAACATCGCTTCGGCTCGCAAACGCGCCCGCCAGGCTGTCAAGCAGAACGCCCACAACTCCAGTCTGCGCTCGCGCCTGCGTACCGCCATCAAGGCCGTCCGCAAGGCGGTCGCCACCGGCGACAAGGCGGCTGCTGCGGCACGTTTTCAGGCATCGACCAGCGTCATCGACTCGATTGCCGACAAGAACATCATTCACAAGAATGCCGCTGCTCGTCACAAGAGCCGCCTTGCGGCTGCCGTCAAGCGCATGGCCTGATTCAACTGAGGCAGCCTCAACTCAGGCAGCCTCAACTCAGGCAGCCTCAACTCAGCGAGCGCCAAACAGTGCACTGCCCACCCTGACCAGGGTGGCGCCCTCGCAGATGGCCGCCTCCAGATCCGCCGACATGCCCATCGACAGGGTGTCGATGTCGAAGCCCTCGGCGCGAATCCTCTCAAATACCGCCCGAACCGCTGCAAACTGAGCGCGCTGCACCGCGAACGCATCGCTTGGCGCCGGGATGGCCATGACGCCGCGAAGCCGCATCCTGGGCATCGCGCAGACTGAGCGAGCCAGCAAGACCGCCTCATCGGGGCTGCAGCCGCTCTTGCTCGCCTCGCCACTTACATTGACCTGAATGCAGACCTGCAGCGGCGCGAGATGCGCCGGACGCTGCTCAGACAGGCGCAGCGCGATTTTTTCGCGCTCGATCGATTCAACCCAATCGAAGTGCTCGGCAATCGGGCGCGTCTTGTTCGACTGGATCGGGCCGATGAAATGCCACTCAAGTCGATCGTCTGCCGACCGCCCGGATGGTCGGATTGCCCATTGGTCATGGCAGGTCGCCATCTTTGGCAGCGCTTCCTGCAAATAGCTCTCAGCGAACCTGCGTTGTCCATGGGTCGCCAGCGTCAGGACTGCTTCGGCGTCGAAGGTTTTGCTCACCGCGAGCAGGTCGATGGCGTCGGCGTTCCGGCCGCAGGCACGCGCGCCGGCAGCGATACGGCTCAGCACTGACGAGTGGCGGTCGAGCAACGCGCGATGACCGTCTGTCGAGGCTGGCGACGGTTGTTCGGACGAGGCTGCCTGATCGGGCTGCGGGTTCATAAGATGCATGTTGCGTTGCGGACCATCGGAAGGCATGACAATGGATATTTCAGAACTGCTCGCGTTTGCGGTCAAAAACAAGGCCTCTGACCTTCACCTGTCGGCCGGCTTGCCGCCGATGATCCGGGTGCATGGCGATGTGCGTCGCATCAACCTGCCGCCGATGGAGCACGAGACCGTTCACAAGATGATGTACGACATCATGAACGACTCGCAGCGCAAGGACTACGAAGAAAACCTCGAATGCGACTTCTCCTTCGCGATTCAGGGTCTGGCGCGTTTCCGGGTCAACGCCTTTCAGCAGCAGCGCGGCGCGGGTGCGGTCATGCGGACGATTCCGTCCAAGATCCTGACCCTCGAAGAACTCAATGCGCCAAAGATCTTTGCAGAGCTGTCGATGCAGCCGCGCGGTCTGGTGCTGGTGACCGGTCCGACCGGCTCGGGCAAGTCGACCACGCTCGCGGCGATGGTCAATCATGTGAACGAGAATCTTCACGGCCACATCCTGACCGTCGAGGATCCGATCGAATTCGTGCACGACTCCAAACGTTCGCTGATCAATCAGCGTGAGGTCGGGCCGCACACCCTGTCGTTCAACAACGCCCTGCGCTCGGCGCTGCGCGAAGACCCCGATGTGATCCTGGTGGGCGAGTTGCGCGACCTCGAAACCATTCGCCTCGCACTGACCGCCGCCGAAACCGGCCACCTGGTCTTTGGCACCCTGCACACCTCGAGCGCAGCCAAGACCATCGATCGTGTGATCGATGTGTTTCCGGCTGCCGAAAAGGAGATGGTCCGCTCGATGCTCTCGGAGTCGCTCAAGGCGGTGATCTCGCAGTCGCTGCTCAAGACCAAGGACGGCACTGGTCGGATCGCGGCGCACGAAATCATGATCGGCACACCGGCAATCCGCAATCTGATCCGCGAAGCCAAGGTCGCGCAGATGAATGCGTCGATCCAGACAGGCGCTGCGGTGGGCATGCAGACGCTCGACCAGTGCCTGACCGATCTGGTCAAGCGCAACCTGATCTCGATGGCCGAGGCACGCAGTGCCGCTGCCAACAAAGACAATTTCCCTGGCTGAGATCGAGGCGATGCCACATGAGCAATCCTGACAGCCCGACGTCCGAGGGCGCCGACAGCCTCGCCCGCAGCCGCACCATGGAGCGCGAGCAGGCGTCACGCTTTTTGCAGGACCTGCTGCGGCTGATGCTCAAACGCGGCGGCTCCGACCTGTTTCTGACCGCCGAGTTTCCGCCCGCCGTCAAGATCGACGGCAAGGTCACACCGGTCTCGGGTGTACCGCTCTCGCCGCAGCACACCCTGGAGCTCGCTCGCGCGCTGATGAGTGATCGGCAGGCTGCCGATTTCGAAGCCAACCGCGAGCTCAATTTTGCGATCAGCCCGACCGGCGTCGGGCGCTTCCGGGTCAATGTCTTCATGCAGCTCGGACGCGTCGGCGTGGTGATCCGGACCATTCAGAGTCGCATCCCGACACTTGAAGAACTGCGTCTGCCTGCGGTGATGACCGATCTTGCCCTCACCGGCCGCGGCCTGGTGCTGGTGGTGGGGGCAACCGGATCGGGCAAGTCGACCACGCTCGCCGGCATGATTGGGCACCGCAACCGCCATACCTTCGGTCATATCGTCACGATCGAGGATCCGGTCGAATTCGTGCATCCGCATGCCAACTGCATCGTCACGCACCGCGAGGTCGGGGTCGATACCGACAGCTGGTCGATTGCTCTGAAGAATTCGCTGCGTCAGGCGCCCGACGTCATCATGATTGGTGAGATCCGTGATCGCGACACCATGGATAACGCGATCGTGTTCGCCGAGACCGGGCATCTGTGCCTGGCCACGCTGCACGCCAACAATGCCAACCAGGCGATCGACCGGGTCATCAACTTTTTCCCTGAAGAGCGGCGCGCACAGGTCCTGATGGATCTGTCGCTCAACCTGCGCGGCATCGTGTCGCAGCGCCTGCTGCCCGACCAGTCGGGCACCGGTCGCGTGGTGGCGGTCGAGATCATGCTCAACTCGCCGCTGATCAGCGACATGATCTTCAAGGGCGAGGTCGCCGCCATTCGCGACATCATCAAGCGATCGCGCGAGCAGGGCATGCAGACCTTCGATCAGGCGCTCTTCGATCTGTACGAGCAGAATCGCATCTCACTTGCCGACGCGCTGCGACATGCCGACTCGGTCAATGACCTGCGTCTGAGCATCAAGCTCAACAGCCGCCGCGGTCAGCGCGATGTGTATGCCGGCACCGAGCACCTCGGCATCGTCTGACAGGTCGACGACTGAGCGCCCGAGCCCCGGGCCGCAATGAAGCAGCTAAGCCGCTGTCTGCGGCTTGGGCATTCGGGCCGATCCGGCCACCATTTCAAAGCGGAACAGGCGGCATTCGAGCGGGCCGTTAAAGAGCGGTGTTCGCTTTGAGGCTTTCAGGCGCAGCAGGCCGGGCAGCTCGAGATCGCTGGTAAAGAGGCAGACCGTCCAGCCGGCAAACTGGGTCTTCATGAGTGAGGCGAACGCCGGCCAGAACTGCGCGGCCTGGGCAAATGACTGACGCCCCTTGATGTCGAGCCGCTCACCGTAAGGCGGATTGGCCAGCAGCATGCCGGCGCTCGCCGGCGCGGCATCGAGCCCGAGGACGTCGCGCTGTCGAAGCTGCACCCAGGCCGGGTCGACCCCGCTGCGGGCAAGGTTGGCGCGTGCGGCCGCGATCGCGGCCTCCGACACATCCGAGCCGAAGAGCCTGACCGCCGAGGGAGCCGGGCGGGGCGCAATCTGACGCATGCGCTGCCACTCGTTGCGATCGATGCCGCGCATGCGCTCGAAGGCAAAGGGTCTGCGTGCGCCGGGCGCAATGCCTGCAGCCTGCATCGCGGCTTCGATCAGGATCGTGCCCGAACCGCAAAAGGGATCGAGCAGCGGCATGTCCGGTTGCCAGCCTGAGAGCGCCAGCAGACCGGCGGCGAGATTTTCTTTCAGCGGTGCGTCTGCGCCGTCGCGGCGCCAGCCTCGCTTGAAGAGCGACTCGCCCGACCAGTCGAGATAGAGCGTGCACTGGCTGGCATCGAGAAACGCGAAGATTCGCCGGTCGGGGCGCTGGCGTTCGATCGACGGGCGCTCACCATAACGCTCGCGCAGCCGGTCGACCACGCCGTCCTTGATGCGCAGCGTCGCGAACTGCAGGCTGTGCAGCGTCGAGCCGCTTGAGCTGATGTCGATGCGCAGCGAGGCAAGCGGCTCATGCCAGGTTTCCCAGGGTGTTTCGTTGGCAATCCGATAAAGGTCGTCTTCGGTGTTGTAGGGGGCGCTGGCCACCTGCTGCAGGATGCGGCTGGCGATGCGCGAATGCAGATTGGCCGCCAGGCCGATACGAGTATCACCCTCGAACTGAACGCCCCCGGACGGTTCACCAAGAATGCCCGCGCCGAGCGCCCGCAGTTCGGCAGCAAGCGGGGCTTCGAGTCCGCGCGGGCAGGGTGCGAAAAACCGGATCAGTGCCACGGGCGATCAATCGCCCTGACGGGTCAGGCCCGCCTGGGGGATCAAGTTCGCTCCAGCGCGCGGGCGACGAAATCGAGCCGGTCCTGGCCCCAGAAAGGTTCGCCATCGACGACATACCAGGGCACACCGAACACCTGCGCAGCAATGGCTTCCTCGGTATAGGTGTCGAAGGCTTTGCGGGCGTCCTCGGCACGCGCCTCGAGCACTGCGGCATCGATGCCCTGCTCGGCCACGATTGCCGCGCGCGTTGGCGCATCGGCGATATTGCGGTCTTCGGCCCACACCGCGCTCATGAAGGCGCCGGCGAGTCTCAGGGCCGCTTCGGTGCCGAGCGCGAGGTCGGCGGCGATGATCAGTCGAGCGGCATCGTTGGGCGGTGCCGGAAAGAATGTGGGATGCACATTGAGTGGCACGCCGACACGGTCGCGCCAGCGGGGCAGTTCGTGCAGGCGATAGGCCTGGCGCTGCGGTGCTCGCTTGGCGAGCGGCAGGCCGCCTGATTGGGGAAAGACCCGCCCGAGATCGATCGGACGAAGAATCACCCGGGCACCGTTGGCATTGGCCATCGCAAGAAAGCGTTTGTGTCCCAGGTAGGACCACGGTGACACCGGGCTCATGAAGTAGTGAACGGTTTTCATTGTTTACATCGGTCTCAGAAGGGTTTGACCACCACCAGCAGCACGATCGCCACCAGCAGCAGAACCGGCGCCTCATTGAACCACCGATACCAGATGTGCGAGCGACGGTTCTCGCCGCGCTCGAAGCGTTTGATCATGGCGCCGCAGACATGGTGATAGCCGATCAGCACGATCACCAGCGCCAGCTTGGCATGCATCCAGGCCCCGCTGATGCCGTAGCCCAACCACAGCCACAGGCCAAAAACGAGTGCCAGCACCATCAGCGGCATCATGAAGCGGTAGAGCTTGCGGGCCATCAGCAGCAGCCGTTCGCGCTCTGCGGTCGAGTCGGGCTCGACCATCGCGAGGTTGACCAGCACCCGGGGCAGATAGAACAGGCCCGCGAACCAGCTGGTGACGAAGATGATGTGAAAGGACTTGACCCAGAGCATCGCCGGATTCTATCAAGATGGCCGGGCCCGAGCAGGCGTCACCCAGTGGGGCTCAATGGGTCCGCAAAAAAACGGGGCGCCCGAAATCAATCGGACGCCCCTTGAAAGCCAGTCGATTCAGCGATCCGGCCGGCTGCAGCAACCGGCCAGGCAGTGTGCAGACCGCCTGGCGACTTGATCAGCCCTTGATTCAGGCACGCGCGAGGGGTTTGCCATTGGCGCCAACGCGCTCGATCTCGACCTGCTGGCGGCGCAGCTTCTCGTGCACGGTCTCGACATGGTCGGAGCCGATCTTGCTGAGCTCGACTTCCTCGACGACACGGGCCGACTTGCTCACCAGAGCGTGCTCGGCGGTCTCGACCACATGGATGGTCCGGTCAGCCCAGTCGATATCGGCAATGCTCTTGGGGTCGCTGACGACGCGACGCAGGATCTGCGCATGCTCTTCATGCAGGCTGACATCCTGAGTCACTTCACGCTCGGTCACGAAACGGCGCACGCGGGTCTCGCCGGTCTCGACCATCTCTTTGCCGACATTGAGCTGCTCTTCGGCCAGGCGCAGGACTTCGTCGTGAACCGCAGCCAGCTTGGGCGTCACCGCAACGGTCTGATTGGCGGCCAGCGGCACGGAGTCAAGCTTGCGGGCGATGGCTTCGACGCGAGCCGGTTCGGCCAGGCCGGTGGTGATGGCGCGGTCGTTGACGTCGATCGGGCGGGCAGTGTTGAGGATGCCCAGTGCATGCGCGACTTCGCGGTCGAGCACGCGAACGGCCAGCACGACGCCGTTCATCTGGACGGCGCGGTGATAGACCTCAGCTTCATGCTCGTGGACGTCATGTCCAAAGAGGCTGTGCCAGATGCCATGGGCTTCTTCGGGGTTGTCGATGTCGGCGACGACCGAGCGCACGCGGGCCTGATCGATCACGCTGATGTCGGCATCGGCAAAACCACCGGCACGAAGTGCGGCGACTGCCGACTGGGCGTGAGCGGCGGTGTCATAGGCGGCAACGACTTTTTCATAGGCCATGTTCAGGTTTCCTTAAACGGGTTTTGGTTGATACAGCTTATTGACCGGCGCTGGCTGGCTTGCCAGCGTCGGCATCGGGGGGCGTCTCCGAATTGCGGGAGACGACGGCTTCCTGGTATCGGAGGGTGACGGTCTCCTGGTGGCGCTCGATCGTGCGCACTTTGCGGATGTGAACCTCTTCCTTGAGCATCAGACGCCGCTCAATGACCAGGACCTCTTCCATCACCGGAAAAATCGTGACATCGCCTTCCTCGCGTATTGCGGGGATGGCGTCGACCGCCCGACCGATCGGGACGGTTGTGACTTCCACATGGGTGTGCGCCAGGTCTTGAGACACCAGTTCGTCGCGGGTCAGGGTTCGCGTTGAAACGCTGACCTCGCCGGACACGCGGGACACTTTGGAGATCTGGGCCGTCTCCTCGTGCAGGCGAAGGACCTCTGGCTGACTTGCTACCGGGTCATGACCGGTCGGTTGCACGTTGTCTGGCGGAAGGGTCATGTTTGCCTGATCCGAAATGATTTCGCAAGGAGGTTAAAAAAATATGATTTTTTGAAGACAGCCGTGATGCAGCGAGGCAGCGCATACAGATCTGTATTTAAAAGATGTAAAAATCTTTTTTTTTATCCAGCCGGCGAATGGTAGTCGATATCTTTGGCGTTTGTGTGACGGTCTGTCGCTGGTGTGTCGAAATGTCCGATTTCGCCGATGTCTGCGCGCAAGGCTAAAATCGCCTCACACCAACGGGTAGGAGGTCACCAGTGGCAAATCTTTATGACGCTTGCGTTCCGGTATTCGATGCCACACTGGACAACCTGTCCGTCATGCTGGGGCGTGCATCAGCGCATTGCGCTGATCGCAATATCGATCCTGCCGCCCTCTTGCAGGCGCGGCTGTTCCCCGACATGTTTCCCCTGACCCGCCAGGTGCAGATTGCCTGCGATGCGGCCAAGCTCGGATGCGCGCGCCTGGCCGGTGTCGATGCCCCCAAGCATGCCGATGACGAGACCAGTTTCGAGGCGCTGGCTGCGCGCATCGCCAGCACGCGGGCCTTCATTGCCAGTGTGCCGCGCGAAAAATTCGAAGGGTCTGCCGAGCGCCGCATCGAAGTGCCGACCCGCGCGCAGACCTATGTCTTCGATGGCCAGACCTTCCTGTTGCGCTGGGCAATGCCCAACTTCTACTTCCATGTGGTCACCGCCTACGACCTGCTTCGCCACAACGGCGTCGAGATCGGCAAGCGCGACTACCTCGGCACGGTGCCTCAGCTCAGTGCCTGATTTCGGTGCCTGATTTCAGCGCCTGATCTGCCCCGATCCGAAGACCACCCACTTCTGCGAGGTCAGGCCTTCGAGGCCGACCGGACCGCGGGCATGAAGCTTGTCGGTCGAGATGCCGATCTCGGCGCCCAGCCCGAACTCGAAGCCGTCGGCAAAGCGTGTCGAGGCATTGATCATGACGCTGGCCGAATCGACCTCGCGCACGAATCGCATCGCCCGTGAGTGGTTTTCGGTGACGATCGCATCGGTGTGCTGTGAGCCATAGCGGGTGATGTGCTCAATGGCGGCATCCAGGCTGTCGACGACCCTGATCGACAGGATCGGTGCAAGGTATTCGGTCGACCAGTCTTGCTCGGTGGCGGCGATGCAGGCGATGCCGGCTGTCGCGAGGATCGATCGCGTGGCCTGGTCGGCGCGCAGCTCGACACCCTTGTCGGCATAGATGCGGCACAGCCCGGGCAGCACCTGATCGGCCACCGCCTGGTGGACCAGCAGGGTCTCCATGGTGTTGCACGGCGAATAGCGCTGGGTCTTGGCGTTGTCGGCAATGGCCACCGCCTTGTCGAGGTCGGCCTGGTCGTCGATATAGACATGGCAGATACCGTCGAGGTGCTTGATCACCGGCACCTTCGCGTCGTTCGAGATGCGCTCGATCAGCGACTTGCCGCCGCGCGGCACGATGACGTCGACCCATTGCGGGCTGGTGATCAGGGCGCCGACCGCGGCCCGGTCAGTCGTGGCGATGAGCTGTACACCGTCGGCCGGCAGGCCTGCGCCGACAAGGCCCTCGCGGATCAGTTCGGCAAGCGCCTGATTGCTGTGGATCGCCTCGGAGCCGCCTCGCAGGATGGTGGCATTGCCCGATTTGATGCACAGGCCGGCGGCATCGATGGTCACGTTAGGGCGCGACTCGTAGATGATACCGATCACGCCCAGCGGCATGCGCATGCGGCCGACCTGAATGCCCGATGGCCGCAGGCGCAGGTCGGTCATCTCGCCCACCGGATCGGCGAGTGACGCGATCTGCTCCAGGCCCTGAGCCATCGATTCGATCACGGCCGGTGTCAGGGCCAGACGGTCGACGAAAGCGGCATCGTGGCCGGCCTGCTTTGCTGCGGCCAGATCGAGAGCATTGGCCTGCACCAGTCGGTCGGCATGGCGTCGGATGGCCGAGGCACCGGCGAGCAGGGCGGCGTTTTTGGCGGCGCTGCTGGCTCGGGCCATCTCGCGGGCGCAGGCCCGGGCACGGGCGCCGACCTGATCGACATAGCGGGCGACATCGAGCGTCGGATCGGCAATCGTGTTCATGGTCGGACCTCTCTCATTGATGGATTCGATCGCATCGGGAACGGATCGGGATCGGATCAGGATAAGGGTAAGAATCAGGCGGCCAGCGCCGCGTCAGCCTGCAGGGCCAGGGCGGGTGCGCCTGCCAGTCCCATGGCCACGGCTTCGAGCGCCTGCCAGTCGTCGCCGCTTCCCAGACCCTTGGTGATTCTATCGACGCGCGCGCAAGCCCGCAGCAGACTGCGCAGCATCGGACGTCCGAGGCGTCGCAAGGCCTGCGGGTAGAGGCGCTCGCGCTCGCCCCAGATACGCAGCTCGCGCATTGCACCGGCAATCGGCCGGCCGGCCTGCGCCGCGATCGACAGTCGCATCAGGTTGCGCACCGCATCGGCGACCGCCCAGAGCACCATCGGCACCGCCACGCCCTCGGCTCGCAGGCCATGCAGGCAGCGCAGGGCACGGGCGGCGTCGCCCGCTAGCGCGGCATCGACCAGATCGAAGGCATCCCAGCGCGCCACATCGAAGACCGCTGCACGCACCTCGACCGGTGGCAGCGGGCCGGGTCCAAAGAGCAGCCCGAGCTTGCGGACTTCCTGTTCGGCCGCAAGCAGGTTGCCTTCGACCCGTTCGGCGATCAGTTGCAGGGTCGGCGCATCGGCCTGCTGGCCGGCACGCGCCAGTCGCTCGCCGATCCAGGCCGGCAGTCGAGCGCGGTCAACCTGCGCGATCGCAACCATCCAGCCGGTCCGCTCGAGTTGCCCGAACCAGCCCGACTCGGTCGTGGCCCGCTCCAGCCGCCCACTGCTCACCAGCAGCCGGGTGTCGTCGGAGAGCGTCGGGGCCAGCGCTGCCAGCCCCTCGCCGAGTTCCTTGGTTGGCTTGCCCGTCAGGCGCAGTTCGAGCAATTGCTGACTGGCAAAGAGCGACAGGCTGTTGGCCTCATGGCGCAGGGCGTCAAGCTTGAAGCCGCGTTCGACATGGAACACGCGCCGGTCGGTAAAGCCGAGCTGGCGCGCGGCGGCCCTGACCTGGTCGGCGGCTTCGAGCGCAAGCAGGGGCTCGTCGCTGGCGATCCAGGTGATGGCGGGCAGGCGGCCGGCTGCGCCAGGCTGCGAGGCGGGCGAGACGAGCTTTGCAAGCGCGCCCGCCAGACTGTCGGCCCTCATCATGCCGGGGGCTTCATGGTCGACAGGCGCCGCAGGATCTGCTGGACCGCGTCGTTGCGCATGTCGCGATTGAGCAGAACCTCCTGGCCGGCATTGACGATGCCCTGGGTGTCGAGCACGGTGACCGTGCGCCGCATGATCAGTTCGCTTTCCGGGATCAGATCGTTCTCGGCCTCATCGCGCAGGCGCCAGCGTACCCGCAGTCTCAGCAGATACTCGCGCGGGCGGCCGCTGGTCGAGAAGGCCGAAATCTCGCTTTCGGGCAGCTCGGCGAGAATGTCGACACGGGCCTGCGCCTCCTTGCGCACTTCAGTGGTCGCGGCGCCGTTGGCCCGAATGGATCGGCGCAGATCGCCACCGATCAGAGAATTCGGAGGCGTCGAGACGAAATAGACCTTGTAGGGCAGATCGGCTGCACCGCGCAGCTGGAACCCGCAGCCGGTCTGCATTGCGGCCAGCCCGCCAACGATGCCCAGGGCGAGCGCGCGACGCCGCGAGTGGCCGGTCGGTGTCATGGTGCGCGCTCAGACCACCAGGTTGACCAGCCGGCCGGGCACGACCACGACCTTTTTCGGCGCACGCCCTTCGGACAGGCGCACGAAGGCATCGCTCGCGATCGCGGCGGCCTCGATCGTGGCCCGATCGGCACTGGCCGCGATCCGCAGCGCGCCGCGGACCTTGCCATTGATCTGCAGGACCAGCTCGAGTTCGTCCTGCACCAGCGCCGACTCATCGACCTGCGGCCAAGGTGCATTAAGGAGTTCGCCGAACTCGCGGTCGTAGCCCAGCGCGCCCCAGGCCTCGGTGGTGATGTGGGGCACGACCGGATAGAGCGCGCGCAGGGTAATGCCGAGCACCTCGCGCAGCACCGCCGCGTCGGCTGCGCTCGTGTCGAGTCTGGCCGACTCGAGTGCATTGAGCATCTTCATCGTTGCCGAGACGACGGTGTTGTATTGCTTGCGCTCGTAGTCGTAGTGCGCCTGCTTGAGGATCAGGTGAATGTCGCGGCGCAGCGCTTTGGCGGCCTGCGACGGCTCGCCGCTTTTCGCAAGTGACCCCGCGCCGGTCACAACGCCACGGGAGGCATGGCAAAAGGCCCAGAATCGCCGCAAAAACCGGCTTGCACCCTCGACGCCGCTGTCCGACCACTCGAGCGTCTGCTCGGGCGGACTGGCAAACATCACGAAAAGCCGCGCGGTATCGGCGCCATAGCGGTCGATCAGCAACTGCGGGTCGACGCCATTGTTCTTCGACTTCGACATCGTGCCCACGCCTTCATACTCGACGCGCGAGCCATCGGACTTGAGCACCGCATGGGTGATGCGGCCATCGGGGCCATGCACGTCGGTCACGTCTTCCGGCCAGAAGTACTCGATGCCGCCCCGCTCGTTCTTGCGCGAATAGAGATGGTTGAGCACCATGCCCTGACACAGCAGGCGGGTGAAGGGCTCGTCGAAGGTCACCAGGCCGCGGGCCGGGTCGGCAGCCACCGTGCCCTTGACATCGCGCATCACGCGGGTCCAGAAGCGCGCATAGAGCAGATGCAGCACCGCATGCTCGATGCCGCCGATGTACTGGTCCATCGGCATCCAGTAATCGGCGCGTTCGTCGACCATCGCCGAGTCGTTGCCCGGCGAGCAGTAGCGCATGTAGTACCAGGCCGAATCGACGAAGGTGTCCATGGTGTCGGTTTCGCGGCGTGCGGGCTTGCCGCAGGACGGGCAGACACACTTGAGGAAGCGCTCGTCCTTGGCCAGCGGATTGCCGCTGCCGTCTGGCACCAGATCGTCGGGCAGCACCACCGGCAACTGGTCATCCGGCACCGGGACCGGACCGCAGTCGGTGCAGTGGATGATCGGAATCGGCGTGCCCCAGTAGCGCTGGCGCGAGATGCCCCAGTCGCGCAGCCGGTACTGGATGCGCTTGCTGCCCAGGCCCCGGGCGGCCAGATCGGCCGCGACCGCATCGATGGCCGCCTCGTAGCCGAGTCCGTCGAGAGCGCCCGAATTGACGCACACGACATTCGACTTGTCCTCGTACCAGGCTTGCCAGTGCTGAGCGGTGAAGTCGTCTTCGCCCGCCCGAGGTCCGCCGCTTCGCGCCACCACCTGACGGATCGGCAGGCCGTACTTGCGGGCAAAGGCGAAGTCGCGCTCGTCGTGTGCCGGCACGCCCATGACCGCGCCGTCGCCATAGCTCATCAGCACATAGTTGCCGACCCAGACTTCGAGCGGATCGCCGGTCATCGGATGATTCACGAAGAGCCCGGTGGCGATGCCCTTTTTTTCCATTGTGGCCAGGTCGGCTTCCATCACCGAGCCCTGACGCGCGGTCTCGACGAAGGCGGCAACCGCCTCGTTGCAGGCGGCGGCAAGACTTGCCAGCGGATGCTCGGGTGCCACCGCGACGAAGGTAACCCCCATGATCGTGTCAGCACGGGTGGTAAAGACATGCAGCTTGCCGTCGCCGACCGGCTCGCCCTGGCCGTCGCGCAGGGTATGAGGAAAGGCAAAGCGAACCCCGATCGAGCGGCCGATCCAGTTGGCCTGCATGATCTTGACCCGCTCGGGCCAGCCGTCGAGATCGTGCTCGACCTGATCGAGCAACTCGTGGGCATAGTCGGTGATCTTGAGGTAATAGCCCGGGATTTCTCGCTTTTCGACCACTGCACCGGTGCGCCAGCCGCGCCCGTCGATGACCTGCTCGTTGGCCAGCACCGTCTGATCGACCGGATCCCAGTTGACGGTCTGCGTCTTGCGATAGGCGATGCCGCGCTCGAGCATGCGCAGGAACAGCCACTGGTTCCACTTGTAATAGGCCGGATCGCAGGCGGCCATCTCGCGCGACCAGTCGATCGCCAGGCCCATCGCCTGCATCTGCTTCTTCATGTGGGCGATGTTGTCCCAGGTCCAGGCGGCCGGCGCCACGCGGTTTTTCATCGCCGCGTTCTCGGCCGGAAGGCCAAAGGCATCCCAGCCCATCGGCATCAGGACGTTGTAGCCGTTCATGCGCAGGTGGCGATACAGGACGTCGTTGATCGTGTAATTGCGCACATGACCCATGTGCAGCTTGCCGGAGGGGTAGGGCAGCATCGAACAGGCGTAGTACTTTCCCTTCGGAAAGCGCGGATCGTGTTCGATGGCGCGGTAGGCGTCGGTGGCCGACCAGTGCTGCTGCACCGAGGCTTCGATCTCGGCGGGAAGGTAACGTTCTTGCATGCTCGCGGCGTCTTGAGGCGCGCACCAGGGTGCGCGGGGTCATGGGACAAATGGTCAACCCCGCATTATCCGCTACACCGCGTCAGGCACGCTCGGGACGCCAGGCGACAGCGCTCCCATCATCGACGCAGGGGGCTGGCAAGTGGGCCGTCACGGCTTGCGACGCACCGAAATTCCAATTTCGCTTAAAATGATTTTCGAACTAGTCGGTAACCCATAAATCGGAGCGGGCGCAGAGCCCCCAGCCGATGAGCGATGGAGACATCCAGCATGACGATTGTGGAAGAAGCCCAGACCGATATCCCGGCGGGGTCGGCGGTACTGCGAGCCATTCGAATCCTCGAAGTCCTGTCTGAACACGAGCGCCCGCCCCAGTTGGCCGAGATTGCTCATTCGGTCGGATTACCCAAGCCGACCGTGCTGCGCATCCTCGGCACCCTTGAGCATGCCGGCATCGTGGCCCGCGAGCCCGACACCAAACGTTACGGATTCGCCGAGCGACTGAACCGCTTTGCCGGTCAGGTGCTGCTCGGATCGCCCAGCCGCTCGAGCCGCCGGGCCATTCTCGAGGAACTGGTCGAAGAGGTGGGCGAGACCTGCAATCTCACGATTCCCAACGGCAGCACGGTGCTCTACCTCGACCGGGTCGAAACCGCCTGGCCACTGCGGGTGCAGTTCGGGGCGGGTTCACGCGTGCCGCTCTATGCCTCGGCAAGCGGCAAGCTCTTCCTGTCGGCGATGCCCAAGCGAAGCCGCGACCGTTTCCTCGCCCAGACGCCACTGATCGCGCATACCGCCCAGACCCTCACCGATGCCAAGCGACTGAATGCCGAGTTCAATGCCATCCGTGAGCGCGGCTATTCGATCGACAACGAGGAGTACCTGCCCGGCATCTGCTGCATTGCGGTGCCGGTGCGCAATGCCGATGGCAAGGTGGTCGCGGGCCTCGCCGTCCAGGCGCCGATAACCCGCATGAGGCCCGAACAGGGTCTGGAATATCTGCCGGCCCTGCGCCAGGCCGCTGAAGCCATCACCACCACGATAGACTGGTGACTACGAACCTTCATTGATGACTGGAGTCATTCATGGGCCATGCTGACCCCCTGCTTGAAGTTGATGCACGCCAGAACTTCTGGATGCCCTTTTCGCCGAACAAGGAGTTCAAGCAGGAGCCGCGCATGTTCGTGCGCGCCGAAGGCGTCTGGCTCTACAAGCCCAACGGCGATCAGGTCATCGATGCCTCGTCGGGTCTGTTCTGCGTGGCGGCCGGCCATTGCCGCCCCGAGATCGCCAAGGCGGTCTACCAGCAGCTCACCACGCTCGACTACTCGATGCCCTTCACCCGCGCACAGCCCAAGGCCTTCGAACTCGCGCAGCGCATCACCAACTTCACGCCGGCTGGCATGAACCGGGTCTTCTTCGTGGGTTCCGGGTCGGAGTCGGTCGATACCGCCATGAAGATGGCGCTGGCCTTTCATCGCATCCGCGGTCAGGGGCATCGCCAGCTCTTCGTGTCGCGAGAGCGCGCCTATCACGGCGTCAACATGGGTGGTGTGGCGCTCTCGGGCATGGTCAACAACCGCCGCACCTTTGGCGTCGGTCTGCCCGGCGTGCATTTCATGCGCCACACCGCGCTGCCCGAAAACACGTTCGTGCGCGGCCAGCCCGAGACCGGTGCCGACCTCGCCGACGATCTTGCCCGCATCTGCACGATGGTTGGCGGCGACAACATCGCGGCGGTCTTCGTTGAACCCACCGCCGGCAGCTTCGGTTGCCTGCCGCCGCCCAAGGGCTATCTCGAGAAGCTTCGCGCGATCTGCGATCAGCACGGCATCTTGCTGGTCTTCGATGAAGTCATCACCGGCTGGGGACGGATGGGCGCGCCCTTCGGCGCACAGGCCTTCGGCGTAACCCCCGACCTGATGACCATGGCCAAGGCGATCACCAACGGCGCGCAGCCGATGGGCGCGGTGGCGGCTCGACAGGACATCTACGACACCATCACCGAGGCCGGACCGGCCCAGGGCATCGAATTTTTTCACGGCTATACCTATTCGGCGCATCCGGCCGCCTGCGCGGCCGGCCTGGCCATGATGGACATCTTCGAGCGCGAAGACCTCATCGGCCGTGCCGCTGCCATGTCGCCCTACTTTCTGGACGCGGTCTATTCGCTGCGCGATCTGCCCTGCGTGGTCGACATCCGCGGCGTCGGGATGATGGCGGCCGTCGAACTCTCGACCGCCGGCAAAGCGCCGGGAGCACGTGGTCATGAGGCTCAGAAGGCGCTCTTTGATGCCAACCTCAACCTCAAATCCACCGGCGACTCGCTGATTCTTGCGCCGCCCTTCATCGCCGAAAAGCACCACATCGACCAGATCGTCGGCACGCTGCGCAAAGTGCTCGCGGCTTTCTGATCGACCCATCGACCTAAAGGAAACAGTCAATGAAGATCGCCTTTCTCGGAACCGGCCTGATGGGCACGGGCTTCGTTCGCCGGATGATGTCGGTCGGCCACACCGTCAATGTCTGGAACCGGACTGCAGCGCGCACCGCGACCCTCAAATCCGAGGGCGCAAACGCCTTCGTCGATGCCGCCGATGCGGTCCGCGGCGTCGATCGCATTCACCTGTCGCTGTCGGATGACGCCTCGGTCGATGGGGTGCTCGAGCCGCTGGCTGGCCTGATTGCGCCCTCGACCTGGATCATCGATCACACCACGACCGCCACCACGCCCACCGCCGAGCGTGCTGCACGCTGGGCCGCGCGCGGCCGGCACTTCGTGCATGCGCCGGTTTTCATGGCGCCGATCAATTGCCAGGAAGGCACCGGCCTGATGCTGGTGTCGGGTGACAAGGCAGCGTGCGCCGAGATCACGCCGATGCTCGAGCGCATGACCGGCAAGGTGGTCTGGATGGGCGAGGCACCCGAGCGAGCCGCTTCGTTCAAGCTCTTCGGCAATCTGACCCTGATCGGCATGTCGGGCGTGCTTGGTGATGTGGCCCGGCTGGCCCATTCGGTCGGCATTGCGCCGGCTGAAGCCATGCAACTCTTTGCCAGCTTCAACCCGGGCGCCATGCTGCCGGCGCGCGCCGCGCGCATCGTCAACGGCGACTACAGCAAGCCTTCGTTCGAGGTGGCCATGGCTCGCAAGGACGCCTGGCTGATGGTCGAGGAAGCCAAACGCCATGGCGTTGACCTGGCCGTCATGCCGGCAGTCATCGCGCTCTTCGATGCCGCCATCGCACGAGGCGAAGGCGCGCTCGACGCGAGCGCGGCGGTGCGTTTCCCGCTGTCCTGATCGACCCTTGATCGACACCTGAGCGGCGCTCCCTTGCCAGTCAAGGGAGCAGCCGGCAAGGCTTTATCGGGCGGTCATGCCGCCGTCGATGACCAGCTCCGATCCGGTCATGAACGACGAGTCATCCGAGGCGAGATAGAGGATGCCGCGGGCGATATCCTCGGCTTGCGCCATGCGGTTGAGCGGATGCGCACCGGCCATCGCCTGTTTGATCGATGCCTCCGGCACGCCGCGTTCGCGCATCGCCCGGGCCACGCCCTGGGCCATGTCGGTATCGACGATACCGGGATGCACTGAATTCACCCGGATGTTGTAGCCGAGCTGCGCAGCTTCCATGGCGCAGGCCTTGGTAAAGAGGCGCACCCCGCCCTTGCTCAGGCAATAGAGCGTCGAGTTGGGCGAGCCGATCAGGCCGGCCACCGACGAGAGGTTCACGATCGCGGCCGGCGTCGCATCCTTGGGGCGCTGCTTCATCGCCCGGTAGGCATGCTGGGTGCCGAGCACCACGCTCTTCAGGTTGACGTCAAACATTTCCTGGATGGCCGACGCGTCGGCATCCTCGGTGCGGCCGTGCCGGAAGATGCC
>Ga0007795_10000138_pt1 | contig 18331 bp, 15 predicted proteins | sample CryBogmetaGMA1M_FD_60369 | JGI IMG/M metagenome (GOLD analysis project Ga0007795, IMG submission 60369) | Freshwater microbial communities from Crystal Bog, Wisconsin, USA - MA1M | ecosystem: Environmental > Aquatic > Freshwater > Lake | place: Crystal Bog, Wisconsin, USA | collected 2009-07-06
TCGGCATAGGCACCCATTGCACCTGCCTGCATGTCACTGCCAGGTAGCAAGACAATCTCAGGGATCTCTTCAAAATCGCCTTTGGACCATTTGGCAATCCAATCATTCAGGCGTTTCGGTGGTGTACCTGTAAGCATCAGCGCTTCTTGTGCTGCTGCGAGCAGCGCACCGTTTTGACTCCACTGCTGAATCTTGGCTTCCCAGGCACTCAGAATCTCTGGTCCCAATCCGCAGAACCAAGTGTCGTGGGTGTCCCGATCTGCTTCTGGATCAGTGCCTAAAGGGTCTTGCCCCTGCTCTGCAGGCCTGGTACCCCCATGACGTTCATCGCCAACACTGGATGCTTCTGGGGTCTGCTCTACTCCTACTAATTCTTGCCTTTCCTTGCCAGAACCAGTACCGCTGGACTCCTCTACGTGACCTCCTCCGTCTGCAGGGGGCACTGCTGCACAGTGCAGCACATCAGAGTCCCCTGGTTTGTCCAGTTGCTGGTCGGATCTGGCAACCAAGGACTCGCTACCGGCACCACCAACCTCTGCTTCTCCAATTCCCCAAGCAAAGCGGTCACGAATCCACTGGTTCCGAGCTGTCAACTGGCGTCTCCTAGATGTAGGAAATCCCTGCCCTGGCGCCACCTCTCCTTAACGAATCAGCGGAAAAGCAGAAAAATGGTTTCGTGATTTTACGACCAAGGCGCCTGTCCTTTGCGCTTCCCTGCGCTGCAATACCCCACGGCGCCAAGATCGATTAAAGAAGAATGCATTACCAAGAAGCACTTTGCGTAAGTGCTGCATTCTGCAGCACTTCGGTCCAAGGGATTAGCGTTTAGCTATTAGGTCTTGCGGCCTCTTGGTATCCAGGAATTCTTTGTACTGGAGCGTCCTGAGACCCGTCCGTTCTTCAAAGGTGTGGATGACCTACCAAAACTTTCGCTATGGGTTGGGCAGACACCGCGTCAACTTGCTGACTTGCCCAATCCATCGGGGACTCATTCCCATAGGCAAGCACCTGCGACGCCGTTGAGCGCCTATCGACAGGGGAGCCCTGGGCGGAAATTGGACTGCAAAAAGAGAGACAGTGTCTCCATACCGCTATTGCCCCCGCCAGACAAAGCCATCTCCCCTAGCATATTTCTCTGGACATCTTGTGGCAAAGAATCTTGTGAGACTGCCAAGCGCCAATCCCTTTGCGCTTGGCAATAGAAGCTAAAAAAAGGCGGCACCCAGATTCGAACTGGGGGTAAAGGATTTGCAATCCTCTGCCTTACCACTTGGCCATGCCGCCGGCCGGGGAGCAAACTCCCGAAGCGGATCGTATCAGCCATGGCATGTCCTCCCGTCTGCTGGTTTTAAGCAATGGCCACGGGGAGGACGGCATTGCCCTGCGGGTGATAAGCGCCCTGCAGCAACGCAGGCCATCCCTCGACATTGCCGTGCTGCCCTTGGTGGGCCAGGGCGACAGCTATGCCGCGGCCGAAGCCCAAGGCCTGTTGCGCCCCATCGGCCCGCGGCAATGGCTTCCCAGTGGCGGCTTCAGCAACCAGAGCCTGCGGGGCCTCCTGGCCGACCTGGCTGCGGGGATGCCCTCGCTGAGTTGGCGCCAGTGGCAGCAGGTGCGGCGCTGGGGCGAAGGGGGAGATCCAATCCTGGCCGTGGGCGATCTTCTGCCGCTTCTGATGGCCTGGGGTAGCGGCGGCCGCTTTGGCTTTGTGGGTACCCCAAAAAGCGATTTCACCTGGGCCTCAGAGGCGCCGAGCGGCTGGGGCATGTCCCCGATCACGGATAGCTATCACCGGGCCAAAGGCAGTGAATGGGATCCCTGGGAATGGGCCCTGATGGCCAGCCGCCGCTGCCGGCTGGTGGCCGTGCGGGATGGCCTAACCGCCCGCGGCCTCAGGCGCCATGGAGTACCAGCCCTGGCGCCGGGCAACCCCATGATGGATGGCTTTCCCCATGGGCCTTGCCCCGCCTGGCTGGGCTCCACCCGCCGGTTGCTGATCCTGCCGGGCAGTCGCCATCCAGAAGCCCTCGGCAATGGGGCTCGACTGCTAGCCCCCCTGGCCCGCAGCAGCCAAATCCCTGGATGGGGAGCAACGGGGGGGAAACCTCTCACCCTGCTCTTTCCCTGCGGATCCCAGAGCGGTCCTGGAATCTGGGGGGCCGTGCTCAAGGCAGCTGGCTTCAGCCAACAGCCCCTGCAACCTGAAGCCGCCGCCATTGGCGCCGCCGCCGTCTGGCACCTGGAAGGAGGCCCCGTTCAAGTGCTGCTTGGAAGCGGCTGCTTTGAACGCTGGGCCCCCTGGGCTGAGGTGGGCCTGGCCACCGCCGGCACCGCCACCGAACAACTCGTGGGGCTGGGCATTCCCGCCCTGTCTTTGCCAGGGCCTGGCCCCCAATTCAAGGCCAGCTTTGCCCGCAGACAAAGCCGGCTACTGGGGGGAGCCGTGGTGCCCTGCCGCAGCGGAGCCCAGCTGAAAGAACGGCTCACCATGCTGCTGGCGGAGCCCCTGCTGCGACACCAATTGGGTGCCATCGGGCAGCGGCGCATGGGAGCGGCAGGCGGCAGTAGAGCCCTGGCAGCCTTGGTGGACCAGCGCCTCCTGGGATGATGCGGAAGTCTTCAGTGGCTTCGGTGGCGATGGCTGGCATTCCGGATCGGGCCTACAACGCCGCCTGCGGCAAATTGGCCAGCCAATTGGGCATCAGCCTGGCTTCCGCCCGGCGCAAGGTGGAGGTCAAGGCAGCCCAGCAGGGATTGCGCGACAGCGCTGGCAAACAACAACTTGCTGACCAGCTCCTGGCCGAAGCGATCAGCAGCGGCGACAACAACCACGAATTGCTCACCTCCCTTCTTGAAGCTGTCGGCAACGACGACAACTTCATGGTGGAAGACTGAATCCAGTTATCCCGGAGGAGCAGCGCCCCTAGCGGTTGCCGCCGGTGGAGTGCTCAAACAGCAGATGGAACCGGTTGCGATCGAGATCGGCAAAGACCGGAATGCAGGCAAAACAGCGCTGGGCTAGCTCCCAACGCTCCTCCCGCTTGAGCATGGTTTCGAGTCGATCGCGGGCAGGCAGCAGATAGCGCACATCCCCGGCCGCATAGGCCAACTGGGCATCGCTGAGGTCTTCGACCCGCCCCCAATCGGAGCTTTGGGCCTGCTTGTCGAGCTCCACCCCCACCAGCTCCTGCACCACATCCTTGAGGCCATGGCGGGGGCTATAGGTGCGGCCCAAGCGGCTGCCGATCTTCGTACAGAAAATCGGATTCACCGCAATCGCCAGATTTTCAGCTAAGGCCGCCACATCGAAGCGGGCGAAATGGAACACCTTTTCAATCGCGGTGTTTTCCATCAGGGCCTTGAGCCTGGGGGCTGAGTCCTGGCCCCGGGAGAGGCGAATGCAGCACACGTTGTCGTGGTCGTCGCAGATCTGCACCAGGCAGAGCCGATCGCGGCCATGGATCAGACCCATGGCTTCGGTATCCACCGCCAGGGCCCGGGCACCGGCAAAGAGCACCGCCCACTCGGCATCAAGGTCGCCGTCAAACACGGCAAAGCGTGAGGGGGCGGGCAGGTTGCTGGGGGTCGAGGCGGCAGCCATGGGGATCAATCCAAGGGATATCCCATCGTGACAACCGACAGGCCTGGAAGACCACAGGCAGAATGCCCGCCATGGCCAACTCCGGCTCCACCCTGCTGCTCACCCTGCTGCTAGCCATTGGGCTGGTGTTTTTCCTGCGGGCAGCCAGCAAAGACCGCACCACCGTGGTGGACGTGTTTTCACCCAAGCCGGCGGTGGAAGTGCTCGAGGGCCTCACCAGCTGGCTCACCGCCCGGGGCTGGGCCGCCAGCGGCGGCGACGCCACCGAGCAACTACTGCGCTTCCGCGGCCAAGTCAGCTCCAGCGTTCCCTTGGCCATCCTGCTATCGCTGCTTGGTGCCGTTGGGGCTGGATGCCTGGGGCTGGTGATTCGCCAACTCATCCCCTCCCTGGGCTGGTGGCCCCTGGTGCTAGCCCTACTCGGACCAGCCGCCGGCCTGCTCTACCGGCGCCGGGCAGAGCGCGCAGAAACGGTTGAGTTGCGCTTGATCAGCGGCGCAGAGGGGGGGGGCAGCGCTCTGAAAGTGCGGGCCCACCGCGATGAATTGATTGCCCTGGAATTGGAGTTGGCAGAGCCGCTACAACTAGCCAGCGATGGAGCCCTGCTCAGTTCGCCGATCTAAGTCGCCAATCCCAGTCGCCAATCCGCTGAAAACGATGGCCCCAACCAGCTCCACCAAGCCAAACCACTCCCCTCGCTTGGCCCTCGCTGGCATGGCTGGACTGGCGATCGCTCAACTCGCGGTGGCGGGACTGGCCGTCGCTGGACTGGGAACGGCAATGGGCGCCAGGGCCCAGCCCTGGGCCGCCAGCACCGACCCCCTCACCGGCCCCCGGGCTCCCTACAGCAAGGACTGGATCGGTACTCGGCCAGCCGAGTCAACCACCGAAATTTTAGTGATGGCCGGCCATTCCGATTCCCAGGGCGTTGGCGGATCGGGCACCGGTGGTGCCGCAGCGTCGCTCTATGGGGCCAGGCCCATGCAGATCGGCATCACCGATGAACTCTTCTGGAATCTCCTCACCGCCCAGGAGGTGGTGCGGCTCGGGCAAGCCCGCGGCCTGAAGATCCGCTTCTACGACCCACCCCAGCGCTCCATCGCCAGTGGCAACGATCCCCGCACCACCTGGAGTGTGGGCAAGGCCCATGTGGCCCAAGGGGGGTATGCCCTGGAAATCCATTACGACGCCTACGGCCGCGATGGGGTGGGCTCCGGCCTGATCCCGCCGATCAACAAACCGCTCACCCAGATCGACGAAAGCCTGGCGAAGGCCTTTGGGGCCTATCCCCAGTTCTTCCGCAATGGGCTTGGAGCCCCCAAACGGGGCATCGCCATTCTGGAAATCGGCAAACTTGAAGGACCCCTGGAAAACTCCCTACGTAATCCCCAATCGCGCATCGCATCGCTCCAGGCCATTGCCACCCGCATCGTCGACGCCCTGGAGGCTGGCCTGGGAGCCCCCAACCCAGCAGCTAGCCCAGCCCTAGAGCCCAATGGCCAGGCGATCAGCCTGCCGATCAGTCCACCGCCTGATGTGGCGCGCAGCGATCGGTAAGGGTGGCGTCGTCGAACCAATTTTGGGGGCGGGTGAACAGGCTGGTGAGCAGCTCCTCCCGGCTTCCAGCCTCGGGTTTGTAGCCGTACTCCCAACGCACCAAGGGTGGGAGCGACATCAGGATCGACTCAGTGCGCCCATTGGTTTGGAGGCCAAAAATGGTGCCGCGATCGAACACCAGGTTGAACTCCACGTAGCGACCGCGGCGATACAACTGGAACTGACGCTCCCGGTCGCCATAGGCGGTTTGATTGCGCTTCTCGACGATCGGCGCGTAGCTGGGCAAGAAGGCGTTGCCACAGGCTGAAGCCAGGGCAAACAACTGGTCCCAGTTCTGGCTAATGGCTCCGGTGGCCTGGCTCACCTGGGCCGCCGGCCCCTGGGGGTCCTGGCCCTTGTAAATCACCCCGCGGGGGTCTTGGTAGTCGTAAAAGATGCCGCCAACGCCCCGGGTTTCATCGCGGTGCTTGAGATAGAAGTACTCGTCGCACCAGGGTTTGAACACCGGGTAGTAGGCCGGGTTCACCGAATCGCACGCTCCCTTGAGGGTGCGGTGGAAGTGCTTGGCATCTTCGAGGAAGGGGTAGTAGGGGGTGAGGTCGGCGCCGCCACCAAACCACCACACCGGCCCCGCTTCGAAATAGCGGTAATTGAGGTGCACCGTGGGGACGTAGGGGTTCCGGGGGTGCAACACCATCGACGTTCCAGTTGCAAACCAAGGGTGGCCCTTGGCCTCAGGCCGCTGACTCAAGATCGAGGGGGGCAGCTGATCACCCGCCACTTCGGAGAAATTCACGCCGCCTTGCTCAAAGATGCGGCCGCCCTTCATCACCCGGGAACGGCCCCCGCCACCCTCCGGCCTGACCCAACTCTCTTCTGCAAAGCTCCCGCCGCCATCGAGCTGTTCCAGGCCCGCACAGATGGAATCCTGCAGACCCATCAACAGGGCCTTCGCCCGGGCGCGGGAGTCGGCGGGGGGAGTTTCCAGAGCCGGGGCAGAGCCGGTTCCAGCGAGCTTGTTTTTGCCGCGAGCCAGCAAACCCTTAAACATCGAGCACGCGCCATAACGACGCCACAAATGCAACTACCATTTCAGGCCGCCTAGCCCCCAGACAAGCCTTCGAGAGGCTCTGTCATGGCACCTAGGATCACGGGCCCCAGATGCCAGTCTCCATGCCGTCCGTTGAGCAGGCCCGTGTAGCCCTCGAGGTCGTCAAGGACGCAGGCAGTGGCCGCAGCCTGCTTGAGCTGGGTTGGCTTCAAGACCCCCGGCTCCAAGGCGAGCGGGCCTTGGTGCGCCTTGCCCTGCCGGGATTCGCCCAAAGCCAACAGGCCCAAATTGCCCAGGAGATCAAGCAGGCGTTGCTTGGCCTCGATGGCATCGACGACGTCCAAATCGAAGTGGGCCAGCCTGCCGGCGCCGCCCCGATCGGCGCTGCCGGCCATGGTGCCAGTGGTCATGGAGCGGGGGGCCATGGCCAGGTGCCCGAACGCCAACCCATTGCCGGGGTCAAGCAGGTGATTGCCGTGAGTAGCGGCAAAGGTGGGGTGGGCAAAAGCACCGTGGCCGTCAACCTGGCCTGCGCCCTTGCCGCCAGCGGCCTGCGGGTGGGGCTCCTCGATGCGGATATCTACGGACCCAACGCCCCCACCATGCTCGGCGTGGCCGACCGCACGCCTGAGGTGGAAGGGGAAGGGGCAAGCCAAGTGCTCATCCCCATCGAGACCTGCGGGATTGCGATGGTGTCGATGGGCCTGCTGATCGCCGAGAACCAGCCGGTGATCTGGCGAGGCCCGATGCTGAACGGGATCATCCGCCAATTTCTCTACCAGGTGGCCTGGGGAGAACGGGATGTGGTGGTAGTTGACCTCCCCCCAGGAACTGGCGATGCCCAGCTCAGCCTGGCCCAGGCCGTACCGATGGCTGGAGTGATCATCGTGACCACACCCCAGCAGGTCTCCCTGCAGGATGCCCGGCGCGGGCTGGCGATGTTCTTGCAAATGGGCGTTGCCGTGCTCGGCGTGGTGGAGAACATGAGCGCGTTCATCCCCCCTGATGCGCCCGAGAAGCGGTATCCGATCTTTGGCAGCGGTGGCGGTGCCAGCCTGGCCGCCGAAGCGGATGTGCCTTTGCTCGCTGAATTACCCCTGGAAATGCCTGTGCGCGAAGGCGGCGATAGCGGCAGGCCCGTGGTGCTCTCCGCTCCCGACTCCCAGACAGCACAGGCTTTTATGGGCCTTGCCCAAGGGCTACGGAGTCATGTCTTGATGCCAGGCTGAACGCCATGGTGAGCCTGTTGGCCCGGCGCAAAGTGATGTTTGCCGGTGGAGATCGCACCCGCCGGGGCTGGCTCAATGGGGTCGACAAGATTCTGTGGGGAGTCCCCTTGGGAATCACCTGCCTGGCCGGGGGCCTGATCGCCAGCACCCAGCGCCAGGCGACCTATGCCGACTGGTACGACCACTGGATCACGGCCGCCGTTGGGATGGTCTTGGCCTTGATCCTGGCCAAGATTCCCCTTGAACGCCTCAACGCCCTGCTGGGCCCGCTCTATGGGCTCACCGTGGTCAGCCTGTTGGCGGTTCGTTTTGTGGGCACCTCAGCGCTCGGAGCCCAGCGCTGGATCAGCATCGCGGGCTTCCATGTGCAGCCTTCGGAATTCGCCAAGCTGGCGGCGATTCTGCTGCTAGCAGGGGTACTCTCGCGGTTTCCCATCGAGCGGCCCGTGGATCTGGTCAGGCCGACAGCCCTGATCGGACTGCCCTGGATTCTCGTGTTCATCCAGCCCGACCTCGGCACCTCCCTGGTGTTTGGCACCCTGCTGCTGGTGATGCTGTTTTGGGCTGGGATGCCCCTGAGCTGGCTAGTGCTGCTGCTCTCACCCCTGATCACGGCGGTTCTGGCGGGCACCGTGCCCTGGATCCTTGCCGGCTGGATCCCCGTGATGGCCTATCTGGCCTGGCGATCACTCCCCTGGAAGCGACCAGCCGTGGCCGTGGTGGTGGCGATCCAGGGGCTCTTCGCCCTGATCACTCCCTACCTCTGGATGCATGGGTTGAAGGATTACCAGCGCGATCGGCTGCTGGTGTTTCTCGATCCCGCCAAGGACCCGCTGGGGGCGGGATATCACCTGATGCAAAGCAAGATCGGCATTGGCTCCGGCCAACTTTTCGGCACGGGCCTGCTCCATGGCCACCTCACAAAACTGCAGTTCATCCCTGAACAGCACACCGATTTCATCTTCAGTGCCATGGGAGAAGAGCTGGGTTTTCTGGGCTGTGTGCTCTTAATTGCTGCCTATGGCCTCTTGATGTGGCGCCTGTTGCAAATCGCTGGCAAGGCCCGTAGCGATTTCGAATCCTTGGTGGTGATTGGTGTGGCCGGCATGCTGATGTTCCAGGTTGTCATCAACATTTCGATGACCATTGGCCTGGGCCCGGTCACCGGCATCCCCCTGCCCTGGATGAGCTATGGCCGTTCAGCCATGCTCCTCAACTTCATGGCGCTTGGTCTCTGCGCATCGGTGGCGCGGCGGGGCCAACCGACCAAATCCCCATGGTGAGATCCGCTCCCATCCCAGGGACCAGCCTGAATTGTCTGCGCCAGCTATTGGCCGAAGGGGTGCCCGTGGGAGTGGGCAATGAAGACAGCGTGCGGCGCCAATGGTGGGCCGCCCTCGCCACCCTGCAAGACGACCTCCTGCTTTCCCAGCCCTCCCTCGAGGGAATTTGGCTGGCCGCACCGTTGCCCGCCCTCTACGAACCAGGCCTCCTCCAACAGCTGCAGGGATGGGTCTGGGCCCCTTCCGAATTAGGAGATCTGTTGCCGGCAGCCTCGAGCCTGCTGCCTGGAACCCGGGGATCCTCAGCTAACGCCCTACCAAGCGGCGGCTTCCAGCGCCTTGCCTTGGCGGAAGAGGACGGAACTGACCCCCTGCTCCTGGTGATCACACCCACCGTCCAAGCCGCCCTTTGCCTGGACGGACCGCCCCAGGCCCGGCGCTTGGTGGTGCGCTTCGACCCCCAGGTGCTCTCGGCGGCCCTGAGCCTGATCAACGAACGGTTGCAATCCAGCGATCCAGAGGCGGCCCAAGCCCTGCGCACGGCCCTCCAGGGGCTTGGCTCCCTCCGCAGCGACGAACAATTGGTGCTGCGCTTTTGGCCGCGGATGGCCGAACGCCTAGCCGCCATCGCTCCCAGCGTGACCTTGCAGCCGCTTGTCCATGGCGGCCATGAAGCAGCATCTAAACCCTTCTCCTCCAAAGCGATCAGCAGTGAGCTGGCCCTGCTGGAAGCCCTGACCCACGAGGTGCGCACCCCCCTGGCGACAATCCGCACCCTGATCCGCTCCTTGCTGAAGCGCGGCGATCTGCCCGCCATCGCCCGTCACAGGCTCGAGCAAATTGATGGCGAATGCAGTGAACAAATTGATCGCTTTGGTCTGATCTTTTTGGCCGCCGAGCTCCAGCGCCAACCCGGTAGCGAAGATCCCCTGGAACGCGATGCCCTGGCCCGCACCGATCTCAGCGAACTGCTCAGGCAATTGGAGGCGCTTTGGCAACGGCAGTTGGCCCGGCGGGATCTGGTGCTGGAGCTGCAGATTGAACCCGGTCTGCCTCCTGTGCTCAGCGATCCGGCCCGGCTCGAAACCATGCTGGGCGGTCTGATTGATCGCTTCAGCCGCAGCCTGCCGTCCGGCAGCACCGTGCGCCTTGCCCTGCAACCCGCTGGTGCCAAGCTCAAACTCCACCTCAGCCACGACCTCAGCCCAGAGCTGAGGGGCGAGCCTGGCCATCAGAGCGATCCTGGCCATCATCGGGAATTGGTTGGCCCCGTTCTGAGCTGGAATCCCGCTACCGGCAGCCTGCAGCTCAGCCGCCAGGCCACCCAGCGGTTGTTCGAACGGCTCGGTGGAAGGCTCACCGAACGCAATGGCAGCGGCCTCACGGTTTTCTTCCCTGTTTGTTGACGGGTGTGAAGACTGGGGGGGCAGGTCGATTCAGGCCAAAACAGCGGTGCTAGCTTCCAGCTGTAACGATCCAAAGCCATGGCAGCTACTGCGCTGAGCGGTCAACTTCCGAAGTACATCGGCAGCACAGGCGGCCTGCTGAACTCGGCTGAAACCGAAGAGAAATACGCCATCACCTGGTCGAGCCCCACCGAGCAGGTGTTTGAGCTCCCCACTGGCGGTGCCGCCCACATGAATGAGGGCGAAAACCTCATGTACTTCTCCCGCAAGGAGCAGTGCCTGGCCCTCGGCACCCAGCTGCGCACCAAGTTCAAGCCCCGGATCGAGGACTACAAGATCTACCGGATTTTCCCCGGTGGCGACACCGAATTCCTCCATCCCAAAGATGGCGTGTTCCCCGAGAAAGTGAACGAAGGCCGTCCGATGGTGGGCCACAACCCCCGGCGCATTGGCGCCAACCCCAATCCAGCCAACTTGAAGTTCACCGGCAAGAACACCTTCGACGCCTAATCGAAGCATCTTTGTGAACCACTGCTGACCAGTCAGCACCTATAAAGGCGGGGCCCGGAGCCCCGTTTTTTTTGCCCTCCGGTTGCCCCATGCCCAGCCTCGAGCACGATGGCTTAGCCAAACAGGTCTTCCTCGACCAGGTGGCTGCTGGCAAAACCTTCATCCCCCTGTGGAAATGCTGGCCCGCTGACCTGGAAACCCCCCTCACCACGTGGTTGAAGGTGGGATCGACCAGCAGCCATGGGGCCCTCCTCGAATCGGTCGAGGGCGGCGAACGGATCGGCCGCTGGAGCTTTGTGGTGAGCGATCCCCTCTGGACCCTGACAAGCCGGGGGGAGCAGACCCTGCGCCAGTGGCGCGATGGCCGCCAGGAGCAGCTGCTTGGCAACCCCTTTGAGCTGGTGCAGCAATGCCTGGCCCCCCTCACCAGTTCCTCGGTGCCTGGCCTGCCCCCGGTGGGACAGCTCTTTGGCTTCTGGGGCTATGAATTGATCCGCTGGATTGAACCCAGCGTGCCCGTGCATCCCTGCCCGGAAGGGGCCCCCGCCGATGGCTGCTGGATGCTGGCCGACAGCCTGCTGGTGTTTGACCAGGTCAAGCGCCAAATCACAGCAGTGGCCTATGCCGATCTCAGTGGCGACAACATCGATGGGTCCCTGGACCCGGACGCTGCCTATGCCGCCGCGGCCGCGCGGATCCAGGCCCTCGAAGCCCGCATGCACCAGCCCTTGCCGGCGGGCGTCACACCGCTGCCATGGCAAGACAAGCCCGCCACCGACGTCCAGGCCCAAAGCAACCGGGGCCAGGCGGATTTTGAGCAGGCTGTGGTCACCGCCCGTGAACACATCGCCGCGGGGGATGTGTTCCAGTTGGTGCTGAGCCAAAGGCTCGAAACCACCATTGAGCGAGATCCCTTTGAGCTCTACCGGAGCCTGCGGATGGTGAACCCCTCGCCCTACATGGCGTTCTTCAACTTTGGCGGCTGGCACCTGATTGGATCCAGTCCAGAGGTGATGGTGAAAGCCGAGCCTGCAGGCGATGGCAGCGGCAGGGTGAAAGCCTCCCTGCGGCCCATTGCTGGAACCAGGCCCCGGGGCCTTACGGAAGCCGAAGACCTGGAGCTGGAAGCTGATCTGTTGGCGGATCCCAAGGAACGGGCCGAACACGTGATGCTGGTGGATCTGGGCCGCAACGATCTCGGTCGGGTCTGCCAGCCTGGCACCGTCAAGGTGGGCGAGCTGATGGTCATCGAGCGCTATTCCCATGTGATGCACATCGTGAGCCAGGTCGAGGGCCTGCTCGCCCAAGGCAAAACCATCTGGGACCTGTTGATGGCCTCCTTCCCCGCAGGCACCGTCAGCGGGGCCCCAAAAATCCGCGCCATGCAACTGATTCACGCCCTAGAGCCCGATGCCCGGGGCCCCTATTCCGGGGTTTACGGCGCGGTGGATCTGGCTGGAGCCCTCAACACCGCCATCACGATCCGCACCATGGTGGTGCTCCCCAACCCCTCCGGTGGTTGGCGGGTTCAAGTGCAGGCCGGTGCCGGGGTGGTAGCCGATTCCAAACCCGAAGCGGAATACGAAGAAACCCTCAACAAAGCCAGGGGGATGCTGAAGGCGCTGGCTTGCCTGCAATGAGGATGGCCCCATGACAGCACCAAGGCTCCTCAAAGGGTTTGAGATCGAGCTCTACACGGGAAAACCCGACGGCACCGTGGTGGGCTGCTCTGCCGAAGCGGCCGGCGCCCTCAACGGCTTCGTAACCGAGCCCGACCACCGCAACCTGGAGTACATCACCCCGCCGGAAGCCAGCTACTCCGCCCAACTGGAGCTCCTGCTGGAACCACGCCGCCGGCTGCGCACCTGGCTGTCAAACAAGGGCCTCACCGTGCTGCCAGGCAGCACCTTGAGCCTTGGCGATAGCCACCGGTTTGAGCGTTCCAATCCCGACCACCCCTATCACGACTACATCGAAGCCACCTATGGCACCAGGGTGGTGACGGCCAGCGTGCACATCAACCTGGGGGTCACCGCCATGGAGGCCCTGTTCAGCGGTCTGCGGCTGCTCCGCTGTGAGGCGTCCCTCCTCCTGGCCCTCAGTGCAAGCTCCCCCTTCCTCGATGGGGCGGTCACCGGCGCCGATTCCCAACGCTGGCTGCAATTCCCCCTGACCCCAACCCACGTCCCCCTTTTTCAGGATCACGACCACTACATCCATTGGATGGTGCAGCAACTGGCGGCCGGCACGATGCAGAACGTGCGCCATCTCTGGACCTCGGTGCGTCCCAATGGCGATGACCGCCCCCATGACCTCAATCGCCTGGAGATTCGGATTTGCGACCTGGTGAGCGATCCGCTCTTGCTCCTGGCAATCACCGCATTCACCGAGCTCCGGCTGCACCAGCTCTGGCTTGATCCCAAGCACCACGATCCGCTTCAAGCCAGCAGCCTCAACCTCGAGCGCCTGGCCGATCTGGCGGATGCCAACGACCGAGCAGCCGCCCAAACCAGCCTGAATGCCACCTTGCGCCACTGGCGAGATGGCCAGCCCATCGAAGCGCGCCAATGGATCCAGCAGCAACTCGACGACCTCGCTCCCCTGGCGGCCGAACTGGAGCTGACCCCCTGGATTGAACCCCTGCATGCCGTGCTCGAACGGGGCAATCAAGCGATGCGCTGGTTGCAGCGCCATGGATCTGGCGAATCCATCAGCACCATCCTCAGCACCGAAATCGAAGCCATGGCCCAGCAGGAGCTTGCAATCCTCGGCAGTGCTTCGAAGCACACAGACAGCCTTTCAGGCCCTTTGGGATGATCGAGAATTCCAGCTCTGGCCCCCAGGCCCCGATGCGGCAGCAGCCCATGCCCCCCATTGCCCCTCGCGATGCCGAGCCCTCCCAACGGGTCATCCGTCTGCTGGGTGAGCGGCTGGAATTGGTCGAAGACCTGTGGCAAACGGTTTTGCGCAGCGAATGTCCCCCAGGGCAGGCGGAGAGGCTGCTGCGGCTCAAACAACTGAGCGAGCCAACCCCAGCAGAAACCGCGAACTCCGAGGGGCCCACCGTGGAGACTTCGACTCCAGATGATCCCAACGCCCCCATTGTGCAGCTGATCCGAGACATGGATCTGGCTGAGGCCATTACCGCGGCCAGGGCGTTCTCCCTCTATTTCCAACTGGTCAACATTCTCGAGCAGCACATCGAGGAAGACAGCTACCTCGACAGCCTCAAAGCCCACCAAGAGCCCGTTGTCAGCGATCCTTTCCTGCCGGCCTTGGCCAGCCAAAACGAACCGGCAACGTTTCGTCAGCTGTTTGAGCGCCTCCGCGGTCTGAATGTGCCGCCCGCCCAGCTGGAAAATCTGCTGCGCGATTTGGATCTGCGGCTGGTGTTTACGGCCCACCCCACCGAAATCGTGCGCCACACGGTGCGCCACAAGCAGAGGCGCGTCGCGGCCTTGATCCAGAAGCTGGAACAGGGCGATCAGCTCAACAAGCTCGAGCGGCACAGCTTGCGCCTTCAGCTGGAAGAGGAAATCCGACTGTGGTGGCGCACCAGTGAATTGCACCAGTTCAAGCCCACCGTGCTGGATGAGGTGGATTACGCCCTGCACTACTTCCAGCAGGTGCTATTTGATGCCATGCCCCAGTTGCGGCAGCGCATTCGCTCAGCCCTGAGTTCGAGCTATCCGGATGTGGAGCCGCCGCGAGATGCCTTCTGCACCTTCGGCTCCTGGGTGGGCTCCGACCGCGATGGCAACCCATCCGTCACCCCCCAGATCACCTGGCGCACGGCCTGCTATCAGCGCCAGCTGATGCTCGAGCTCTACATCAAATCCGTCAACGCCCTCCGCGACCAGCTCAGCATTTCGATGCAGTGGAGCCAGGTGAGCCCGGCCCTGCTCGAGTCGCTCGAGATGGACCGGCTGCGCTTCCCCGAGATTTACGAAGCCAAGGCCGCCCGGTTCCGCCTCGAGCCCTACCGCCTGAAACTCAGCTACACCCTGGAACGGCTGCGCCTCACCCACAAACGCAATCAACAGCTGGCCGATGCCGGCTGGGAGTCGCCCTGGGATGGCCAAGGATCCAACAGCCAGGAGCTGCACTACAGCACCGTTGATGAGTTCCGCAACGACCTCGAACTGATCCAAGACAGCCTGGAGGGCACGGGATTGAGCTGCGAGTCGCTGCAGCACTTGATCAGCCAAGCCCAAATTTTTGCCTTCTGCCTGGCCAGCCTGGACATTCGCCAGGAGAGCACCCGCCATAGCGATGCCCTCGACGAACTCAGCCGCTATCTCCAGCTGGCCGTGCCCTACGGCGAAATGGACGAAACCAGCCGGGTGGTCTGGCTGCTGAAGGAGCTCCAAACCAGACGCCCGCTGGTACCGGTTGGCACCCCATGGACTGAAACCACCCAGCAAACCTTTGACGTCTTCCGGATGCTGCAACGGCTGCAGCAGGAATTCGGCCAACGCATCTGCCGCACCTACGTGATCTCGATGAGTCACACGGTGTCTGACCTGCTTGAGGTGCTGCTCCTCGCCAAGGAGGCGGGATTGGTGGATCCCATGGCCCATCAATCCTCCTTGCTCGTGGTGCCCCTGTTTGAAACCGTCGAAGACCTTCAAGGGGCCCCAGCTGTGATGGCGCAGCTCTTCCAAGAGCCCTTTTACCGTGAACTACTCAGCAGCCATGAGGCCAGCCAGCCCCTCCAGGAGGTGATGCTCGGCTATTCCGACAGCAACAAAGATTCCGGCTTCCTCTCAAGCAATTGGGAAATCCATAAGGCCCAGATCGCCCTCCAGCAGATTGCCATTGGCAATGGCGTCGCCCTGCGCATCTTCCACGGCCGGGGGGGCTCGGTGGGACGCGGCGGCGGTCCTGCCTACCAGGCGATCCTGGCCCAGCCCAGTGGCACCCTGGCTGGGCGGATCAAAATCACCGAACAGGGTGAAGTCTTGGCGTCCAAGTACGCCCTCCCAGAACTGGCCCTCTACAACCTCGAAACGGTCACCACGGCCGTGCTCCAGAACAGCCTGGTCAGCACCCCAGTCGACGACACCCCCAGCTGGAACGAGCTGATGGGCCGGTTGGCCGGCCGCTCCCGCGACCACTACCGGGCCCTAGTGCACGACAACCCTGATCTGGTGGCCTTTTTCCAGCAGGTCACCCCGATTGAGGAAATCAGCAAACTCCAGATCTCGAGCCGGCCAGCCCGCCGCCAAGGGGGAGCCAAGGATCTATCCAGCCTGCGGGCCATTCCCTGGGTGTTTGGCTGGACCCAAAGCCGCTTCCTGTTGCCCAGCTGGTTTGGCGTGGGCGCTGCCCTCCAGGAAGAAGTGGACCAGGATCCCGAACAACTGGAACTGCTCAGGCTGCTCTACCAGCGCTGGCCCTTCTTCCGGATGCTGATCTCCAAAGTGGAGATGACCCTCTCCAAGGTCGACATTGATTTGGCGCATCACTACGTGCAGGCCCTCGGCAGGCCCGAACACCGCGAAGCGTTTGAGCACATCTTCCAAACCATTGCCCACGAATTCGTCCTCACCCGGGATCTGGTGCTGAAAATCACGGGCCACAGCCGGTTGCTCGATGGCGATCCCGCCCTCCAGCTCTCGGTGGATCTCCGCAACCGCACGATCATTCCCCTGGGCTTTTTGCAAGTGGCCCTGCTACGCCGGCTGCGGGATCAAAACCGCCAACCGCCCATGAGTGAGGCCATGAACTCCAGCGACGACGGTCGCACCTACAGCCGTAGTGAGCTGCTCCGCGGGGCCCTGCTCACGATCAATGGCATCGCAGCTGGCTTGCGCAACACGGGCTAAGCCATCGGTCCGTTCCTTCTCCCCCGCCGGGCCTGCCCTTGCTCCCCTTTCGCAGCCATCCGCCCAGCCCCCTCCTGCGGGAGGGCTACAGCCTTGTGGCCGATCCCTTCCCCAGCGCCAAAGCCCTCAACCGCCTACTCGTGCTCGGTGGTGATCAGCCCCGGGAAGCGGGTCGCTGGCAGCGGGTGCTGGAGCGCAGCATCTGGCACCTGGGGGTGGAGCGATCCGATGGAGAACTGGTGGGATTTGTCAGGACAACCAGTGACCTGGCCCTCAACGCCAACCTGTGGGATCTCTGCTGCGACCCCGCTGACCCCGCCCGCGATGAAGTGCTGGCCTCCCTGGTGTACAGCGCCCTCGCCCGGCTGCGCAGGGAGCTATCTGGATGCAGCATCTCCCTCTCCGCGCCCCCCGCGGCGCTCAGGGCCCTGGAGCGCTATGGGTTTGTGGTTGACCCAGGGGGAATCCGGGCCATGGGCCTCAAACTCCGCTAAGCAAGCCCAGCAGAACACCCTTTAAACAGCCCAGTTCCCACAAAAAAGCCCTTCCTGTTCCGGCAGGAAGAGCTAAACGAGTGACGAACCAAACGAGCATGGAGGGACTCGAACCCCCGACCCTCAGAACCGGAATCTGATGCTCTATCCAACTGAGCTACATGCCCAACACCAGGGCTGCACCCCGATGGGCCTACCTTAACGGCTCACCGCTTCAGACCCATCCGGCTGCACCGCCTGGAGCTGCTGCACTTTCGCAATCTCACCGAGCTGAGCCTGGAGTTCAACGCTCCCAGGCTTCTGGTGATTGGTCCCAATGGCGAAGGCAAATCCAACCTGCTCGAGGCCGTGGAACTGCTCGGCAGCCTGCGCTCCCACCGCACCAGCTCCGACCGTGACCTGATCACCCATGGGGAGAAGGAAAGCTGCTTGCGCGCCCGCACCTGGGAAGGGGATGTGCTCCAACTGGCCCTGCGCCGGAGTGGCGGCCGCACGGCCCAGCGCAACGGCAAGGTGCTGGAGCGCCAACACAACCTTTTGGGATCGCTCCGGTGCGTGGGCTTCAGCGCCCTTGACCTGGAGTTGGTGCGCGGCGAACCGGCCGGGCGCCGCCAATGGCTGGACCGGGTGGTACTGCAACTGGAACCGGTGTATGGGGAGCTGCTCAGCCGCTACGGGCGCCTGCTGCGCCAGCGCAGCCAGCTCCTGCGCCGCGGCCTGGGGGGCACGGAAGCCAATGCCCTGCTGGATGCCTTTGACCTCCAAATGGCAGTGATCGGCACCCGCCTGCATCGGCGTCGGGCCCGGGCGTTGCGTCGGCTAGAGCCCCTTGCCGCCACATGGCAACAACGCCTGAGCGGGGGCCGTGAGCTGCTGGAACTCGCCTACCAAAGCGGCACCAAGCTCGAAGGCGTCGAAGCCGAGGAGCCCTGGCGAGCGGCCTTACAAGAGCAGCTCGCCTCCCAGCGCCGCGAGGAGTGGCGCCTGGGTCAATGCAGTGTGGGGCCCCACCGCGATGAGGTTGGCCTGCTGCTTGGCGGCCAACCGGCCCGCCGCTACGGCTCCGCAGGCCAGCAACGCACCCTGGTCTTGGCCCTGAAATTGGCCGAGCTGGAGCTGGTGGGGGAGGTGATTGGCGAACCTCCCCTCCTCCTGCTCGACGATGTGCTCGCCGAGCTGGACCCCGGCCGCCAGCACCTGCTACTCGAAGCGGTGGGCGAGGGGCACCAATGCCTGGTGAGCGCCACCCACCTCGAAGCGTTTAAGGGCGGATGGCGAGAGGACAGTCAGGTGATCCGTATGCAAGCGGGCCAAGTGGCCATAGGCACGTAAGGTTGGCGGCTTGTTCAACCGTTTTCGATGACCCAGGCCC
>Ga0007795_10000139_pt1 | contig 18331 bp, 21 predicted proteins | sample CryBogmetaGMA1M_FD_60369 | JGI IMG/M metagenome (GOLD analysis project Ga0007795, IMG submission 60369) | Freshwater microbial communities from Crystal Bog, Wisconsin, USA - MA1M | ecosystem: Environmental > Aquatic > Freshwater > Lake | place: Crystal Bog, Wisconsin, USA | collected 2009-07-06
GACGATGTGGTTTGAAGTTGTGGCCTTTGATGAGCTTGCCGAAGAGGTCATGGACCGGGTCAAGAAGGGGACGAAAGTCCTGGTGGAGGGTCGCTTCCAGATTGAGGAGTGGACCCGGCGGGATAACACGCCAGCCATCACCTACAAGATTCTTGCCAACAACATCGTGTTCGACCCACCCCGAGAAGAACACACGCAGCGGGCAGAGCAGCGTCCTGCACCGAAGGTCGAGGAGCCTGCCCACACTGCCGAATCGGACGAAGAGATTCCGTTCTAAGGCTACCTGTTGACATGGGGTGTTGAATGAACCTGTTGATCGAGATCGCGGTCGCGGTGTTCGTTGTCAGCGTCATGTTCATCGCCACGCTTGCCGTCTGGTGGTGGGCTTGGTCGTTCGTGTTTGATCACATCTTTGGAGGATACGAGGATGTCCAAAAAGAAGCCGAAGGCGAAGGCGTGTGGCACTTCCAAGAAGGGGAAACGCACTTCGTCCCGTCAGGCTCTAAGCACTCTGCCGGTCAAGGAGTCGAGCGGCTGGGTTCCAGTGGGGGGCAAGAAGCCTCCTCAAGGCGTGGAGATTGAACTCGCCCTGTTCATCACCGATGTGGGGGCGAGGACGGTCATTCTTGGCTGGCTGGAGGGCGACGACTTCATAGCACAGTCACCTGAGTCTGGGATGGGCTATCTCGTCACCAAGTGGACTCTCGGCTGGCGGCGGCTGGATCGTGCGTTCTACAAACTCTATGAGGGGGTGCGGTGATGGCATTCTTGAACTGGTCATGGACCGGCAAGGTACCGGAGATGAAGATCGTCCCGCCGACCAAGCCGGGTGCATGGTCGTGGACCGGCAAGCCCTGCGAGGAAGCTTCCAGCGACTTCAGTGTCGCTCCTGTGGAAGCAGAGCCTATTCCCTCGAAGGAAGAGATCATGGAAGCGATCCTTGCCGACGCACGGGAATCTCGGGCACGGATGCCCATTCCACCCACTCCCAGCAAGGGTGTGATCTGGAAGCTCCTTGTGGAACTTGAGCAGCGTGTCGAACGCTTGGAACTGAACCGTCATTCTTGACATTCTGCTGCTGGGGAACCCGGTGGCGGATTCAGCGGAGCTTGCGGGGGGGTGTGGGTGGGTGGTGCATCGCCTGCTCCCTAAGCACCCCCCCGCCTCTGCCCTCTAAACCCTGAAAAAGATCGTCCAGATCGTCCAGCAAGGAGAGAACCATGCCCTTCCCCGATGTCGAGTGGCCTCCGTCCAATCCTGTCCGCAAGTGCCTTGCTGACTGGGCAGAGCCGCAGGGCTTCCTTCCCAGCGAACGCTGGGGGGACAGCCGGGAGGTCACGCTGCTGCGGGCAGAGGCAGAGTTGCGGGCACAGGTGGCATCGCTGGCAGACAGCAACGCTGCCATGACAGAGGAATTGCTTTCTCTCCGCAGCGAAAACGAGACGCTGCGGCTGTGCAAGCTTCAGGTCAAGATTGACGAGACGAAGCTAATGACAGACGAGTGGGCGGAAACTCTGGCCCAAACGACTGTGGAAAGAGAGAAGCTCAAGGACGAGGTGGTGCGGCTGCGGCTTGAGATAATCAGGCGGGATGTCGAACGGCAGCGGCTGTGCATAACGGGGAAAGAGCGGGACGTTCTGGACGAAGCAAAGGAATTCTTCCTTGCGATCTACAGGAACCACAACGGACCAAAGAATGCCGCCATCATTCAGGGCTTGATAGACCGTCTACCGGGAGATGCCACATGAGTGATCCCTACCGGCATGTCACCATCACAGAGGCTGAGTACCAGCAACTCCTGGCTGACCGGGAGGACCGAGACACCATCAGGGCCATGCTTTCTCACATCAGGGACATGCTTTCTCGCCTCGCCGCCATTGGACTACCCAGAGAACCCATCAATGCGATCCCAATGCACCAGAATCGTGTCCAGCCCCAAGCTTCCGCAGGGTCTGAGCCAGAGTCGGGAGTGCCCGCTAGCCCAGATCGATGAGTGGCTGGAGCGGTACGAGCGGCGGAAGGACATGCACCCCCGCCCATCGCAGGACACCACAGATGCGGCTGCGATCCTCGAACTGGCCCATGACGAGCTTGCCCACACCCGGCTACGCATCGCCCGTCTGTGCGTGAACGGGCTTCCGAACAAGGGGCTGTCAGAGAGCAGGGACGCTCTCTACGTCCTCAAGACCCACATCAGGAACCTCAAGGGGGAGACTGAGCGTCAGGTGTCTCCCGACCTCTTGATCTCCACGCTCGAAGAACTGCAACGGGAACTGCTCGAACATCGGAAGATGCTCTAGCGTTCTTGGTTCAGCCCTGACAGGGCACCAGCCCCTACCAGCCCACCGGCTGTGATGATGTCGATTCCGTTGTCGAGGATGTGCCTGCGGGCTGTGGGCGTCAACTCGATGTGTGTGCCGGGACGCTCGAACGGCTTGGAGGGTGGCTTCAGGAACGGGGGCTTCGATCCCGGCAGTGCGGGCACGCCTCTGCTTCTGGCAAGCTCGATGGCAGACAGAACCTTCGTGATTGTCTCAATGGCCTCTGGGTCATCGGCTAGCAGTCGCGGGTCTTTCGCCGCTGCGTAGAGCTTATTTGTATCAAAGTTCGGAATCTTTCTTCTTTCGAGGCGTCCCACACTGCTGAATGGAGCAACTACATCGAACAGGCCGTTGCTAACATACCTCTCCAACCTTTGATCGCTGGCAGATCGTGGGTCAAGGTTTGGGTCTACTTTGTCTAGGTAGGCGCTGATTGCATCGTCAGCCGTCTGCTGTATTGCGGAGCGCGATTGTCCGTCGATCCAGTAGGGAGGCTGGTCTGTTCCCAAATCTTGTGCATCAAGAGTGAAAGCCTTTCGGTAGCTACCCTCTCCCGACAGAGCCTTCCAGTCTGGTCGAGGCTCAACCATACGGACATTCGCACCTACACCTGCCGGGTCAATCCCCTTCAGGATTTTAAGGATGCGATCCGGCATGTCCTTCGAGTACAGGCGTTCTGCCGCAGCCACAGGCATGCCCTCGACGTTGTTGGCACTCTGTCCTGTAGGCAGGGTGATCGGCTTGCCCTCTACGGCAGACTGCATTATCAACTGTCTCGCAAGCACGTTCTTCCAGTGATCGTCTTTGGCAAGAATGCTGGTGGGTTCTGTGGTGTGGGGAGGAGGTGCGTTGTATACGGCTGGGTGGTACACGATGTCATGTAACTGCCTCCACTTAGCCTGTTCTTGCTCAGGCCACTTCGATTCGTCTGAGCCGTATGACATGTAAAGGGCTTCGATGCTATTCTCGGCATCTGAAATCTCAGTTTCGGACGGGCGGCTCCACGCTTCGTGGAGTCGCTGATGCTCTTCGCGGTGTTCGGCGGGCCACTCGTTCTTGTCTTCGTAGCCGTTTATCATCTCAAGCTCTTCCATACGGCGCTCAGCATTTGCAATTTCTGCCTGCGTGAGCGGGCGGCCGTGCTTCCTGATTGCGTTCTCCGTTTTTGACCAGTCCTGCCCAACATCACTCTGGATATTGGTGACATGAATCTCGTTCGGCAGGCTGTGGTATCGCAGCCAGTAGTCGGCAGAGTGCGGGTTGATGTGCTTCTCGTTGCCGATTTCGTCAAGGAAGTTCCCGAACCTCCTGTCTCGCAATTCTCGGTCGTTGCTGGGGTCGCTGAAAAGGACTTCCCTATATCCGTCGTATGAAGGAGGGCTTTTTTTGCCAAGCTCGGTGAGCATGTGGTACTCAGTCGAGGGCTGTGCAGTGTCAGCGTCGAAGGGGCTGCGAATGTCAGAAAAGAGCGGGCCGACCCCTTTGTATTCCGCCATGTCCCGATCCCTGTTGATCTGCCCCTCCAGGTCAAGTTTCTCGGGTGTTTCGTGCTGAGTGCCCCATGCCTCTGGCCGCTGCTGCTCAACCTTGTAAATTCTGCCCAGTGGCCCATTGGTGTTGATGTGGTTGAAGATGTCCTGCGGCGACACCTTCTGTCCAACCCGAGACTTCATAAAGTCATCGATGCCTGCGTAGTCCAACTCCACCGGCTTTGCCCCGCCCTTGATGAGCGTGTTGCGGATGGACTCTGCCTTGATGGGAGTCTTGATCCCCTGTGCCGCACGCTCCGCACCGGATGTGAAGCGAGGTTGGCTCGGGGCAGGAAGATACCCAGCGATGGGCTGTGCCGGTACTGGAGGCAGGATGTCGGCGGCTTTCTTGGCTGCGTCTGCAAGGCGACGGAAGGAATCACTCATGGCTTGCTGCCCCTCTCATTGAATGTGCGATTGATCCGTTCTTGCTGTGCCCTGACGCTGTCTGGAGTGGCTTGGGACTTAGGCAGGCCAGCGATGGTTGTCAGACCGGTTACGGCTAGGTTCGTGGGTTCCATCATCTCGGTGAACAGTTCCCGACCGGCCATCGCTGGAAGTGCCTTCAGCCCTGCTCCCATACCGCCGAGTGCAATCCCGCCAACAGTGACGGGGTCAAAAAACTCTGGAATGGCCTCTGACGCAATATGCTCGAACGTCGAAGGGTCACGCCCAAGCAGGGCATGCAGTGCGTCTTCAGTCCTGACGGGCTTGGCGTTTTCGAGGAACTTCTGCCGCTGCCCCCTCTCCTGCTCGATTGGCATCTGCCCGTTGGACAGCGGGCTGGGCCGATGCTCCTCGAACGCAGCCCCTTCTCGGCGCTGGTTTCGAGCAAACTCCTGCGCCCCATACATCAGCGGCTTGGCGACGAACCTCACAGCCTGCCGAGTCATAAAGCTCAGTGCGTCATCAAGCGTTGGCGTGACCTGATCGATCATCGACGGGCGGTTCATCGCGTTGCGGTATGGTGCTGCCAGTGAATCCAGCCCTCGCATGACCGAGTTCGCTACGCCACCGTGCCCGTAGTCCTGCAAGTTCGACAGCGCCCCGCCCGCAGCGTGACCATGTAGCGGATCGGTTTTGTTGAAGATCGAGTATTGGGGGTAGTGGGAACTGACGATGTTGCCCCAGTTCTGCTGGTCGTTCTGGGCGTTTTCGTAGTCCTGCACAGCATGGGCCTGCCGAAGCATCGGGTCTTCGCTGAGTGCTTCCGTGCCGCTGAACGCACCCTTCGCCAACTCATCGACATTGGGGGTGTACGGCAACCCCATCGCGGCGTTGATGATGTTGCTGTGCCGCAGTGCTGCGTGGTTCTTGATGTCCCCTGCCCCAAGCGAGTACCAACTGGCCTGACTTGCTGGCTGTCCGCGAGTGTTCTGTGCGGACTGGATGATGCGGGATTGCAGGGCATCTATGAACTGGCCCCGCTCGATGGGGTCGTGATTTCCCGTGCCCAGCACGGCATGGGCCGTCTCTTCCGCCTCGTCTGGGTGCATGTACTGCTGGGCAATCCCGAGAACGTGCCCTCGCAGTCGGCCCCGTGCGAAATCGTTTGGATGCTTCTCTTGGCTGTACTCAGGAAGCGATTCGTAGGTGGGCATGAGGTGTTCCCAGAGATGTGTCTCCCGATTTATGGCTGATTCTCTGGAGGTTTGGGCCATGAATAACCGGTGGTCAACCTCCCCCCGAGAACCACCACCATGTCACTCGACGCCGCAGACGATCAGGAAATCGAAAACGACCTCCCGTCACCCGAGACGGAATCCGCACCGGCAGCAGAACCGGCTGTATCTCCAGAGCCTGCCGCCCAAGCGGCTCCCGACTACGGTCCCTACTCTGCCTTCGCATCGCTGCCGCAGTTTCAGGGGCGTGATCCCCGAGAGATTGCCCGCACTCTCTACACCGCACTGGAGCGGGAAAAGGCTGCGTCTGAAGCACTCAATCGCTATCGGCAGGTGATGCCGGTGGCACAGGAGTACCTCTCCCGCAAGCCAGACTTCGACCGGTGGCTGGCTTCCCAGAACCAGCCGCAGGCACCAGCCCCCCAGCAGGCACCTGCCCCGCAGGAGGAGAAGTTCTGGAACCCTCCGCAGATTCGGGACGCCTACAAGCGGTACCTCGTCAATGACGAGAACGGGCGGCAGGTGATCCACCCCGATGCACCGCTCGATGCACGGCATGCACTCACGGAATTCCTGCAATACAAGGCTGATTTTGCCAACAAGTTCCTCACCAACCCAGAGGAAGCACTGGGTCCGATGGTGCAGAAGTTGGCCCAGCAGCAGGCCCAACAGATCGTCCAGCAGCAGTTCGAGTCGCAGGAAAGAGCGAACTACGTCTCCACCCTCGAACGAGAAAACGCTGACTGGCTCTACGAACCCGGCACCCGAAATGTCAGTCAAGCCGGTGCGTTAGTCCAGAAATACATCGAAGAAGCAAAGAGCTTCGGAATCGCCAATCAAAAGCAGATGTGGCAATACGCTCTCAACAACACTGAGAGAGAGTTGCTGCTTCAGGCTCAGACGATTCAGGAGCAGCAGGCGGCCCGCAATCAATTTGACCAACGACTCCAGGCTGTAGAGATGCCAGCAGTGCGACCAGCACCCGTTGCTCCCCCTGCCCAGAGCCAGGCCGAAGCGAACATGGACTACCTGCGCCGCGCTGCTTCACGGGCACCAAGTCGGGCGGGTGTTGAGAACAACAGTCCGCAGGCAGGTCTTCGTGGGCGATCCTTTACCGACTATCTGATGCACACCCTCAACGCTGGTTCGTGAGAACCTAAACACGGAGACGCTGTACTATGGCGACGACAACCGACTGGGCACGGGCGATTGGCACTTCTCTGACAAACTATCTCAGGGAAGAAGAGATTGCCGTCATGCGGAAGTTCCGTATCTGGGCAATGCTCGAAGCTTCGGGCAATGTTCTCACCAACCAGTCGGGCAGGGGCTACTCATGGGAGGTGAGGTTCCGCAACCAGCCTGTGTCTGGCAACAACGGCGAGACGCCTCGCACGTTCAGTCGCCAGAACCTGTGGAAGACCGCGAAGCTTGACTATCGCGGTTACCAAGCCACCGATTCGATCTACCGCCGGGAGATGCTGGAGAACCGCTCGCAGCAGGCTCTCATCGATGTGGCTGGCAAGATGTCGAGCCGCCTGAAGGAATCCATCGAGCAGTACATCTCGAAGGAGATCTACTGCAACGGCGATCTGCCGGGCAACGAGCTTCGTTTTCAGGGGCTGGAGACGTTCTTCGGCTATGACGGCACGGTCAACGTCAACACTGGTGCCAAGCGGGTTGCCAACGCTGCCGATCCCTTCGCCTACCCGAAGGACACCTACGCCGGTCTGTCCACCGAACTGGGCGCTGCTGCTGGCTCCCAGACTGAAGGCGTCTGGCCCAACGGCACTTGCGACCCTGAGTTCGATTATTACTCCCCTGTGATCTGCAACTACACATCGACCTTCTTCAAGGGCACCTCGCCAACGTGGAAGGATCAGTGCGTCGAGGCAACTCGGGAAGCGATCCATCAGACCAAGCGGAACGACACGAAGGAGTCGGCCATCGACCTCGTCGTTCTCGACCGCCGGTTGTACATCGACTACATGAACCGGCTCGACAGCAAGGAGCGGGCCATTGTCACAAAGGCAAATGGCCTGAAATCCTATGGATTTTCCGATGTATTTGAACAGGACGGAGTGGAAATTTCGACGGAATACAGTGTTCCCAGCGGCTGCGGCTACGGCATCAGCGTCGGCAACATGTACGTCCACTGCATGGAAGGCTCGCTCATCAATGCAGAGGGACCGTACTTCAATCAGCACACGCAGGCGTATGACTACGTCGCTGGTGTGTTGGCGAACCTCCGCTTCGTCAGTCCTCGCAACTTCTTCAAACTGGCCGCTGTCGCCTGATCCCACCCCCTCTCGGAGTCCTGTTCATGTCTCAGTATCAAGTTTCCCCTCCGTTCGCTCGGGGTCAGACTCTCGGCACCACTTGGGTGCATCCCATCGAGAAGACCGATCCGACCGTCACGGGGCAGTCGCAGGCATACGTCCGCAAGGCATTCACGGATGTGAACGTCCGCAACGGGGCGATTCTCTCCAACGAGATCGTCACCTGCATCGCTGTCCAGAACACGACCGGTGCTGCGGTTCTGCCCGGCACCAACCAGACGGTGAAGGGGTACACGGGTGTGGTGGATGAATATCTGCCCGCCGCCGGTGCCCCCGATCAGGAGATTTACTGGCTGGTGGTGGATGGGCCGACGCAACAGCCGCTTGGCACTCGCGTCACCCTGCTCACCAACGGCACGAAGGTTCCCCGCACCGTCCTGCGTGGCGGGGTGGAAGAGCCGGAAGAGATCGACATGGGTGCGGACGATGCCACCGATGGCACCGACACTGGCACCACCACCCCCGACACGACTCCCCCCGTGACCGTCACCCCGTAACCAAGAGGCATCTCGATGCGTGGCTTGCTCGCCCTGCTCCTGTTCTGTGTTCTGGCAACCGTCGCCTGTGCGGAAACGACCGTCACCAAGACGGAAGTCGTCACCCCTCATCAGGCTCGGGTCTACCGCCGGGTTGTTCGCCGTGCCTCCAGGCACTGCTGCTGCCCTGTGAAGGCAACGAAGACTGTGGTGACCGAGAAGGTCGAAACCACCGTCGAAACTCTCTGATCGCAGACATCACTGACGCAACTTGCGGGCGGCTGGATGACAGGAGGTCGCCCAGCCGCCCGTTCTCTTGGAGCATGACATGCCAAGCAGTCCCTACTCGAACATGTCCGGTGGGAGCAACACGCAGGACGAGTCCAGTTGGCAGCAGAACTTCGACGCTGCCGGTCAGGACATCATCCAGCAGCGTGGCGACGAACTCTCCAAGCTGAGATCAAGCAGCAAGCAGGCCATGTACGGCGGCGACATCGGGTCTGGCCTTGCCCAGCAGCAGCGGATCAGGGACTTGCAGGGGTACATCGGACGATACGCAGCGGGCAACTACGGCACCTACGGAGGTCCGTTCGGGGAGGTTGTCAGCCCCATGCGGCAGAGCGGAATGACGGTTGGAGGATCGACAAGAAGCACCAGCAGCAGCGGCACCGAACACGGCATGCGTCCAGACCGAGACTGATAGGCACACAGACAAGGAACGATCATGGCAACGAACCTCAACGACCTCGAATCTCAGTGGCGGGCAGAGAACGACCGCTTCCAGAACCAGACGCAGGCCATGCAGAAGCGGTCGCTGGACTCGAACATCGCAGCCATGCGGGCTGGCACCGGCGATCCCATGATGAACGGGTTCGCAGCCCGTGATGCCAACATCAACTCCATGCGGGACAGCTTCGACGCCGGTCAGGCTCTGGAGCAGCAGAACAACTGGGCAGGTGGCCGGGAGATTCAGCACGAACGCAACCTGATGAACTCAGAGCAGGAGCGCCGCAACACTGAAACCCAGTATCAGGGTCAGGCGGCTCTGGGGCATGTCGAGGCAGAGAAGGGTCTGAACTCTGCCCTTTCAGGAATGATGTCGGGCATCAACTCGGGCGGCGGCGGCATGGGCGGCTACCAGTCCCCCAACGCAACCGTCGAGGCCACTGGTGCCAACGGGCAGCATCTGGGCGGCGGCAGCGTTCTCAGCGGCATGAACCAGCCCGCACGGCAGCAGAGTCCCCTGACGAGGAGATTCTGAACAACATCCCGGCGTGACCGGGTTCTCGGGGCCGACTCATCAGGGACGCCTGTTGGGTCGGTTTCAGCGAGGTGAATCATGGAAGCTGGCAAGCGGTGCTGCCACGAATGTGGCGAGGTACTGGACGAGAACACAGAGAACTTCCGGCCACTGGATGATGGCAGCCTGTCCATCCAGTGCGTCGGCTGTGACATGTTCCAAGCCAAGCAGCGGATCAAGAAGGAGCGTGCTGCCCAAGCCCTCCAGATGCGGAAGGTCGAAGCTGCGGCTGTCGAGCATCTGCTGCAAGAGTCTGTGCGAGGGGGTGCCAACATCCCCCACAGTGCAGAACTAACTGAGCAGACGATGCACTACTTCGGCGGGGTCAACGGCTTCGCGGCCATGCTGACCAAGCAGTATTTCGACGCCAAGCCGGGCAGCACCCAGCGTGGCCGCATCCTTGAGATGGTGGTGCGTCTCGTCCAGAAGAACGTGGATCAAGGCGGGGCACAGAAGCCGCTGCAACTCTGGTCGGAGGACGAACTGGAGCAGGAACTCACAAATCGCATGCGGCTGGCACTCCAGTCGCAAGGGAGACTGATCGATGGCAAAGCAGAAGCCCCCGAACCCCTTGCATGTCCCACCGCAGATTCCGATCCAGCCACTCCCCCAACCGAAGACGAAATCCCAAGCTTCGCAGTTTGAGCAGAAGCAGTGGCGGGAACTCCAGGCTGAAATCTCCACTCGGAAGATCGAGGCACTGCGGCTCTACGTCCCGACAGAGAAGCAGGATGCGATGCACCGCTGCAAGTCCAGCGAAGTGCTGGTTATCGGCGGCAATCGTTCCGGCAAGACGCTCTCCACTCTGGTGGAGGACGCTCGGGCAGCGACTGGGCAAGACCCCTACGGCAAGTACCCAGAGCGTGACGGGATTTTGTGTCTGATCGGCAAAGACTGGAAGCACATCGGGCTGGTTCTCTACAAGGGGCTGTTCCGTGCCGGTGCGTTCAAGATCATTCGTGACTTGACCACTGGGCAATGGCGGGCATTCAACCCGGCGACAGACGCAGGTAGGGAGGCTGAACGCAAGGAAGCCCCACCTCTGATCCCGCAGAGATTCGTCAAGCACATCTCATGGGTGCTGAAGTCTGCCGGGTACTGCTCGGTGGTGGAACTCCACAACGGATGGCAGATTCACTTCTTCTCTTCTGAGGGTGATCCTCCACAAGGCTTCGCCGCATCTCGGGTCCACATCGACGAGGACATTTCCAATGAGAACTGGGTGCCCGAAATGCAGGGGCGGCTCGCTGATCGCAAAGGATGTCTGGCTTGGTCGGCCATGCCACACAGCACGAATGACGCACTGCTCGGCCTGTCTGAGCGAGCGGATCGTGCCGCAGAGTCGGGGGTAGAGAACCCAATCATCAAGAAGTTCCAGCTTTCGTTCCTCGATAACCCGCACATCGACAACGAGGAGAAGGCGAAGAACATCGAGCGGTGGTCGGCAATCGGGGAGGACACGCTCCGCATGCGGGCAGAGGGCGAGTTCATCACCGACTCGGTGCTGGTCTACCCCACCTTCTCCATGTCGATTCACGGCATGGATCGGACGGAGTTCCCCAACAAGGTGACCGTCCCAGATGAATGGACACGCTACGCAGCCATCGATCCCGGTCATCAGGTGACGGCAGTCCTGTTCGGTGCCGTGCCGCCATCGGGCGACATGTTCCTGATCTACGACGAACTCTACATCCGGCAGTGCAACGCTGTGATGTTCGGGGAGAAGTTCGCCAAAGCCATCGAGGGACAGCCGCAGTTCCACTCGTTCATCATCGACATGCACGGCGGAAAGATTCGAGACATCGGCTCGGGCAGGCAGGTGGTCGAGCAGTACGTCACCGAACTGAGGAAGCACGGGTGCCGCTCGTTCACCACCGGCTCTGCCTTCATGGCGGGGTGTGATGACATCGAGGCCAGAACGCAGGCTGTCCGCTCACGGATGCACATCCGCCCGACCGGGACATCGTGGCTGCGTGTGCTGCGGAACTCATGCCCCAACCTAGAGCGGGAACTCAAGCGGTACCGGAAGAAGACCATCTTCCAGAACGGCATCAGCATCGTGACCGACACCCCCAACACACGGGGCGAAGTGCATGCCTGTCAGTGCCTGGAGTACCTCGTCGCATCTGAGCCGAAGCATTTCCCTCGACAGGCCACTCCTGAGATAGATGACTGCCCCGAGTTCATACTCAAGTATCTGGCGAGGAAGAAGAAGCGAGAGGGACAGGGCTTCGTCTATCTCGGCCCGCAGTCTGACATGCAATCCGAGTCACTATCCGACAGCCAACTAGGGAGTTCCTATGAGCAATACGACTTCGTCTGAGGTTGAAGCACCGGTATACGTCCTTCCCGAAGTGGAGCTGGGCGACAAGGTGCTGTTCTACAACGACCCCCTGAACCTGAAGAACCCGCAGCTTGGGTTCATCTCCCGGCGACCGGGCAAGCACACCTGCTACATCCTTGTCTTCACGGAGGCCAGCGGCTTCATCGAAAAGCCCAGCGTCCGCCACGCCTCCGATCCCGGCCTGCAAGAGAACCCGATGTGGCGTGAATGGGGCTGTTTCGCCCTGCATCCAGAGGCGATTGCCGCCCAGCGGTTCGCCAAGATGCTCCCCAGATTGCAGGGATTGCTGGATCGGCAAGGGCAGCAGAAGTAAGCCCGTAGGCCATAAATCCGGCAGGAGGCCAGCATGCCACAGTCTTTCAGCGATCCCGGTTCGCCCCTTGATGACGAGACACTCAACTTCGATCTCGACAAGGGGGGAAGCCAGAAGGAACCCAAGCTCCTTCCTGACAACCCGCTGAAGCCGATTGCGGCTGCGTGGCTCAAGAAGATCGAGGCGGCTCGCAAGGCGAAGTCTGTCTTCGATGCCGATGCCAAAGAGGCTCTCCTCTTTTTTGATGGCGGGCATCAAGGCCAGTGGATGTTTCAGGGGGCTGGCTCGGCAACCAAAGGTCTGTCGCTCGGGAGCCGCCCGCCCCCTGCCCCAGCGTTCCGCATCACAGTGAACCGTGTGTTCGAGGCTGTGAAGTTGCTGGGGAGCGTGATCTACAATCGCAACCCAGTTCGCACGGTCACGCCCAGACGCTATCCCGCCATCCCGCCGCAGATGGTGGGCATCGATCCAAGCCAGCAGTCCTTCGATCCGATGACCGGGCAGCCCATGCCGAACGCTGGGTTGCAGCAGTTCATCGAGGTGTCGCAGGCCATCGGGATGGAGGAGCAGAAGAAGGATGTCATCGCCAGCCTGCTGGAGACTTATCTCAACTACACGCCCAACGAAGCTGATCTGAAAACGCACTCCCGGCTGGTGGTGGACGAAGCGATCATCAAGGGGATGGGTGTCTGGTGGACTGAGGCTCTCGACTTCCCCAGCGTCCCGCCTGCCGAACCGACCCTGATGATCGGCTCATTCGCAGACAGCGTGGACAATCTGTTCCTCGATCCCGATGCGATGACCATCGAGGAGATTCAGTGGTGTGCCAAGCGGTGCGTCCAGCCCATCGATCAGGTGTGCCGCCAGTTCGGCCTGTCCCGCGATGACCTCAAGGGAAACCTGGAGTCCTACGACTCCATGAGCCGGGACGATCAGGTCGGCTACAAGAACCAGAAGCGCACCGGGAAGACCAACGATCTCGTTGTCTACTACAAGGTCTGGTCGAAGTGCGGGTTTGGCGACCGGCTCAAGGGTGCCAAAAAGGATGACATGGGTGTCTTCGACAAGCTCGGGGACTACTCCTACATCTGCGTTGCTGCGGGGGTAGAGTTCCCGCTCAACGTCACGCCATCCTCGATGCTGGAGCAACCAGACGAAGACGGCATGCCCGGCAATCTCCGCACTCGGGCGGCATGGCCGATCCCTCACTGGACGATGCCCAACGGCTGGCCTTTCACCCCGCTGGCGTTCCACCGGAAGCCAAACACCCTGTGGCCCCTGAGTCACATCAAGCCGGGAATCGGGGAACTGCGGTTCATCAACTGGGCCTTGAGCTTCCTCGCTACCCGCATTTCGACAAGCTGCGAAACGCTCATTGGTGTCAGCAAGGCAGCGGACCAAGACCTGAAGGATCAGCTTCTCGCCCCATCCACCAACGGCTTCAAAATCTTCGAGATCAGCGAGGCTCTCGGGAAGTCCATCAACGACATCGTGTCGGTGTTCCAGCAACCCGGTGTGACCCGCGACATGTGGGACATCATCCAAGCTGTCACCGACATGTTCGACAAACGAGTCGGCCTGACCGAACTCGCCTACGGCATGACACGCTCCCAGATGAGGAGTGCAACAGAGGCGCAGGTCAAGGGTGACGCAATGAACGTGCGTCCCGACGACATGGCGAACTGCCTCGAAGACGCAATGGGGACCATCGCTCGCAAGGAAGCCATCGGTGCCCGGTGGTTGCTGCAAGCGAAAGATGTGATGGCAGTGCTGGGTCCGCTGGGTGCCCAAGCGTGGGAACTGCACCTCAATGGACAGAACGCTGTAGACGTTGGCGTGATCGGGCGTGAGTTCGACTACCGGATCGAGAGCGGTTCTGCCCGCAAGCCCAACCGGGATCAGAAGGTTGCCAACATGCAGGCGGCTCTCCAGACCATTGGTCCGCTCCTCCAGCAGGTGGCTGCGACCGGCAACGTCGATCCGATGAACGCTCTTCTCACTGATTGGGCCAACTCCCTCGACCTCGATGCGTCGAAGTACCTTCTTCCTCCCCCCCCGCCGCCGCCCCCGATGCCAATGCCGCTTCCTCCCGGCACCGCACCCGGCGAGAGCGCGGCGGGGGGCTCCCCTTCCCCACCCCCCGATGGAGCATCAGATGCACAGACTCCCCTATGAGATCGAACATGCCAGCCTCGAAGTCCAGAAGCACTACCTCCGCATGATCGCGGACGGACAGACACCCCGCTTTGCCGAGATGGCGGCCCTCCAGCAACCGCCGGGCACGAAGGGCATGGATCGCACCTTCATGGAGGGGCGGATGGACGGTTCCTGGCTCGATAAGCTGCCCAAGAAGCAGGCCATGCGGATGCTCCGTGAGGCAAAGGCAGACGGCATCTCAACGGCGGGCAAGTACTACATGTCGGGTCTGGCCGACGCTCGGGGGCACCGCGATCCCGAAGCGTGGGTGGACAGCGTGGATGACATCCGGCGGGTGGCACGGAACCGCAACTTGCAGGTGCAGGGAGTGGTCAACATCGAATCCACCCCAGTGCCCCCCAAACGGGTGCCGATCAACCCCAAGATCGTCCGCAAGCTGTCCAGCCAACTCATGGCACAGGACAAGAAGCTGTCCCGGCAGGAAGCCTCCCGCATCGTTCGGGAGCGTCATACCCCGCACTGGGCGAAGAAATCCGAGTAATGCAGTTCTTCCGACTCGCACGGCCATAAATCGGGTAGCAAACCCAAGCCGAAGCGAGGACGAACTATGCGGATGGAACGTGGGCATAACACCTACCCCGTCAAGCTGACGGCAGACCCGGCAACCTCTCAGGTGCTGTCGGTTGGTGCGGTGGCAGGGGCCGTTCTGATGGTGGTGGACGGTGGCGGGACCATCGAGTGGTACGCCAAAGACTCGGCTGAAGGCGAGCTTTTCAAGCTCTTCGACTCCGAAGGCAAGCCCTGTGCGACTGCCGTTTCTGCCGGGAATGCGTTCGAGCTTCCGGCCTCGATCTATGCCTGCGGTTTCCTTGTTGGTGGCGGTGCGGACGTTGAGGGATTCATCTCTGTGAGCGGGTGACATGCACGACCAGAAGACGCTGACCAACAGGGGGAAGCCTTCGAGCGGCACGGTCGGCCCTCCTCCCCCCGCCGTGACCTACCGAATCCTCTGCGAAGACGGCAGCAACCTGACAGCCGAGAGTGGCAACGTACTCCGCAAAGAGAAGAACACCTGACATGGCCGATACCAAAATCTCCTTGCTGCCTCCCGGCACTCTCACCCCTGCCAGCATCATGCCGGTCGTGACCGGTGGCGACACGAAGCGGGTGACGTTCCAGCAGGTGCTGGATGCGGTCGGTGTCATTCAGGGGCCGAAGGGCGATCCCGGTGCTGATGGTGCGCCCGGTCAGCCGGGTGCTGACGGCAAGGACGGTGCGGACGGGCAGAGCATCACGGTGTTCCAGTCCCAGACTGCCCCGACAGCAAACAGCGTTGGCGATCTCTGGGTGCAGGAAGTCTCGCCCGGCGTGTCGAAGCTCTACATCTGGAGCGGCACCGACTGGGACTCACTCGCCGGAACTGGCGGCGGCTCAGACATCCACATCGTCTCGCCCACTGAACCTCCTCCCGGCACTGAGTTGGGTGCGATTTGGATCGACCCCTCCGCAGAGGATCGCTACCCAGCGCCGCCTGTTTCTGAGCAGACGGACGGGCAGGTCATCGGCCTGTCTGCGGACGGTCAGTTGTTCCATCAGCCTTACATCGTCGGCGGAATCCCCGTGACCGTTGGCGGCAAAGAGTACCTCATCGCCCTCATCGACAGGTAACCATGCCCGCACCAACAAGACAAGCTCCGTATCGCACTGAAGCAACCGCCACGATCTTCTCGAAGGGGATCGTCGGGGTCTACACGGACACTGAAGTTGATGACCTTCTGTCCAAGCTGCCGACTGGGGGCGAGGGTTCTGCCGACCTGTCGAACTACTACGACAAGCCAGAGGTGGACGCTCTGCTGTCTGCCCTGCCTGAGGGTGGTGGCGGCACGGTGTATGAGCAGGATGTCGAGCCAGCCGGTGGCGTGTATCGCAACGGCGACCTGTGGCTCTCGACTCCGACTGCTGGCGAGGTGTCTCCGTCACCGACCGCTGGTGTGACGGGCGAAGAGCTTGAGCAACTCCAGAAGGCGGTGATTGCGGCACTGGAGCCCAAGCTCCCGCAGTCAGGGCTGACTGAGCCAGAGGTCGTTGCCATCGTTCGCAAGGTGATGGCTGGCGGGAAAGATCCGCCCCCCGACTTCGACTGGACGCCCCTCGTCCGCAAGCAGGGCACCGGCACCATCGAGGGCAAGCTGTTCAACGGCACCCTTACGCTGCGTGGAACGCTGGTCTTCACCTACTCGTCCGCCGGGACGTACACGACTGTCGCCACCCTGCCGACCAAGTTCCCCAAGCCAATCGCCTCCTATCAGTCGGTTGTGACCGGCAAGGAGAACGGTGTCGCATTCCGGTTTGTCTCGGTGGAGTTGGCTCAGAACGGCGACCTCAACATCGTTGCCTGCGGCGGCAAGGTTACGCACATCACCTTCGACGGGGTTACAGCCCAACTCGCATGAAACAGATCAACGTATTCAACGACGGCAGGTGGGTGGCGACCGGCGGCAGCACGACCGGCAGTGGCGTCACGCAGGCATATGTCGATGCGGCTGTGGCCGATGTTGGCGTGACCGTGCAGGCAGTCAACGATCAGGCTGCGTGGGCACTTAATGAGGTGGCTCGCCAACTCAGCGACCGGCTTGACCTCAAGGCCGACCGGGACGATGTCGTTCCGCCGACCGTCACCAAGCATGACCTGCCAGTTCCGCAGCCCACCATCCCGACTCCCGAAGGGTTGGAGTCCAACTTCAACGACTACACGGACGGGCTGCACTACTTCGAGCAGTCTGGCGTGCTGGTGTCGATCCTGCGGCAGCCCTACCAGACCACCATCGTCACCTACGGTGCGACCACCAGTGTCGTGCGGGTGGTGAAGAGCGAGGCTGGCCTGCCCACTCCGCAGAACCCGTCCACCATCCTCGTCTCTGATCCCACCGGCAAGTGGACCATCATGTCGAGCGAACAGCTTGACGCTCCGTTCGGCAATCCGAAGGCTGTCGATCTGTTCGCCCTGACCGGCAGCACGACAGACCTGTCCGATTACTACGTCAAGGGTGACGTAGATATGCTTGTGGCCGGGCGGGCTGACCAGCTTGAGTTCTCCCAGTTTCAGGGTTACGTCGGCACCCTCGACTCGGAGTATCAGGAGAAGTTCCGACTGTTGAATCAGGGGTTCGCAACGGTCGCCCAGAAGCCAGACGTTGACGAGGCGCTCTCCCTGAAGTCCGACAGGGCTAGCACTTACACCAAAACCGAAGTGGACGCTGCACTCGCTGGGGTTGCTGCTGCCGCACTGACTCCAGAGCAGATCGAGCAACTCGTCTCTCAGGTCGGCCCGGTTGACCTGACTGCCTACGCCAAGCTCGATGACTACGGGCAGGTGATTACAGCAAGTCTGATGAAGGCACAGGCTGTTGTCTTCACAAAGGCGAACACGACGCTCGGGTTTGCACGTTTTCCTGAGTATCCAGACGGGCGTCTGGGGCTCGAAATCAACGGGGCGGGCGGCGAGTTGCAGTTCGTGGCCTACGTTTCCGACCTGGCCGAATACTCCAAGAAGATCGACAACACCCAGAACATCGTAGCCAGAGGGGTTGTGTCTCAGGCGTATGCGTTCGGTGATGCGATTGAGCCGAACATGCCGGGCCTCGCCTACCTCGACACGCAAGAGGGCTACGGCGACCGGCTGGTACTCGACACCCGCAATGGCGTGGAGTACCTCGTCTACAAGTCTGACTTCGATCCCGTGAAGGCTCGGGTGGAATCGCTCGAAAGCAAGGCGGCACCGGCAGTCGATCTCGCCCCCTATGCCACCGTCGAATACTGCGATGCCAACTACGGCAAGAAGGACGCTCTCGACCTGCTGCGATCCCAGACCCAGACGATCTTTGACTCGATCTACACACGGGCAGAGTCGGACGCACGATACGCCCAGAAGTC
>Ga0007795_10000140_pt1 | contig 18319 bp, 18 predicted proteins | sample CryBogmetaGMA1M_FD_60369 | JGI IMG/M metagenome (GOLD analysis project Ga0007795, IMG submission 60369) | Freshwater microbial communities from Crystal Bog, Wisconsin, USA - MA1M | ecosystem: Environmental > Aquatic > Freshwater > Lake | place: Crystal Bog, Wisconsin, USA | collected 2009-07-06
GGAATTGCCATTCCACCAAGGGCGCAGAGAGTAGGAAGAATTGCTTCTTTTGGTTTCGCCAGACCTTCTCGTATCTCCATGCCGATGAGCAAAAAGAAGGTAAAGGTGAGAAATTCCGAAAGCATGGGAAAAGAGTAACGCCCGCCACCTTGTGAGTGACGGGCGTTAGGGAAGGCTAGTTATGCGGCGATCTTGTAGTCGCGCTGAGTTTCATTCTTCACAAGCGAAAGCTTTGGTTGTGATTCAGGTGTTGAGAGACCGAAGAGCGAAACGAGTCCAAGAGTGATGAGTACTAAACCTGGAAGGATAAAGACAATTGCCATGATGTGCTCCTCTATTCGTTGCGCTGATAAGAGAAGAATGCATCTATCGACTGAGATTGCTCATAATTGAATCTGTGGCCTTCCTGTGAATCTTGCTCAAAAAAATAAGAAACCCCGCCATTGCTGACGGGGTTTCTTGGGACGGATATCTATTTTTTAGATGTCGTAGTAAAGCTCGAACTCAGCTGGATGCGGACGTAGACGTACGTAATCCACTTCGTTCTTACGCTTCCATTCAATCCAAGTTGCGATGAGGTCTTCTGTGAAGACTCCACCCTTTGTGAGGAAGTCGTGATCCTTCTCGAGGCTGTTCAGTACTGCATCGAGTGAACCTGGAACCTGAGGGATTGCGGCAGCTTCTGCACCTTCGAGTTCGTAGAGATCCTTATCAACTGGAGCAGGTGGTTCGATCTTGTTGATGATTCCATCGATACCAGCCATGAGCATTGCTGCAAATGCGAGGTATGGATTTGAAGATGGATCTGGGCAACGGAATTCGACGCGCTTTGCCTTTGGTGATGAACCCGTAATTGGAATACGGATACATGCAGAACGGTTACGTGCTGAGTAAACAAGGTTTACTGGCGCTTCATATCCTGGAACCAAGCGACGGTAAGAGTTCACTGTTGGGTTGGTGAATGCGAGAAGTGATGGAGCATGCTTCAAGAGACCACCGATGTACCAACGTGCCATATCTGAAAGATCGCCGTATGTGCCAGCTTCGAAGAAGAGAGGCTTTCCATCTTTCCAAAGTGACTGGTGAACGTGCATACCTGAGCCGTTATCTCCGAAGAGTGGCTTTGGCATAAATGTTGCGGTCTTTCCGCCTTCCCATGCAACGTTGCGAATGATGTACTTGAACTTCATCAATTCGTCGCCTGCAGAGAGAATGTCAGTGAACTTGTAGTTGATTTCCATCTGACCTGCTGTACCAACTTCGTGGTGTGAACGCTCAACCTGAAGTCCTGCACGGCCGAGTTCCATCACCATTTCGTCGCGAAGATCTGCAAACTGATCTGTTGGAGAAACAGGGAAGTAACCACCCTTGATGCGTGTGCGATAACCACGGTTAGGTGTTCCATCTGGATCTGCAACGATGCCTGTATTCCACGCACCTTCGTAAGAATCGATGTGGTGGTAAGCCTCATTCATTCCGGTCTTAAAGCGAACTGCATCAAATACATAGAACTCTGCTTCTGGAGCAAAGAATGCCTGATCTGCAATACCGGTGGACTTCAAGTAATCAACTGCCTTCTTGACGACGCCACGTGGGTCGCGTGAATAAGGAGTGTTATCTGTTGGATTGTGAACAGAGAAGATGATGACCAATGTCTTTTCGAGACGGAATGGATCAATAAATGCGGATTCAGGAACTGGGAGCAACTTCATATCTGATTCGTGGATTGACTGGAATCCGCGAATTGATGAACCGTCGAACATAAGACCATCTGTAAATACAGCTTCGTCAAATGATTCAACCGGAACGTTGAAGTGGTGCTGAATTCCTGGAAGATCTGTAAAGCGCACATCAACGAGCTTTACATCTTCCTTTTTGATGTATGCAAAAATTTCTGCAGAATTCTTAAACATATATATGGACTCCAATTGAGGCTGTTTATCGCCCAGCCGACTCAACATTGAGCACCGCTGATGGAGTGAAGGCTAGTTCTCCTGAGTAAAAAAGTCATAATTTCGGTGTTACAACCGTGTTACATCATCGTCGGGTGGCTCACATCGCCCTGCAAGATAGGCTTTCGGCATGTATCCACGCGTGAGCCAAGGCCGACGGCTGATAGGAATTACTCTCGACTGGGTCGCCTGCTATCTCATCGCCCTTGGCTTCTTTGCCGGAAGCGGCTCAATAACAGACCGAGTACCTCACGCCCGAATCCCAGTTCTGATCCTTCTCTTCGCCGAGTATGCATTCTTTGTTGCCTTTGGAGGAGCATCCTTTGGGCATCGGATCGTAGGCCTGAAGGTGATCCGATTTTCAGATGGGGGAGCACCAACCCCTATCCAGGCGCTCATTCGTGCAGCGCTACTGATGCCCCTTATTACCGCAATTACCTTTGATGAAAATGGCCGCGGCATCAATGAGCGCTTTTCAAATACCGTGCTTGTCAAGACTAGATAAATCTTTAAAACTCTTCCCAAAGAGAAGCCCATCTGATTTTCTTTCTCTCCGGCAATTAAAAGGAGAAGACAGATGGCACAAGTTGTAGAACGTACTGTTTGGCGCGTGCACTACGGAAAAGATGCACAAGTTCGCGAGATGATGAATGAGTTTAAAGCGCTCGTTCTCAAGCTCGGAGTAAGCAGAGTTGAAATTCAATCAGGTATGGCTGGAAGAGATGTCGGAAATGTCATCATGCTTCAATATTTCAAGAGCGCTGAAGATAATGGCCGTCTAAATGATGCTTTCGCGCAGGATGCGGATATCCAAGCATTTATGAAGAAGCGATCAACCATGCCTCAGGATTCAGAGTTCATTTCACATGATCTCTATGTCGTTGAGGAGTAAGTAGATATGACAAGAAGAGTATTTGCGAACTATTACTTCCGCACGATGTATGGACAAGGAGCAAAGGTTGAGGCCTACATCGAAGAGATTAAGGCGGAAGCTCTGAAACTGGGTATTGTTGAAGCCCGAGTTGGGTTGGTTGAAATTGGCCATTACTCACCATCGACATGCTTCACTCTTGTATTTGAAAGCGGAGATGCGTTCGGCAAGCAGTGGGGAAACGGTTCAGAATTCGAGGCAAAGAGCGCCGGTTGGGCGGCATTGTGGAAGCGAATTAATAGCGAACCACATCAAATCTTTGAGCGAATTGGTTCAGATTTAATCTACGAGAAGTAACGACTGTCGACTGCCAATTCCTTAGCGGATCTTGACGCCCTTTGGCATAGGTCCCTTTGGGATTGGCATAGACATTCCGCCGACTGCTTTGAGGCGGGCGCGAACTTCACGCATCTGATGAGCAGATAGTTTCTTAGGAAGTTTTGTTACATGCTTCTGTAATTTGCGAATAGAAACTTGACCTTCCCCATCTCCAACAATGATTTCAGTGATGGGAACACCAGGAGCAAAGCGTTCTGATTTCTTCTTTTCATCTTGCAACATCTGACGGACGGCAAATCCGCCTTCACCTGTAAGAACAATTCCGGCACGGCCAACGCTTCGGTGGACCATATCTTGATTGCGATTTACGGCAACGGCTGGAGTAGTTGTCCAACCTTTACGAATAGCCATCAGCACACTTGCACCCGCGCCAATCTGACCTTCGATCGATGAGTATGCCGCTGAGCCTGCGATACGGGTGAAGAAGAAGAGTGTTGCAAGAACTGCCAGCGGAGTTGTGACAAATCCGCCATAAATTGGATGACCAAGCACAACGCCAAGTGCAATACCGATAATGAGCACGACGATGAAGATGACTACGAGTGCTGCACCAATCCAAGGCTTAACGCCCTTTGTGACGTTGTAAGCGTCGCGGAAAGTTTGGAAACGAGGCGTCTTGATTTTTGCTTCTTTATTCTTCTTCTTAAACATAATCGTTAGTTTAGGGGAGCAGGGGCTGTACCACCAAGGCGCACTGGCGCCCAGCGCTGTCCTTCATGTGAATCCGGATACTTTTCTTGCACTTCATGGAGCATTTTCAGCATAGTTTCGCGGAGCAACTTCTCACCGGCCTCAACATCAGACTGCTTGTCGAAGTACAAAGGTTCGCCGAAAACGACAGAGATTGGAACGTTCTTGCGTCGTAGATTGCGCTTTACTTTTTTGGTCCAAATACGTTGAGAGCCCCAGACAATGGTTGGAATGATCGGAACGCCAGCGCCCATCGCTAATCGCACGGCGCCAGATTTCAACTCTTTGATTTCAAAACTGACAGAGATTGTTCCTTCTGGGAATATGCCGATGATTTCTCCAGCTCTCAGAGCTCGAAGTGCAGCAACAAAGGATGCAGAGCCATTCGAACGATCGACTGAAATGTGGTGCATGCCGCGCATGAGTGGTCCGGCTAATTTATTGTCAAAGATTTCCTTCTTCGCCATAAAGCGCACATACCGACCTGCGGGCAATGCCGCAGTTCCAGTGAGAGCAAAATCGAGATAACCAATATGGTTGATAGCAAGAATCGATCCGCCGTCACGAGGGATATTTTCTTCTCCTTGGAAATCAAATTTCAATCCGAGATATTTCCAGAACGTTTTGATTGCAACGATGACTGGTGGATAAACGAGATCAGCCAAGCTGGGTTCCTCCGATGTTGGCACGCTTCTCTTGAGCTTGCTTGTAGAGACGACCCGCGCGATAAGAACTACGTACTAATGGACCGCTCATGACTCCGCTGAAGCCAATCTCTTCTGCTTCTTTCGCAAGTTCAACGAACTCATCAGGCTTTACCCAACGTTCAACTGGATGGTGCTTATTTGTTGGGCGCAAGTACTGGGTAATCGTGATTAGATCGCAACCAGCAGCATGCAGGTCGACGAGCGCTTGTGAAATTTCCTCGCGTGTTTCACCAAGTCCCAGAATGAGATTGGACTTTGTAATGAGACCAAAGGCGCGTGCTTGTGAAATAACGTTGAGCGAACGCTCGTAAGTAAATGCCGGACGAATGCGCTTAAAGATGCGAGGTACTGTCTCAAGATTATGAGCAAATACCTCTGGACGAGTTTCAAATACTTCATTGAGAAAGACTGGATTGCCGCTGAAATCTGGGGCAAGCATTTCAACACCGGTGCCGGGATTGAGTTCGTGAACTTTGCGGATAGTTTCGGCGTAGAGCCAAGCACCTTCATCTTCAAGATCGTCGCGGGTAACGCCTGTGATAGTTGCGTACTTCAATCCCATCGCTTGAACAGATTCAGCGACGCGACGTGGTTCATCACGATCAAGTGGTTCAGGCTTTCCGGTATCGATATTGCAGAAATCGCAGCGACGAGTACAACGTTCGCCACCAATAAGGAAGGTTGCTTCCTTATCTTCCCAGCATTCAAAGATATTGGGACATGCCGCCTCTTGGCAGACTGTATGAAGACCTTCGGTCTTAACGAGCGAACGAAGACGTGTGTATTCAGGGCCCATATTTGCGCGAGTCTTTATCCACTCGGGCTTTCTTTCAATAGGCGTCTCAGTATTGCGGGCTTCGATGCGAAGTAATTTGCGTCCGTCCGGTGCGATAGTCATGCGCTTACCTTTACTAGAGTTTCGAATAGATGCTTTTCAACGACGGGAGTTACGGCTTCTACCGTGATGTCACGTCGTAGTTCTTCAGCAAGCGAAGTGACTGTCGCATCATCAATGCCACAGGGAATGATTCTAGTGAAGGCAGATAAGTCTGGATTCACGTTAAGGGCGAAACCATGCATCGATACACCGGAGGCGACGCGAATTCCGATTGCTGCAATTTTTCTATCGCCGCGATCATCTCGAATCCACACACCCGATCGGCCATCAACGCGAGATGCCGCTAATCCGAATTCGGCACAAACTTTGATAAGTCCTGATTCAATCTCGCGAACAAAGCCGACAAGTTCTGTGGGTTTTGCTAACTTCACAATGGGATACCCGACGAGTTGTCCTGGCCCATGCCACGTAATTTTTCCACCGCGATCAACGCTTATGACGGGCGTTCCATCGGTGGGTCTTTCTGCATCGGCTGTGCGCTTACCGGCGGTGTATACCGATGGGTGTTCAAGCAGAATCAAAGTATTTGTTCGAACGCCTTGAGCAACTTCAGCATGGATAGACCTTTGTAATTCAAGAGCTTTTTCATATTCGACCAAGCCGGCACGAGTCAGCGCAAGTGGAGTTTCGGTTAATTCTTGCCGAGAACTGGCGCTTAAGAGGGGCACGGGTACAGCCTAAAGGTAGGCTAGCGCTCTCGCGAATTACGCATACCGTGAAGCCCGAAAGGCCTATTTATCGTGTCAACAAACACCGTTACAAAATCCCGCAAGCCATTCGCCATCGCCATGTTGGTGGTCATCGCTTGGTTCATGATCTCTGGAGTCTTTGGACCACTCTTTGGCAAGCTCTCATCAGTTCAAGACAATAACAATTCCTCGTTCCTGCCTAAGGGTTCTGAAGCTTTCCAAGCATCAGAACAGATTAAGACATTCTCAGGCAAGGATTCTTTCAATTTCCCAACCTTGATCCTCTTTGAAGGCAAGGTATCGCCTGAAAAATTGATGGCAATTAATGAACACATGCAGGGTGTTGGCGCACTTACTCTTTCAGGAACTTCTGCGAAGATTTCAGATTACTTAGCTCCTGGTCAGATGATTACAGCTTTCCCTTCACAGGATGGTCAGGCGATTCTTGCCAACGTTCCACTTGATGGTGGAGCTATCGGCAAAACACTTCCTAATGACAAGCCAGTTCTTCCTGCAGTAGTCGAAGCCCTTCGAGCAGATATCAAACCATTTGCTGAAGCTAATGGTGTTACACACTACGTCACGGGACCTGCTGGACTATTAGGTGACCTCTTTGGCGCTTTTGGAACTCTCGATTCATCGCTTTTGCTCACAACGCTTGGCGTTGTGGCAATCATTTTGATCGTCGTTTACCGCTCACCAGTTTTGTGGATTATTCCTCTTCTTTCTTCACTCTTTGCACTTTCAACAGCAGGCGGCATTGTGTACCTACTTGCGAAGAATAATGTTCTGAAAGTTGATGGACAGTCTCAAGGAATTCTGTCGGTACTGGTAATCGGTGCGGCGACAGACTATGCGTTGCTTTTAATCGCTCGCTATCGCGAAGAGCTACATCACAATGAAAATCGTTTTGATGCAATGCGTTCTGCATACAAGGGAATTTGGGAGCCGATCCTTGCATCTGGTTCTACAGTTTCAATCTCGCTTCTCATCCTTCTCTTTAGCCAGTTATCTAATACTGCAGGACTTGGCCCTATTGGTGCCATCGGCATTGTGTGCGCAATGTTCACAATCTTGACCTTGCTTCCAGCGCTTCTCTTGATCTTTGGTCGTTGGATCTTCTGGCCACGTATCCCACGCAATGATGGAGATGACCATGTGATGTCAGGACCTTGGTCAAAGGTCGCGAATGCGATTGGCAATCACCCACGACGTGCATGGGTAACAACTGGAATCGTTCTCTTGCTCCTCGCTGCAGCATCATCGACTCTAAAGGCTGATGGAATTGGTACGGTCGATACATTTACCGGACATCCTGAATCTGTAGTTGGTCAGAAGTTGTTACTGAAGCATTTCCCTGGAGGACAAGGAGATCCAACTCAAGTTGTAGTGAGTGCAGACAAGATTGCCGCTGTTACTTCGGCAATTAAGAATGCACCTGGCGTTACTGATGTGACTCCACAGTTGGATGGAATTCCAATGCCCGGCAAGCCAATGCCTGCGATCAAGATTGTAAATAATCGTGCGATTCTGAATCTGACCTTGGATAAGGCACCAGATAGCGTTCAAGCGGGAGAAGAAGTTCCAGAAATACGTCGATTAGCTCATGCAGCCGATGCCACATCACTTGTCGGCGGTACTAGCGCCGTCTACTTCGATGTGCGCACGGCAAATAAGCACGACAACCGAACAATCATTCCAATTATCTTGTTGGTGATTACATTGATCTTGGGCTTGCTACTTCGCAGCGTCATCAGCGCTGTCGTACTGCTTGCAACAGTCGTGCTTTCATACTTTGCAACACTTGGAGTATGCGCACTCGTCTTCAACCATATCTTCGGCTTTGCCGGGGGAGATAACTCATTCCCACTCTTTGCCTTCATCTTCCTGGTGGCACTTGGTATCGATTACAACATCTTTCTTATGACTCGCGTTCGCGAAGAGTCACAGAAGATTGGAACTCGAGCCGGCGTTATCAAGGGAGTTACGGTCACTGGTGCTGTGATTACATCAGCCGGAATCGTTCTCGCCGCAACGTTCGCAGTCCTAGGTCTTCTGCCACTTGTGCCACTTGCAGAGCTTGGTTTTGCAGTTGCATTCGGAGTCTTGCTCGACACAATCATTGTGCGATCAATTCTGGTACCGGCACTCGTTCACGAAATTGGTCCGAAGATCTGGTGGCCATCACGCTTGCAGGATAAGTAAATATGCGAGTTGGAATTGCCGGATATGGATTAGCTGGTCGTTCATTTCATGCACCTCTGCTTAAAGGGTGCGGATTTGAAGTAGCCACTGTTCTCACCGGCAATTCCACGCGCGCTCGTCAGGCCAAGGAAGATTTTCCACTCACCAAGGTGGTCGACAATCTAGATACAGTTCTTAAAGAAGATCTTGATCTAGTAGTCATTGCTTCCGCAAATATGGCCCATGCAGAACAATCACTTGCCGCGATAAAGGCTGGCATTCCGGTTGTCGTAGATAAACCAATGGGACGATCTCTTGCAGAGACCGAACTGATCATCAGCGCGGCAGAACGCGCATCTGTTCCTGTGACCGCATTCTTCAATCGCCTCTGGGATAGCGATGCACTAACGATTAAGAAGATTGTTTCGAATGGCCTCATCGGAAAGCCTTTTCGCCTTGATTCTCGCTTTGAAAGATTTAGACCTCAGCTCAATCCATCATCATGGAGAGAAGCAGAAACTGCAGAAAATGGCGGAGGACTTCTTCTTGATTTGCAGACACATCTACTTTCAACTGCGATTGATTGGTTTGGGCCAGCAGAACTTACATATGCAAATATCCGTAGTATCCGAGGCAATTCAGAAGACGATGTTGTTCTCAATCTGAAGCATGCTTCAGGAGTTGATTCATATCTAGCTGTCAGCGCAATTGCTGGTTCACCAGGTCCACGTATTCGTTTGCTTGGAACTGAAGGTGCATTGATTGTGGAAGATCTCGATCCTCAAGAAGCTTTGTTGCGTGCTGGTGAATTTCCTGAAGGTGGAACATGGACAGTTCCAACTCGATCTAAGGCCTATATTCAACGTGGCGATACTAAGGAAGAGATTGAAACTGTTCCAGGAAATTATGGACACTTTTATATCGCAGTACGCGATGCCCTAGAAGGTAAAGGCGAGTGGCCTATTTCAACGCAGCAGATTCGTGATGTTGCCACCATTATTGATAAGGCTCGTGAAATTAGTGTCCGATAAAGTCATTGTCATCGGAGCCGGGCTTGCAGGTCTCAGCGCAGCGATAACGTTACAAGAGGCTGGAGTCGAGGTAGAGGTTCTTGAATCAAGCGACAGAGTTGGTGGTCGAGTAGCAACAGATGTCATCGACGGATTTCGATTAGATCGTGGATTCCAGCTCATCAATGCTCGATATCCCGAACTAGTGCGGTTAGGAATTATTGATGAATTAGATTTTGTAGAGGCATCTCGTTCAGTTGAAATTTCGCTGGGGGATACGCGCACAACCCTGGCAGATCCTCGCACCAATCCATTTTCTGCATTGAATTCGAACTCGGGCACTGTGGGCGAGAAGGTGAAATTCCTGAGCTATCTCTTTTCGAATTCTTTAACGGGTCGCACAGTGGAAGATGAGATGCGCTCATTAGGGTCGCTTTACACCAGAGTATTGAAACCATTCCTCAGTGGAGTCTTTCTCACATCCCCAGCAAATGTTGATGCCTCAAGCGGAAAAGAGATTGTCCGCTCCTTCATTTCAGGCAAGCCTGGATTGCCTTCACAAGGGGCGGGGCAGTTGGCTCACGCTCTTGCCTCTCGGGTAAAGACAATCAAACTTAATGCGCGCGTTGATTCACTGGATCAATTCAAGAGTGCGAAAGTAATTGTCGCCACAGACCTAACGACAGCTGCGCAATTATTAGATATTCCTAACGTGCCTCAATTGGCAAGTAGTACAACGTGGTACCACGAAGTTCCGAGCGATATGACTGAATCAAAGATGTTGCTCATAGATGGCCAATCACGTGGGCCGGTCGTAAATTCAATCGCGATTTCAAATATGGTCAGAAACTACGCACCTAGTGGAAAGACTCTTCTATCATCAACCACTATCGATTATGCATCTGAATCAGAAGTGCGCAGACATCTAGCCCTCATGTGGGGAACTTCCACAAGTTCGTGGTCGCTTATTGCAAAGTATGAAATTCCAAAATCACTTCCAATTTTCGGAATCAATTCGCATCGCGCTCAATCTGCAAAGATCAGCGAGAAAGTATTTGTTGCTGGAGATTACCGAACAGCTCCGTCACAAAATGGTGCGCTTTTATCCGGCCGACTTGCGGCACAAGAGTTACTCTTGAATTAAAGCGGTAAGCGCGTTAGTGATGTGTGGGTAATCCCAGACAAAACCAGCTTCAGTAAGTGCATGAGGCATTACCTTCTTGCTTCCAAGAATTTCGCTTGAGAATCCGCCCAGTGCAATCTTCAGCGCAATTGCAGGCGCTGGAAATAGTGCAGGTCGGTGCATAGCGCGGGCTAGCGCAGAAGTGAACTCTTGATTTGTCACTGGATTAGGTGAAGTCAGATTTACTGGCCCTGAAACCTTATGTTCAAGTAAGAATGCAATCGCACGGATTTGATCGTGCAAGGTAATCCAAGACCACCATTGCTTTCCATTTCCAAGCTTTCCGCCGAGTCCCAAACGAAAGAGCGGGAGCATGCGGCCAAGTGCGCCACCTGTCGGATCGAGAACTAGTCCCGTACGAATCTTTACAACACGAGTGTTGGATGCGAGGTCTGCAGCAGCTTCCCATTCGCGACAGACAGCAGCGAGAAAATCATCTCCGACCCGATCAGATTCAACGACCGCACGGTTTCCTGATTCGCCATACCAGCCGATTGCACTGGCAGAGATAAATACCTGAGGCTTTACTTCGTTGACAGCATTGGCTATAGCTGTGGTGCCTAATAGGCGTGAATTGAGAATTTCAGATCTATATTTCTTAGTCCAACGTTTATCACCGACACCGACACCAGCGAGATGGATGACCGCGTCTACGCCTCGTAGCGCTTCAATATCAACATAACCAGTTTTTGGATCCCATTGAATTTCATCAGGTGCAACAACTGGTCGACGCACAAAGCGCTGAACAGTGTGGCCTTCGCTTTTGAGATAGCCAACAAGAGCCGTACCGATAAGTCCTGATGCTCCGGTTACGGCGATACGTTGTGGAACTGGCATGAGTTCTTAAAGACCCAAATCAGCTTCGAATGCGCCGCCTTCGAGGCGTTCCTTGAGAGTGACTAAGAAGCGAGCAGCATCTGCACCATCGACAACTCGGTGATCGTATGAAAGACCGAGATAAACCATCGAGCGGATTGCAATAGTTTCGCCACCGTCTTCGCCCTTGACGACCATTGGTCGCTTCACAACTGCGCCGAGTCCGAGAATTGCAACTTGTGGTTGATTAATAATCGGAGTATCAAAGAGCGCACCGCGAGAACCAGTGTTGGTCAGAGTAAATGTTCCGCCACCGAGTTCGTCTGGAGTGACCTTGTTGTCACGAGTACGAGCGGCAAGATCTGCAATCTTGCGAGCAACTCCACCCATATTCAGATCACCAGCATTATGAATAACTGGAACCAAAAGTCCACGTTCAGTATCAACTGCAATTCCGAGGTGTTCTGCGCCATGATAAATAATCTGATCACCTTCGACAGATGAGTTAAGAACTGGATGCTGCTTCAGCGCTTCGCATACTGCGACTGCAAAGAATGGAAGGAATGAGAGCTTCACGCCTTCGCGAGCTTCGAAAGTCGCCTTTGAGCGATCGCGAAGTCGTGCAATCTTCGTGACATCTACTTCGATAACAGTTGTGAGCTGAGCAGAAACTTGTAGTGATTCGACCATACGAGCTGCAATAACTTTGCGAAGTCGCGACATGGTGACTGTTGTTCCGCGAAGTGGTGATGCGACGGGAGCGGCCGGACGCGGTGCTGCCGGAGAAACGACCGCAGGTGTGCTCTGAATTGCTGCGGCTTGAGGTGCAGCAGCTTGGACATCTTCCTTGCGAATTCTTCCGCCAATTCCAGTTCCGCGAACAGAAGCTAGATTGACACCGAGATCGTTTGCTAGCTTGCGAACAATCGGAGTCACATATGCATCTTGTGGTTGTGAAACTGGAGCTTGTGCAACAGGTGTTGGAGCAGCAACTGGAGCTGGTGCAGGTGTTGCAACAGGTGCAGGTGTTGGAGCGGCTGGCGCTTGAGCAACTGGCGCAGGGGGAGGAGTTTGAGCAACGGGTGCAGCAACCGAACCTGAAGTGCCAATTAATCCAAGTCGTGCACCAACTGCAACAGTTGTATCCACTGGGACATCAATTGCTAGAAGAGTGCCGGCAACTGGTGATGGAATTTCAGTATCAACTTTGTCAGTTGAAACTTCGAGAAGCGCCTCATCTACTGCAACTGAATCTCCTACATTCTTAAGCCATCGTGTAACAGTTCCCTCGCTGACGGATTCGCCAAGTGCAGGCATTGTGATAACTGTTCCGCCGCCAGTTGGTGCTGATGCAGCAGGTGCCGCAGGCGCGGGAGGAGGAGTTGGTGCTGGGGTAGAAACTTGCAATACAGGTTCGGCTACGGTTTCAGGCACAGCTACGGGAGTTGCAGGTGGAGGAGTTTGTGCTTGAGCAGCTGGTGCAGTTGCAGAAGCGTCCGATGAGATAACAGCAAGTTCTGCTCCGACTGCAACGGTCTGATCTACGCCGACAACAATTTTAGAGAGCACACCTGCAACAGGTGATGGAATTTCGGTATCGACTTTATCGGTCGAGACTTCAAGGAGTGGTTCGTCGACAGCGACCATGTCGCCTTCATTCTTGAGCCAACGTGTAACTGTTCCTTCACTGACGCTCTCGCCGAGAGCTGGCATTGTTACTGAGAATGACATCTGTATTTTCTCCTATTGATTAACCGTGCGCGTGAAGTGGTTTGCCTGCAAGAGCCATATGAGCTTCGCCCATTGCCTCAGACAGTGTTGGGTGTGCATGGATGAGAGGTGCAACATCATCTGCTGAAGCCTCCCAGTTAAAAATCAATTGTGCTTCTGCGAGAAGTTCGCCAACACGAGCGCCCACCATATGGATACCGAGTACTGGTCCATTCTTCTGTGCAACGAGTTTGATTGAACCAGCTGTTTTGAGAATCTGAGCTTTTCCATTTCCTGCCAAGTTATAATCGAGTTCGACAACATCGTAGCCACGTTCTTTAGCGAGCTTTGTTGAAAGACCAACCGAAGCAACTTCAGGTTCGGAGTAGGTAACACGTGGCACGCCATCGTAATTAATTGGTCGAGGATTTAATCCTGCGATTGTTTCAGCGACGAGAATTCCTTCTTGGAAACCGACGTGGGCAAGTTGCAGAGTTGGGATGATGTCACCGACAGCAAAAATGCCTGGAATATTGGTGCGGCAATGATCGTCGACTGTGATGTAACCGCGGTCCATGGCGATACCAACTTCTTGATATCCGATGCCATCTGTAACAGGTCCGCGGCCCACAGAAACGAGAAGTACTTCTGCGCTAAATTCGCGACCATCTTCAAGAGTAATAGTGACTCCGTTGGCATCTACGCGGTGAGATTTAAAGCGAACACCGAGTTCAAAGTTGATTCCACGCTTGCGATACGCACGTTCAAGCAACTTACTTGAAGACTCATCTTCAAGAGCGATGAGGTGCGGAAGACCTTCAATGATTGTTACTTCGGCGCCGAATGATTTCCAAACAGAAGCGAATTCACAACCGATGACTCCGCCGCCCAGAACAATGACGCTCTTTGGAACATAGTTCATCGAAGTTCCGTGATCTGAAGTGATTACGCGTTGTCCATCAATATCAAGCCCAGGCAAAGTGCGTGCATATGAACCCGTTGCAAGAACGATGTTCTTTCCGACGTATTGTGTGCCGTTAACTTCTACAGTGTTATTAGAAACAAGCCGTCCGGTTCCTTCGACGAAGGTAATTCCGCGAGATTTAACGAGCCCTTGCAATCCTTTAAAGAGACCAGCGATGACGCCATCCTTATATGAATTAACACCATTCATATCGATCGAGTTGAAAGTCGCATTTACTCCGAAATGTGCAGATTCGCGTGCACTATCTGCAACTTCGCCTGCATGGAGCAGCGCTTTTGTTGGAATACATCCACGGTGAAGGCAGGTACCGCCGACCTTATCTTTCTCGATAAGCGCAACTGAAAGTCCAAGTTGTGCTCCGCGAAGCGCTGCCGCATAACCGCCGCTACCGCCGCCGAGAACTACGAGATCAAAATCTGCCACCGAATTACTCCTTCACCTGACCTATCGAGAATTGAGCTCAACAGCCGTATCTTGCCAGCCTAAGCGGGCAGATGCATAACGCGGGTCAGGAGCTGGCAACTACCGCGAGCTGAACCAACGAACGCATTGCGACGCCGGTTCCACCTACTGGGGTATAGCCGTGGGGCTGACTCTCATTAAAGGCAGGACCGGCGATATCGAGGTGGAGCCAAGGGAGTTCATCTGAGACGAAATCCTTGAGGAAGAGACCAGCGACAAGCATGCCGCCCATTCGCTCTCCGATATTTGCGAGGTCTGCAACAGGAGAATCTAGGGATGCGCGAAGCTCGACTGGAAGTGGCATCGGCCAGAAAGCTTCACCTGTTTCGTGAGTCACATTCAAAAATTGTGATGAGAATTCAGGGTTGTTAGTCATTACCGCGCTAGTGCGAGTTCCGAGTGCAACGACCTGAGCACCAGTCAACGTCGCAACATCGATGATGCCATCAAGGTCCTTAGTCTCTTGAGCCTTTACAAGTGCATCAGCGAGAATCAATCGACCTTCTGCATCTGGATTGAGAACTTCAACAGTTTTCCCACCATAAATGGAAATAACATCACTTGGTCGTGTTGCAGTATCACTGATCATATTTTCAGCAAGTGGTGCCCATGCTTCGATAGCAATAGGTAATTTGAGAAGAGCGATTGCGATTGTTGCTGCACATACTGCGGCTGCACCGCTCATATCCGACTTCATTGCTTCCATACCGTTAGCTGGCTTCAAAGCTAAACCACCAGAATCGAAGGTGATTCCTTTTCCAACAAATGCATACTTCTTCTTAGCTTTTGCACCTTTTGGTGAATACGAAATGTTGAGAAGACGTGGCGGATTTACAGATCCTTGACCAACTCCAATAATTCCGCCGTAACCCTTTGATTTCAATTGCGAATCATTCAGCACAGAAACTTTGAGCCCGGCTGATTCACCACCAGCTTTTTTGACCGCATCAGCGATTGCTTTGCAGAATGTTTCTGGATTGAGATGGCTTGGGGGAGTATTGATGAGGTCTCGTACCAAATGTGTATATGTCGCAATAATTTCTGCGTGCTTGGCCAGCGCCTTTACATCAGGGGTAGATGCAAGATCTGTATGAACGGTAATTGTCTTGAGTGGAGCTTTTTGCGCGCTCTTTGTTGAGCCACGGAATTGATCAAAGAGATAGGAGCCGAGTCCCGCTCCTTCTGCAATCGCCTTTACCGCTGCTGCACTTTTAGCTGGAAGCGAGAAAGTGGCGCTGGAGTTTCCGGCTAGTGAACGAGCTGCCGCACCTGCCGCGCGACGAAGAACTTCGTTGTCATATGTCGAAGCGGATTTCCCAAGACCAGTGAAGACGATCAAGCGTGTAGAGGTACTTGGTACTTTGATAACTTCGTCGGCCTTACCAGTAGCTCCGAGATCCACGAGCGCCTGCATCAGGACCTTTGTGTCGATTGCTAAGTCGCCAGATTCGATATGCAATGAAGGGGAACTCGCCTTTGAACCTTTACCAGTTTTGGTAGCAAGCCCTACAACTAATACATCGTCCTTCACTATTCCGTCTGAAAGGCGGATGGTGGTCATGGCGGCTCCTTGAGATTGGTCAGGTTCATACTCGGCACTTACGAGCCGTAAGTGTAAGTTGTCACTGTGAAAAACTCACCTTTACATCAGAAGCATATTGATCTTGAAGCGAAGATGGCCGATTTCGGCGGTTGGCTAATGCCCATCGAATATCCAGGATCTGGCGTACTAGCCGAACACACTGCAGTTCGAGAACGCGTGGGGCTCTTTGATGTTTCCCACCTCGGCAAAGCAAGCGTTAAAGGCGCGGGTGCGCTCGAGTTTCTCAATGAAATGTTTACCAATGACCTCACACGTATCGGTGATAGCAAGGCGCAGTACACCTTGCTCTGCAATCCAGATGGTGGAGTAGTCGATGATCTCATTGCCTATCGCAATGCCGATGATGATTTCTTTCTCATTCCAAATGCATCAAACACAACTGATGTGGTCCGAGTTCTCGTTGAAAATGCACCAGCAGGCATCCAGGTTGAAAACCTGCACGAACAATTTGCCGTGCTTGCATTACAGGGGCCGAATGCGGTCGATGTCATCAAGAGTTTCGGCATCAATCCAACAATGGATTACATGGCTTTCGCTCATGTCTCAATTGCAGGCCACGATGTAATTCTCTGTCGCACTGGATATACCGGCGAACACGGATTTGAACTTGTACCTCGATGGGAAGATGCATCACAGGTTTGGGATGCACTTGTCCAAGCAATGACACCATTCAATGGAGCTATCTGCGGATTAGGTGCGCGCGACACCTTGCGCACTGAGATGGGCTATCCATTGCATGGCCACGAACTTTCTCTCGAGATTACGCCAGTACAAGCAAGTGCTGGATGGGCGATTGGGTGGAAGAAGGAATCATTCCGAGGCTCCGAAGTTCTTCGCGCGCAACGCGAAGCAGCCTCTGTTCGTTCACTTCGAGCCCTCAAATCAAATGATCGAGGAATTCCTCGTGCCGGTATGGCGATCAAGGATTCAACTGGACGTGAAATTGGAGTTGTTACAAGCGGAACTTTTTCACCGTCGCTCAAAGTGGGAATCGCACTTGCTCTGATTGAACCCAACTTCACTATTGGCGATGACGTGACAATTGATGTGCGAGGACGCGAATCTTCAGCGACGATTACAGCGTTGCCCTTTGTGCCTTCTCACGTTCGATAAATTCAATCGGAGTCATAAATGCTGCACGGGTATGTGCCCGTCGCAGGGTGTGAAGTACTGGTTTACCAGTAGCCAAAATCAAGGCTGCAGTGAATATCGCCCGCGGGATATCCCAAGCCATTGAAGATAAGAAGTGATACGAGATGAAGTGCGAGAGATTTGAAGTTATCGGTGCACCAGCGCTGTAAGAAAGTTGCGAATCGCTTCCTACCGCCCATGGCCAGAATTGCAGATCCATCGCAATCCCGAAAAATTCTGCAGCGATAATTCCATAAAGAGTAAGTGCGCCAATTTCGACTCGATCTCTTAACGAACGTGGAATAAGTGCCACGCCGAGGCCGATCCATCCGGCTGCAAATGATTGGTAAGCAACCCAAGGGCCTAACCCACCAGTGAGTACTGCCGAAAGAAACATTGAAATTGTTCCGAGAAGAAATCCGAATGACGGACCAAATACACGTGCTGCAAGAATCAGGATGAACCACATCGGTTCGATTCCAACTGCTCCGGTTCCCATGGGGCGCAAGGCTGCGACAAGTGCGGAAAGAACGGCTAGAAGTGCAATTGTCTTTGCATCAAAGAGTTTATTGCTGATACTTGCCATCAAAGTTAACAGTGCGAAGGGTGCAGCTAGGAGAAAGATCCATTGAGGATGTCCTTGCTTGTGAGTGACAAGGAATGGCCAGCAGAATCCAAGTGCGCTTACAGCGCTAGTCGCGCATAGCGCATAGAGCGAACTTCCTTTAAATGTGAAGAGTTCAGCTGTCTTCATGGCTTTCCTTCAATTGCACTGACTACATCAGAAACGGTAAGCCATGGCTTAGGTGACATCACCTTGGCAACCTGAGGAGCAAACGCGGGGGATGATAGTAAAACGTCAAGGGTGCTGCCGTCAGCAACAATTTCACCTTCGGCAAGAAAGAGCACGCGATCGGCAAGTTCGGCAACTAATTCAACATCGTGAGTGGCTAGCAAGACCGGCCGATTAAATTGTGATGCATATTCTTTGAGTGCGATCGAAAAAAGATTCTTGGCGCGGTAATCGAG
>Ga0007795_10000141_pt1 | contig 18317 bp, 13 predicted proteins | sample CryBogmetaGMA1M_FD_60369 | JGI IMG/M metagenome (GOLD analysis project Ga0007795, IMG submission 60369) | Freshwater microbial communities from Crystal Bog, Wisconsin, USA - MA1M | ecosystem: Environmental > Aquatic > Freshwater > Lake | place: Crystal Bog, Wisconsin, USA | collected 2009-07-06
GCCGCCAACGCGCCTGCCGAGCTGCTCCCCCCGGTCCCCCCGCCATCGCGACAGCCTGTTGCCCCGGGCGCTCCCGCCGGGTTGGCTCGTCCCCAGAACGCCAATCCGGAGATTCCCGGCGTGGTCCATGTCACGGTCTCGATCCCCGACAGCTATCTCGCCGCCGCTGTTCACGCCTCGAAGAGCCGTTCGCGGGCCGCAAACCCCGGCGACAGCGACACCGCTCCCGCCGCCGACACCGCGGCAGGGGCCGAAGATCGCGAACTCGAGCGTCTCCGTGAGATCGTCGGCCGGGCGCTCCCGTCGTTCGACCGTCCCGATCGCCTCCGCGTTCTGGTGACGAGCTTCCCGGCCACGGTTCCCGACGCCACGGACCGTCGTGCGGAAGCCCTCGATGATCCCCGGCTTCTGCCTGCCGATCGCAGCCCAGCAGCGAAAGTCACGATCCAATCCGAAGTCGACATCCCTCCATCGCCCCACCCATTGCCCAACCTGCCGCGCGAAGCGTGGCTGGCCGCCACGAGCGTCCTCGTCGGCCTCCTCGCGGGCTTCCTGTGGTGGGCTGGCGGTCGAAGCAGTGGCCAGCCGGAGGAGTCGCTCCCGGGCTGGAAGGCATCCGATGACGACGACCGCGCCAGCGCCGACGACGACCGGAGGCTGGCTGCATGATGTCGAGCACTCCACAAACGTTCGCGACTCGCCCCCCGTTTGGGGCCCCGGCGGCGGTGCGCCTGTGGGTTGTCGCGATTGTCGGCCTGATGGTCTCTCTCGGCGGGGTGCCCTGGGTTCACGGGGCTTCAGCCGAACTGCCACCCGAGCCAGCCGCCGAGCCGATCGCCGAAGTGACGCCGGCCCGCCTCCTCGAACCGACCTTCCCCGACGCCATTCCGATCGGGGCGATCCCTGTCGCCGCGGCCATGAGCGCTGACGAGGCTTCCGGATCCGCGCGGGGGGCATCGAGCCTCGACGTCCGCATCACCGCATTCCTGGGGGCGCTCCTCGCCGCGGTACTGTTTTTGAAGTGGAACGGGCGGCGGACGATGCACCGACCTCCGGCCGAGGTGTTCGCGGTCCTCGGCGAGGCCTCCCTCGGCGGCCAGCACGTGGCCCGGATCGTCCGCTTCGGCCCGAAGACGATCCTCGTCGGAGTGTCGGGCGCGACCTGCACGACGCTGGCCGAGATCGACGATCCCGGCGTGAGCGAAGCGATCGCCGCGGCCTGCCTGCCGACCGCCGTGGCGGGGTCCGCTGGCGCCCCCACCCGTGTCGGTCTGCCGCTGCGGGCACGCGCCGCCGCACGGGCCGTACTCGGAGTTTTCCTCCTCCTGCTGGCCTCGCTCCCGACAGCACCGTCCCGCGGCGACGAGGCCGCGGCCCCCGCGCTTTCCGATCTCCCCGCAGCGCCGTTGACCGCGGAGGCCTTTTCTCCCACGCCAGTTGGCACACTCGCTGGCGGTCGACCGACGACCGACATCGCCGCGCTACCAGCCTGGAGTGATCTCACCACCCGGACTCTCGGCCCTCGGTCGATCGACGGGATCCTCTCGGCGGTGATCCTCTTCGGTGTGGCGAGCATCGCCCCGGCGATCCTCCTCATGACGACGTCGTTCGTGCGGATGTCGGTGGTCCTCTCCCTCGTCCGGCAGGGCCTCGGCACCCAGGGGCTCCCCTCCAACCAGATCGTGACCTCGCTCGCACTGTTCCTCTCGCTGCTGGTGATGTGGCCGGTGTGGACGTCGGCCTACCGAGAGGGCGTCCAGCCTTTCCAGGAGGGCAGGATCGACGCGAGCACCGCCTTCGAGCGTGGCTCGGTCCCGGTCCGTCGCTGGATGGCGAGCCAGATCGAACGGGCCGGGAACCGGCAGACGATGCTCCTCTTCCTCGCCCGTCATCCGTCGGCCCCACGCGAGGTCCGCAGCTACGACGACGTCCCCTTGGAAACCCTCCTGCCGGCGTTCCTCGTCAGCGAATTGAAGACCGCCTTCTCGATCGGTGTCCGGCTGTTGCTGCCGTTCCTCGTCCTCGATCTCCTCGTCGCGACCCTCCTTGCCTCGACTGGCCTGGGGATGGTGTCGCCGGCGACGGTCTCCCTGCCCCTCAAACTCGTCGTGTTCGTGATGGCCGACGGCTGGTCGCTCGTGGTCCAGTCCCTCCTCGATGGCGTGCGGACCGCAGCCTGAGCGGGTCGATCGCCGCAGATTCGCGCCCCCGTCCGAGAGGCTCCCGTGGTCGACACCGAGTTTGCCGAACTTCTCCGCCACGCGCTGCTGGCCGCGATGCATGTCGGGGCACCGGTGCTCGTGGTGGCGTTCGTCGTCAGCTTGGGCACAGGCCTTCTCCAAGCGGCGAGCGGAATCCACGAGACGGCCGTCGGACTCCTGCCGCGACTCCTCGTCGTCGGGTTGACGCTCGTGGCGACGCTCCCTTGGATGCTCGAGCGGATGGTCGACCTGTTCCGCGCCGCGGTCGGAGGATCGTGACGGCATGGATGCCCTCTCGGTGCTCGCCAACTCGATCGAAGCTTCCGGTGGCCCCGGCCTCCTCGTTGCGGCCGGCCTGCTTGCCCGGGTGGTGGTGGGCATTGAAGTCGCCGCCCACGGCCTTCTGCCGACGGTCGAGTTCAGGGCGCGTCTCGCCCTCGGCATCCTCGTGGCGCTGGCCGCCCTGCCAGCGGCCTTCGTCGCCTCGCCACTGGCAACGACCGAACTGACGCTCTCCACGGCGCTGGCAACGATCGCCGGGGAAGCGTGCGTCGGCCTCTGTCTGGGATTGACGGTGGCGGCGGCCGTCAGCGCCGTGGCCTGGACCGGCGAACTCCTCGGGGGCGTCGCCGGACTGGCGTGGGAGGACGGCGAAGAGGATGGGGCGGCCGGATCGGCCGCGGGCGTCGCCCGGCTGGCCCGCTGGCTGTCGCTGGCGGGATTCCTCGCGGCGGGCGGTCTGGAAATCGTCTTCGTTTCGCTCATCGATGCCGTCCGATCGATGCCGGTGGGGTTTCTCGGCGGGAGTGCCACCGCCTGGCCTCCGTTCGAAACGTGGGCGCTGCGGATGCCGTCGATGGCGATCGGCTTGGCGGTGTCGCTGGCCGTGCCCGCCCTCGCCGCGGTGCTCGTCTTCCAAGTCGTCGCCGCGCTCGCCCTCCGGACGGCGTCATGCGACCCCGGCCCGGGGATGCTCCACGCCGCCACGGCCTTGATCGTGCTGGCGACGATCTTCGTCAACGCCTCGGCGTGGTCGCGGGCTGCCGGTCCGCGCCTCCTGCCGGCGCTGGCTGCCGCGATCGCCGCTCCACCACCCGCTGCAGCGCCCGCTCCTTCAGCACGGTCGGTGGCGACGCCCGACGCCAGCGCCGGAGGGCACCGATGAGCGATGCCTCCGATCGCACCCTCCCGGCCACGAGCCGCCGTCGCCAACTCGCCGAGCGAGAGGGCATGCTCCCCACTGCCGCGCTTCCGGCCTGGGGGGCGGGGGTGGCCGTGACGGTGCTCCTCCTGCCGGCCTGGTGGCGGGCAACGCTCTCGGCGGCGATGTCGTCGATCCATGCGGCCTGCGCGCCGGCGCGCCTCGCCCCCCAGGCCGAACTCGAGTTCTGGCCGTCGCTCGGCCTGGTGCTCCCTACGCTCGCGGTGATCGTGGTGGCGGCCGGTGCGTCACTGGCGGTGCGGTTGCTCGTCGATGGGTTCCGCTGGCATCCCGCTGCCGTCGCCCCCGACCTCCGCAGGATCGATCCTCTGTCTGGCCTCCGGCGGATCCTGGCGCCGACGACGCTCTTGACCGCTGCCGGAGGGGGCCTTTGGCTTGCCGGCCCCGCCTGGGTGGCCTCCCGTTCCGGCGACCGCTTGGCCCAGCTCGTCGGCTCCACCACCGACTCGATCCCGGTCGATGCCCCGCTGTCGGTGGCCGTCGGCCTCGCCGCGGGGGCAATCCCCGAGGGCCTCGCCCTGCTCGGTCCAACGGTGGCCGCGACGGTGGCCGTGGCGGTGGTTCGTTGGCTCCTCCTTCGCCGCCGGGGTGAGCAGCGCATCCGGATGACCCCCGAGGAACTCCGCGAGGAGCTCCGCAGCCTCAAAGCGCCCCCCGCTGTCCGTCGGGGCAGGCCGGCCCCGTCCCACGCCGCTGCGGAGAGCGCAGCCGCCCCCCGGACCGAAGACGCGGTCCCCCGTCCCCGGTCAGCCGGGGTGGTCGCGGTCAGCGCTGGAGTCGTGCTGACCGTTGTTGCCATGGGCTCGGGGTGTCGGCTCGTCAATCGCCACAGCGCCGTGCCGCAACAGCAGCTCGCCGAAGCGCGGAGGCTGTCCAACGAAGGTCTCTCCGCTGCCGATCAGCAGGATCTCGCCGGTGCCGAAACCCTCCTCTCCCAGGCGGTGAAGCGCTGCCCGACCGACATCGATGCCCGCCGCCACTACGCCTCCGTGCTGTGGCAGCGGGGGGAGCGGATGGAGGCGGTGGAACAGATCAACGAAGCGCTCCGCCTCGCCCCGGAGGATGTGCCGCTGTGCCTTGCCGGCGGACGGATGACGATGGAACTCGGGCTCCTCGATGACGCCGATCGACTTGCCATGGCGGCACTCCACGCGGCCCCCCAGTCGGCCGACGCTTGGCACCTCCGGGGGCAGGTGTCCCTGGCGCGGGGGCAGGACGAAAAGGCGCTTGCCGAATTCCACCACGGCTTGGCGATCGCACCGGACGACCGTGGCCTCCTCCTCGACACGGCCGAGGTCTACCGCCGCCTTGGCCGCCCCCGGCGGGCCCTCTCGACCCTGGCGGCCCTCGGCGAATCCTATGGGCCCCAGCAGACCCCCGGACTCGTCCTGGCCCTCGAAGGGATGGCGCTGGAGGCGCTCGGCCGTACGGAGGATGCCCGCGACAGCTACCAAGCGGCGATCGCCCGTGGCGGGGCTCCGGCCGATACGGCGGAGCGGTTGGCGAACCTCGACGTTCGCTCCGCCGCCGGACCAGTCGCCGACATCACGGCCGGCCAGCCGCTCCGCTGACGGCTTACTCGCCCGATTACTCGCCCGAGGTCGTCCGCCCGGTGAGGAGATCGAAGGCCCCGATCGCCGGGACGAGCAGGGCGAGCGTAGCGAAGCCGTAGGCCACGGTCGTGACAAACACCACCTGCAGGGTGTTCCCCTGGAGGAACGAGGTGATCGCCACGAACGTCAGGGCCGGGAGGAGGGCGGAGGCCCAGCCGATCGCCGGCGAGGGATTCCGGGCAGAGAGAGCGGCGTAGAGGCCGATGGCCCCCCCGACGATGACCGCCAGGAAAGGGGCGAGTTGGAGCTCGAAACTCGATCCGAACGCGACCATGATCCGCATCGCGGTCGCCACACCGACGAACAAGAACGTAACCGTGCCGAGGGCAACGGCGATGGCACGGCGGGAGGAGTCGTACGAGAGCCCGACATGGAAGCCGAGCACCGCGGCAAAGAACAACAGCACCGCCATCCCCAGGCCGAGGCACAGCCCTCCCTCGACACCGGTGATCCCCGCGGCGACCAGCGCCCCGCAGAGGACGAGCGGAAGGATCACGATCTCCCGGGCGACCGACAGGACACCGAGCAGTTTTCCCCATACGAACTCCGCCGGCTCCAAGTCGCTCACGAGCAGGAGGTCGAGCGAGCCGCGATCGCGCTCGGTCGTCACGCTCGTCACGGCCAGCGCCGTCACGGCCACGAGACTCGCCAGGGCCATCGGCACCACCGCCAGGGCGATGGCGAGCCGATCGGGCCGCGGTCGGCCGGCCTCGCGGAGAATCCCGGCCACGGCCACGGCGAAGAGCACCAGCCAAGCGATGCGGACGACGACGATCATCCTTCCGTAGGCCCGGGTGCGCATCTCCCGCCACAGGATCGGGTTGTCCCAGACCTCCCGCGACGGGGTGCGGACAGGCGTCGCTTCCGTGGCCAGCGTCCCTCTGGCCCGCGATTCGCGGGCCACATTCCAAGCTCGCAGTTGCCACACCGCCAACGAGTTGGAGACGACGATGATCACGGCGCAGGTGGCGAGAAACGGCAGCAGTGTCGTCCCTCCCGAAGGACTGAGGGCGGCAAACACGGCCCGGGCAGGGGAAAGCATCGCGGCGGCGGCCGCTCCCTGCGAGGCCGTCACGGTCTCGCCGACGGCCACCCAGGCCACGAGGGCAAAGAGCGTGATCGCCAGGGATTGAAACGTCGTGTCTTTCCAGAACGCCACGGTGGTGGCGATGCTCGCGGCAGCGAGCGCAGCCGCCACCGTGACGGCGAACATCCGCGCCAACTGCGCGAAGGTGACGCCACCGAAAAGGGCGGCGATGGCGAACATCGGGACGGCGGCGAGGAGCAGGAGAAGCACCCTCACGAGGCTCGCGGCCAGTTTGCCGAGCACCAGTTCCCTGTCGGTGAGGCGGCTGACGAGGAGCAGTTCGAGGGTCCGGCGGTCCTTCTCGGTGCTGACGGCGACGGCCCCGGTCATCGCGGCAGCCAGCATCGCCAGCGTCAATTGGAGCGGGGCGAGAATCCGCGTCAGCGTCGCCCCGAACCGAGCGGTATCTCCGGCCGTGGCCACCGATTGGGTGCCCGTCACCACCAGCCAGCAGGTGGCGATAATCGCCAGCAGGGCCCCCGCGTAGACCGCCCGGGCGATGTACAGGCCGCGGGAGCGTGGCGCGAAGGCGATCTCGCGTTCGAACACGGCCCCGAGCAGCATAATCCCTCCCGTACGACGGCTGTGGCGTTCCGCCAGTCCGGACGGTAGAGTACCAAATTCACTCTGGAATCTCGCCCACAACCATTTTTCCACTGTCGAGGGACGCCCCATGTTCCTGTCCACGAGCGCTGATCACGTTACCCCCCCTTGCGGCCTGACCACGAGGCTCGCCGGCCGGGCAGCGCTGCTGCTCGGGATGGGATGGCTGGTGGTCGGAATGTCCACCGTGGCCCCGGCCCAAGTGACCGTCCAGACGCTCATCGGCCGGGCGGTGACCGACGACTCCCACGCCTCGGAGATCACCAGCGCGATCACCCGCTTCCGCGATCGCGACGTTGACGGCTGCCGGGCGATGCTCGAGCGCGTTCACGCCGACGATCCGAAAGTGCCGCCGCCGGGGGTGATGATGGCCACCTTGTGGCTGAGCGTGAAGCAGGCTGCGGCCGCCCGCGCGGAACTCGACCAGACCGTCACCAAGTTCCCGGAAGATCCGGAGCCCTATCTCGTCCTCGGAGATCTCGCCTTCCAGGATCGGATGGTCACCGATGCCTCGGTGCTCTTCGATCGCGCCGAGGAGTTGTCTGCGAAGTTCACCTCGAACGCCAAGCGAAAGCGAGACTTCGATATCCGGTGTCATGCCGGCAAGGCCGCAGTCCACGAGGCCCGCGGTCAGTGGGATGCGGCGCTCGCCGAGATCCGCAAGTGGGTCGAAATCGATCCCGACAGCGCCAGCGCTCGGCAGCGGCTCGGGAGCGCTTTGTTCCAACTCGAGAAGCCCGACGAGGCGCTGACGGCGTTCGGAGAGGCGCACGATCTCGACGGCAAACTCCCCCGCAAAGAGATGCTCCTCGCCCGCCTCTACGATCAGGCGAAGAAGACCGACAAGGCCCGCGAGCTCGTCGAAGCCGCGGTGAAGGCCGCCCCCGACGACTCCGTCGTCCGGCTCGGTGCGGCCAATTGGTTCCTTGCCCATGGCGACACGGTCGCCGCCAGGGAGAACGGCGACAAGGCGATCGATCTCGATCCGAAGAACCTCGAAGCCCGGATCGTCAATGGGACGATCGCCCGCGTGGCCCGTGACTTCGAATCGGCGGCGAAGTTCTTCGGTGAGGCCCACTCGCAGTCGCCGCGAAACTTCGTCGCATCCGACTCGCTCGCCCTCTCTCTGGCGGAACTGCCGGAGAAGGAGAACGTCCAGCGGGCACTCGAGATCGCCGAGACGAATGTGGCGATGGTCAAGGACAACCAGCAGCTTCAGATCGCGTCGCTGACGACCCTCTCGTGGGTGCTCTACAAGCTCGGACGGATGGCCGACGCCGAGAAGATCCTCGCGCAGGTCTCGCAAAACAACGCGCTCACCGCAGACGGCGCCTACTACATCGCGCAGATTCTCTCCGACAAGGGAGAAAAGGAGCAGGCCCAGCGGCTCCTCGAGCAGTTGATGACCAACGACCCGATCTTCGCCAACCGCGCCGCAGCCGAGGAACTCCAAGCGGAGCTCAAGGCCGAGGCCGAGGCATCGGCAAAGTGACCGGCGGCGGATCGCCCCCGCGCCCGGATCCCGTTGTCAGCGTGCCTGTCCGGTCCCCGGCGTGACAGTTGGGCCGATCGGCGTAGTCCCAGGTGACACCGGCGCCGTGCTGGGTTGAACGGGCGCCGCGCCGGGGAACACCGGCTGCGTGAACCCGGGCAAGGTCTGGTTGCGTCCCGGAAGGTCCGACGTCGGCCGCGGCGGCACGACCGGCTCTGGCAAGCCGCGTTGTGCGGGCACGAGGTTCGACCAATTCGCCCCCCCTGATGCTTTTGGCAACGCGCCGGCCGGGCCTGGCACCGCCGCAGGTGCCGGGGCCTGGGGGAATCCGCTTCCTGGCCGAGACGGCCCTGTCACGGCGGACGGGACGTGCACCGGCGGTGCCATCGGGCGGACGGTGATGCCGCCGCCCGGAATCCCAGGGAGGCCGTCGCCGGCGGGCGCGACGCCGGGTTGGCTCGCGGCGGCCCGCCGGAGTTGTTGGGCCCGGGATCTGGCCCGGATGCGGTCGCTCCGCAGGGGGATCCCCGGGTAGGCCTGCACAGGGACCTCAAGGCTCGGCAGCCCGATCCGGCTGCCGTCGCCGAAATAGGTGAACATCTCGATGGCCCGCGCCGGGAGGACGAAGAAAAGCGACAGCAGCGTCGCCCCGGTCAACCAACGGGCCCTCAGGGGCCACCCACGTGGCGTATACGTCATGTGATCGGCCTCCCTGCCGATGCCTCCCTAGATCGGGGGTAAGCCGTCCCGCCGACGACGCACACCCCATTCCTTCGGTGTCTTCGGACGATTCACTGCCCCCGCTCATCGATTCCTCCGCACCTTGGTCGCCACCGGCACGACCGTCACGACCCAACCCCGGAGGCACCGGCCGCGCGCCGCGGTAGGCTGTTTGGCATGTTTGCATCCTCGCTCCTTACAATTTCCGCCACGGTGTGGTGGCAAGTGTCGGCCCTGGCGGCGCTTGTGACCGCCGGCACGGCAGTCCGTGCCGCCGTCTCCACGCGTGGCTCGACGGCCGTTCCGGCGACCCTGTGGGCGATCGCTGCCTGCGTCTCCCTCGCGCTCGATACGGGCCTGCGCGCCTCAGGGGCCGTCTCGCAACCGTCCGCCGCCGCGTCGGTGCGGATGGTGACGGCTGCCCTGTCGTTGTGCCCGGCAATGTCGCTCCTCGGCGCAAAGCGCCCCCAGCATGGGGTCTGGCAGTTCATCGTCGCGGCGCTCGCGTTGATCCTCCTCCTGCCGGCGCTCGCCACGATGCTCGTGCGCCCTGACAGCGTCCCCGATGCCCACCTCCTCGGCCGCTGCTTCCTCGTCATCCTCTCGCTCGTCGGCTGGCTGAACTTCGTCGCCACCCGCCACGGCCTCGCCGCGACGCTCGTCACGCTCGGGCAGTTGATCGTGGTCCGCGGGTTCCTCCCCTGGGTCGACAGCGAACCAACCTTCCCGCCGACGGCTTCGACAGCGGCCGCGACGGCCGCCTTGATCGATTGTCTGGGGGTCTGCCTGGCCGCGGCCGGGGGCCTGCTCGCCATGCTCAGCAGCCTCGGCAGCTCTCGGCGGCGGCTGGCGCTGGCCCCGGCGGGGACCTTCGCAGCCGCAGTGGAACCGGCCTTCCTCGGATTCCGGGAGACGCTCGGGGCCGCCTGGACGCTCCGTGTTGCCGAGCGTTTCGACGCGATTGCAGCGAGCCGTGGCTGGCCGTGCCGGCTCCACTTCGACGGCATCCATCCTGCCAACGCCCCGATCGACGGGCCATGGCAACGGGATGCCCAGCGGGCGTTGGGGGCCCTCCTTCAACGGTTCGTGTCCATCCAATGGCTCAGGCGCCACGCCTGGCCGGCGCCGACAGGCAGGCGATTGGCCCGGGACGGACGGCGGGGATAGACTGTCACCCTTCCGGGGAACCTGGCCGAAGGCCGGATCCACGGTCTGTGGCCGATCCATTCAGAGTCCCCCAGGGAGCCAGTCATGTCCGAGTCTTCCGCCCAGCGCCCCGCCCAGGAGCCGATGCAGGTTCCCGTCGACGAATCCCACATCGTCGCGACGTACGCGAACTTCTGCCGCGTCACCGGCACCCCGGAGGAATTGATCGTCGACTTCGGTCTCAACAAGCAGGTGGCCGGGACTTCCCCGGAGACGATCCAGCTCACCCAGCGGATCATCGTCAACTTCTTCACCGCCAAGCGGCTCGCCTACGCCCTCCAGATGGCGGTTGCCCGCCACGAGCAGGCCTTCGGCGTCCTCGAGACTGATGTCCAGCGTCGCGTGATCCACCAGCAGGCGGCCAAGGCCTGAGTTGGGAAAACCTGGAAACGGTGACGATCCCGGGCGGTCCGTCTTCGAGGCGCCCGCTTCTCCGGGAATCCCCGCGATTCCGCCAGGCGACCCCGATGCGGAGTTGCCACGTATGACAAGCGCCACCCGGCTGGCGTCGCCGGCGGATCCACCGCCGGCGACGCCCAGCCCCATTCCGGTCAAAGCCCGATGAGCACCGTTGATCCCCGCTCCGTTGACGAGGCCCGCCAGCAGATCCGCGCGATCGTGGCGGAGATCGATCAGCTCGGACGCTCCGACCTGGCAGAGGCCGACTTCTTTCGCGGCCTCCTCGATCGGGTCCTCGAGGCCATGGGTGCCGTGGCAGGGCTCGTGTGGATCGTCGGGGAAGGGGGGCGCTGTGAGCCCGTCTGCCATGCCGGCGTTCCATCGACCGGGCTGACCGCTTCCCCTGAGGCCCAAGAGGCGCACGGCCACCTCGTGGAATCGCTCCTCGCCGGCACCGAAGGGATGTTGATCCCAGCCCGTGCCCAACTGGCAGGGCCCGACGGCAAGGCGGTGGCCAGCAATCCGACCGATCTCCTCCTCGTCTCGGCACCGATCGACCGCAACGGCCAGCGGGCGGGCCTCCTCGAGGTCTTCCACCAACCCCACCCCCCCGAGGTCGAGCAGGGCTTCCTCACCTTCCTTGCCCAGGTCGGGGCGGTGGCGGGAACGTACCTCGCCCGCCGGCAATCGAAGACGATCGACGCCCAGCAGACCACCCTCACCCAGGTCGATCGCTTCAGTCGGGCGGTCCACGAGTCACTCGATCCGATCGCTACGGCCTTCGTGCTTGCCAACGAGGCCCGGCGGATCATCGGCTGCGACCGCGTCAGCATCCTTGTCCGTCAGGGCCGCCGCCTTCGACTCGAGGCCGTCAGCGGGCAGGAATCGGTGGAACGACGGGCCACGGCCGTGCAGGCGATCGAGGCCCTCGGCAGGGTCGTCTCCCGCGCCCGCGATCCGCTCTGGCACCCCGATCCGGGGCGTGAGCTCCCCCCGCAGATCGAGGAGGAACTCGAGCACTTCATCGACGAATCGCATGCCACCGCGCTGGCGGTGATCCCGCTCGAACGGCCCCGGCCGACGCCGGTCGTCAAGCAGGGGGGCGTGGATGCCGTGGCGGTCGCCCGCGCCGAGTCGAACGCCGATGCCGATGCCGAACCGGTCGGTGTGCTCGTGGCCGAATGGTTCTCCTCCTCGTCGTTCGACGGCGGCAAGCGGGCCCGCGTCGACCTCGTCTCGGACCACGGGCGGGTGGCGCTGGCCAACGCCCTGGATCACACGAGCCTGCCGCTGTTCGCCCTCCTCGATCTCCTCGGCAAGTCGCGCGTGCTGACCACCGCCCGCAATCTTCCCCGGACGGTGACGGCGGCCGTGGCTGCGCTGACGGCCTTGGCCGCCCTGATCCTCATCCCCGCCGAACTGCGGCTGGAAGGAAAGGGGACGCTCGAGCCCGTGCATCGGCGGGACGTGTTCGCCGGGATCGACGGCGTGGTCGAGTCGATCGCCGATGGCATCGTCCACGGGAAGAACGTGTCCGAGGGACAACTCCTGGCGACGCTCCGCAACACCGATCTCGAGGTGGCCCTCACCGACGTTCTCGGCCGCAAGGCGTCGAGCGAGGAGCAACTCGTCTCCACGCAGCGAGCCCTCCTCGAAGACAACAAGATCTCCGCCGACGAGCGGACGCGGATGTCGGGCCGGGTGGCCCAGCTGAGACGTGAGATCGAGAGCCTCGAAGAGCAGCGGAAGCTCTTTCTCACGAAGAAGAAGTATCTCGAGGTCCGTAGCCCGATCGACGGCGTCATCGTCACCTGGCAGGTCCGCGACCGGCTCCTCCTCCGTCCGGTCGAAAAGGGGCAGGTGCTGCTCGCTGTTGCCGACAAAAATGGCCCCTGGGAACTCGAGGTCCACATGCCCGACGACCGCCTCGGCCATGTGAACCGGGCGGCAGCTTTGGCCCGCGACGATGGCCGGGAACTCAAAGTCGACTACGTCCTTGCCACTGACCCTGGCACGCGGCACTCTGGCTCCGTGAAGGAGATCCACGAGCAGGCAGAGGTTCGCGGCGAGGCCGGCAACACCGTCATGGTGCGGATCACGATCGATCCCTCGAATCACGAGCGCGAGGAACTCGGAGCCGGAGCGACCGTGACGGCCCGGATCAACTGCGGCAAGCGGTCCTTGGGGTTTGTCTGGTTCCACGACGTGCTCGCCTTCATCCAGTCTCAGATCCTCTTCCGGCTGTGGTGACGTTTCCGCTCATCATCGCTTTCCACGCCTCTGCCCGGGGCGGGTGAATCCTGGAGGTCATCGTGCGTTTTTCTCCCGTCATTGCCCTGCTAGCCATCCCCCTGCTGAGCGTCGTCGGAGCTCCCTTCCCGCTCACCGCGGCCCCCCCGGCAGCCCCCGCCCCATCCGGCACGCCGCGGAGCGGAGCCGAGCCGGTCCTCGAACACTGCCTCGTGTCGGTCCTCAAGGAGGCGAAGGTGCCGGCGAGGGAAGGGGGGGTGCTCATCGACCTCCTCGTCCGCGAGGGGGATTCGATCAAGGCCGGCGACGTGATCGCGAAGATCGACGACAGCCAGACCCAGTTCGAACGTCGCAAGGCCAAAGCCGAACACGATCAAGCGGTGGCGAAGGCCAGCAGCGATGTCGATGTCCGGTTCGCGGTAGCCTCGGATCTCGTCGCCGCAGCGGAGTTCGAGAAAGCCCAGCTCTCCAACGCCCGATCCCAGGGAAGCGTCACCCAGGTGGAACTCGACCGGCTCGAGCTCAATGAGCGGAAGGCTAAGTTGCAGATCGAGCAGGCCGAACTCGAGCGGAAGATGACGGCTCTCGCCGCCGATTCGAAGCAAGTCGAGGTCGATGCGGCGGAGAATGCCATCCAGCGGCGAACGATCACCGCCCCCCTCGAAGGCACCATCGTCCAGGTGTTCCCGCATCAGGGGGAATGGATGCAGCCGGGCGATCCCCTCGCCCGCGTCGTGCAGACCGACCGGCTCCGCGTCGAGGGCTACGTCGACTCGGCCCGCTGGAATCCGGAGACGGTGCGAGATCGGCCGGTGACGGTCGATGTCGTGTTCGCCGACAACCGGACAGAGTCCTTCCCGGGGCGGATCGTGTTCACCAGTCCGCTCGTTGATTCCGGCGGCGATTACCGTGTTTGGGCGGAGGTGGAGAACCGGCGGATCGGCGACTCAACGCAGTGGCTTCTCCGGGCCGGCCAGTCGGCCACGATGACGATCCATTCCAGCCAGGCGCCCCTGACGCCGGTAACGCGATAGCCTTTTGCGGAAAGTTTTCCCCAGCCCATGTCGACCGCCGCGGACGCCTTCCGATCGAGTACCACGCGCCCCGTCGGCCTCCGCCGGCGCGGTGACCTCGTGGCGACGAGGCAGTCCTATCAGGGACAGATCTGGTGGGTCGTGAAAGACCCGATCTCGCTCGGCTATTTCCGTTTCCGCCCCGAGGAGTATGCCCTCCTCGACATGCTCGATGGCCAGGCGAGTCTGGAGCGGCTCAAGGAGCAGTTCGAGGCTCGCTTCCCCCCCCGGCGCATCACGGTGGAAGAATTGGCCCGCTTCGTGGCCACGCTCCACCGCAGTGGGCTCGTCATCGGCGACCGCCCGGGGCAGGGGCCACAGCTCTTCGAGCGCCGCCGGCAGCGAATCTGGCGGCAATGGATGGCGTGGCTGGCCAACATCATGTCGATGCGTTTCCGGGGGATCGATCCCGACCGGATCCTCGACCGGATCGACCCCGCGTTCGGCTGGCTTTTTTCGGTTCCCGCGTTGGCGGGAGTTTCCGTGCTGGTGTCGAGCGCGTTGCTGCTGGTGCTCGTGAACTTCGACGTGTTCCGGTCCAAGCTCCCAGAATTTCAGCAGTTCTTTGCCTCCGGCAACTGGATCTGGCTGGCCGTGGCCCTCGGATTCACGAAGGTTCTCCACGAGTTCGGCCACGGCCTGTCGTGCAAGCACTTCGGGGGAGAGTGCCACGAGATGGGGGTGATGCTCCTCGTCTTCACTCCGTGTCTCTACTGTGACGTCTCCGACAGCTGGATGCTGCCGAGCAAGTGGCAGCGGGCCGCGATCGGCGCGGCGGGGATGTATGTCGAGCTGATCCTCGCCTCGATCGCCACTTTTTTGTGGTGGAACTCCCATCCCGGCGTCTTCAATCAGCTCTGCCTCGACGTGATGTTCGTATCGAGCATCTCGACGCTGATGTTCAACGCCAACCCGCTGATGCGCTACGACGGCTACTACATCCTCTCCGACCTCCTTGAGATCCCCAATCTCCGCCAGAAGGCGACGACGATCCTCGGCCGGCTCGCCTCGCAGTGGTGCCTTGGCATCGAGCAACCGGAGGATGCGTTCCTCCCCACCCGCAACCGGGGCCTGTTCGCTCTCTTTGCCGTCGCCTCGAGCCTCTACGGCTGGATGGTGACGGCGTCGATCTTCCTGTTCGTCTGGAGTGTCTTCAAACCCTACCGCCTCGAGGTGCTGGGGCAGATGCTCGCCATGGGAGCGCTGTGGGGACTCGTCGTCCGTCCGATTCAGAACATCGTCAAGTTTCTCAATGTTCCCGGGAGGCGCGAGGAAGTGAAGTTCCGTAACCTTGTCACCACGGGAGTCGTTGCCGCTGCCCTCGCGGCGGCCGTGGCGCTCATTCCACTCCCCCAGCGGGTATGGTGTGCCGCTGAACTGCGTCCCCGGGCGGAGGAAACGGTGTACGTCTCCGTCGCCGGCGTCCTCGAGAGCATCGCGGTAAAGCCAGGGACGGTGGTCGAGGCCGGCACCGAGATCGCTCGGCTGTCGAGCATCGACCTCGATCTGGCGATTGCTGACCTCGACGGAAAGGCCACCCAGGCGAAGGCGCGACTGGCGAGCCTGGAGCGGGAACGTTTCACCGATCCCGCCGCCAGCCTCGAGATCGGCACCGTCGAGGAATCGCTCAAGAGCGTCGAGGAGCAACTCGGCCGCAAGCGGAAGGACCGGGCGGATCTCGTGCTTACCGCCCCGCGTGGCGGCGTCGTGCTGCCGTCGCCAGCCGTCAAACCGCCTCCGGACGGAACCGGCCGGCTCCCCGGATGGAGTGGCCATGTCCTCGAGGAGCGGAACATCGGCGCCACCCTCGCCGAGGGCACGGTGCTCTGCCTCGTCGGCGACCCACAGGCCTTCGAGGCCGTGATGGTCGTCGATCAGTCGGAGATGGAGTTCGTGTCGCGCGGGCAACCGGTCGATCTCAAGCTCGACGCAATGCCATGGCAGACGTTCCGGGGAACCGTCGACGAAATCGCCGAGACGAATCTCGAGTCAGGATCGGAGCGACTGAGCGTCAAGGCCGGTGGCCAGGTCCCCACGCGCACCGACGAGTCGGGTCGGGAGCTGCCAATCTCTACCAGCTACGAGGCCCTGATGGCGGTCAACGACGCCGACGGCTCCTTCACCGCCGGGATGCGTGGCTCGGCGAGGATCCGCGTGGGGCAGCGGACCGTCGGCAGTTGGTTGCTGCGTCTCCTCTGGCAGACGTTCAACTTCCGGATGTGATTTCCTGCCCCTGTGGGGCCTTTTCAACAGCCCCCGCCACCCATGCCGCAGCTCGAGCGGATCACCCTCCACCCGGTCAAGAGCCTCGATGGCCTCGACGTCGATCGGGCCTGCGTGCTCCCGTGTGGAGCCTTGGTTCACGACCGCCGCTGGCGTCTGGTCGACCTCGACGGGGGGGTGGTCAACGCCAAACGAACGCCGCTGATCCATCGGATCCGCGCCGAGTTCGAACTCTCTGCCACCCCGACAGTGAGGCTCTCGGCGGGGGCGACGGCACACGGAAGCAGCGCCCCGTCGCCTCCAGCCCCGGATGTTTTCCCCCTCCTCCCGGGGCCGACCGGCCCTAGTCGGTGGTTGTCGGCGGCGCTCGGCATGGAGGTTCTCCTTCAGGAACGCCCCGATGGCGGATTCCCCGACGATCGCGACGCCGCCGGCCTGACGCTCGTGTCCAGAGCGTCCCTGGCCGAGGTGGCCCGCTGGTTCTCGCTGCCGATCGCTGAAGTCCGTCGCCGGTTCCGTGCCAATCTCGAGGTCGGCGACTGCGAGCCCTTCTGGGAGGACACGCTCGCCAGCCCGGCGGTCCCACTCAGGCCGACTCCGTTCGAGGCAACCGGGCCAGCCACGCCAGACGAACTCCGCCAAGAGTCAAGCCCGCTTCCGCCGCTGGCGTTTCGGGTCGGCGGGGCCGGCTTCACCGCCGTCAACGCCTGTCGACGATGTCCCGTGCCGACCCGGAACTCCACCGACGGCACGATCACGGAACATTTCCGTGAGGTGTTCGAGGCATGGCGGCGGCGGCGAATACCCCGCGATGTCGATACGGCCGGCTGGGGAAGCTACTACCGCTTGGCGATCAACACCGTCGGTGATGGGCAGGGTGGAAACGTGCAGGTGGGCGACCGGATCGAACCGGTCGCCCACCCTGGCGTTTCGTGAGGGCCGCTGGCCGTCGGTCAGTTGGGCGGCAGCCGGACGTAGAGGGCCGGATCGTAGAACGGGGGCGGCGGGATGAGGATGTTGCCGTCGCCATCGGTGACATCCGCGGGCATGTCCTGGACCGAAGTGCTGTGGTTGAGCCCCTGGAGATTGGCCTCATTGGCGGCCCGGATGTTGAGGATCCCCTGGCCGGGGATGACGACGCCATTGGTGGCGTCGAACGTCCAGCCCACCGAGTCAAGAAGGATGTTACCGTTGGTGGTGGCGACGGTACCCGACACGATCGTCGCAGCGCCGGCAACCCGGTTGCCCACCACGCTCGCGTTCACGACAGCTCCCGGTGCGTCGGCCACCGACAGGATGATCCCGTTGCCCCCCGTGGTGACGATATGGTTACCATTGACCGTCACATTCATGACGCCGTTCTCGGTCGCCTGAGCCCGGACACCGACCGGCACCAGCGTGAACGTCGAATCGACCACTTGAACGGTCGCCTCGGTGCCGAAAATCCCTGGCGCGGTCCCGGCTGTCGCATCGACACCCGCTGTCCCGATCCGGTCGAACGTGGTGTTGGCGATGTAGGCCTGACCGTTGGTCACCTGGACACCGGCAGCGGTCGTCCCCTCGATCGTGGAGTTCGTGACCTCGACTCGCCCTTCGTTGTAGAGATCCTTGACGACCACGGCCGACCCGCTGGTGTTGACGAACGTCGAGTTGTCGATGTTTACCTTCGGATCGCCCGCCCCAGAGCCAGCAGCGTCGACGACGAAACCGTCGGCGGTCAGCCCTGTAAGGAACATGTTCGAGAAATTGAGCGTCGAGTTCGAGCCGCTGGCGTCGTTGATCACGACGCCGGTCTGTTGCGGGCCGCTGCCGACGATCCGCACGTCGTTGACGATCACGAAGCTCGCCGGGTTGGTGATGTCGGTATCGGTGATGCCGACCCTCGATCCGGTGATCTGGAGGTGATCGACAACGGAGCCATTGCGGAGCGTGATCGCGGGCGCTGCACCGGAGGCGATGACGGGATAGTCGGTGCTCTTCACACCGCTCCACACCGGTACCAGCCCCATGTTTGCCGTCGGCAGCCGCATGGCGGATCCCTGTCCGACGAGAAACTGATGGTCGGCCGAGAAGTGGAATCCGCCCGCGTAGGGCTGATTCGCACTGATCCCCTGATGAACGAGGATGATGTCGTATTCTTTCGTCGCGAGGAGTTGGGCTTCGGCGAGCGTGGCGACCGGGGACTCAGCCGTGCCGAGCCCCGTAGCCGCCATCGCGGAGACCGCTTG
>Ga0007795_10000142_pt1 | contig 18314 bp, 19 predicted proteins | sample CryBogmetaGMA1M_FD_60369 | JGI IMG/M metagenome (GOLD analysis project Ga0007795, IMG submission 60369) | Freshwater microbial communities from Crystal Bog, Wisconsin, USA - MA1M | ecosystem: Environmental > Aquatic > Freshwater > Lake | place: Crystal Bog, Wisconsin, USA | collected 2009-07-06
CTATGTATCAACTCTTTAGCCTTGTGCAAAGAGATTTAAATTTGAGATTGATGGCCAAAGTGCGAAGAGAATTGAGATTGGCAGGATCAAAAAGACAACCGGAATCATCATCGACATCTCTGATTTAGATGCTGCGCTTAATACTCGGTTTCGTTGGTGATCTCTAGCTTCTCGAGCATGGCTGTGAAGGACCTCGATGATTGGGGCACCTCTATTAAGTGCAATAACTAATGCGTCGATAAAACGCCGAACTGAATATGAGTGCACGCGTCGGCCCATTGCATCAAGCGCATTTGTAAATGGAGTGCCGAATGCAACCTCTTCAATCACATTCGCAAATTCACGCGTTAAAGCTCCTTGAGCCCTTCTCGAGATTCGCTGCATAGAAGTCAGTGGAGTTTCTCCCGCAGATAGTGCAAGAGTCATCATTTCGACTATTGCAGGAAACTCTGAGTCAATAGCTTCTCGATGCCGCTTCACTTCACGATCCAAATTTCTTTCTAGTATGAAGATAACTCCGCAGGTAGTCGAAAGAGAGAGAAAGAGAATCTGAAAGGGATCTACTTCGATAAAGATTAGAAGTAAGAATTCTGCTGAAACAGAAAGGAAGGTGATGATGATCTCTCGATACCTGAAATTCTCGTACTGCTCTTCAGTTGTGAAACCTAATTCAATGAGCTTTACTCGCACAGAAGATCTATCCCCAATACGGCGAATAGTGCGAATACTGAGCGCTTCCCAAGAAAAGTCACTATTCAGTATTAATAGTGCTGGGATCAGCAAGAATATTAGAGGCACGAATTGCGGTCTCATAATTTCTCCATTTCAAAGTTTGAGGTGAAGACTCGAGTCGCAACTGGCAACTTACTTAAATTATTCATCCAAAGATAAGCAAGTGCGGTGAGTGCCAATCCAGTAATCAAAATTGAGATTCCAGTAGGTGTTGAAAATGCCGATGAGGTGGATGGCTGAGTAGATAACAGCAAAAGAAGTAACCAAGGAGCAGCTGCTGACATATGAGCTGAATTTCGAATCCAATTATGTTTAACGGCAATTTCTCGCCGTAAGGTCAAATCCTCGCGAATAAAGTTTCCTAAAAGGCGCAGAATCGTAATTAGCTCTGCACCACCTAATACCTTTGATATTTGAAGAGCTTCAAATATGAGATCCGTAGTTGGGTGCTGAAGATCGGCTTGAACTTCTCGAAGGGCGAGATCAAAATCCCCATGACTCATAACATTTTTACGGAATTGTGAGAAATTCACTTTAAGCACTTCTGGCCCTCTAATCGCCAAACTAGATAAGGATTCATTCAGCGATAAACCAGCTTGTGCTCCAGAAATTAGAATATCGATAAGTTCTGGACAGCTTGTTTCGATCAGATTGGCTCGTTTCGAATTGTTCTTCTGTTGAGCGATTGTGAGGAAAATCGATATGAATGCTGCGAATGCAAGAGCAATGAATATTGAATTTGATACGAGGAGTACAACGGGAACTGAAATTAGGGGAATAACAGTGGCTCGATAATTGGCTCGAATTTTCTTGGTAAATCCTTTTTTCATATCATCCTGCCAAGTCCGCGCTCGTATTTTCCGCCATCCCATCGCCACACATTTTCAATCTCTGCTCGGTCGTTTTCAAAGCGTCCAGTAACTCGTGCAATCTCGACAATGCGTCTTTCTCCAGCTGAGTTAAGGGAGACTTGAACAACTAGATCAATCGCAGCCGCTACGGTTGGAGCAATAAATTTATGAGAAATATTTTCTCCAGCTAAAAGTGGAAGGGTCTGAAGTTTCGAAATAGCATCGCGTGCTGTATTTGCATGCAAAGTTCCCATTCCAGGTAACCCTGAATTAAGCGCAAGCAATAGGTCCAGAGCTTCCGCTTCGCGAACTTCACCTACGATGATTCGAGAAGGGCGCATACGGAGGGCTTCTTTAATAAGTTTTCGGAGTGTGATTACGCCTTCTCCTTGAAGATTCGGGCTTCTTGTCTGCATTTGTATGAGATCTGGAATACGAGGCTGTAGTTCGAAGACTTCCTCAATCGTGATTACTCTCTGGCCAATTGGAATTTCAGAACAGAGTGCGTTGAGAAGAGTGGTCTTCCCTGCTTGAGTTCCTCCGCTAACAAGAATGTTCAGACCATTTTTCACAGCCGAGCTGAGTTGATCTGCAATCTCATGAGTAAGAACACCCATCTGTGCAAGATCGCTTAGAGATTTTTGGCGCATTAGATGTTTGCGGATATTAACCGCCCAATGCTCAGCGGTGATCTCTGGAATTACTACATGGAGGCGACTCCCATCGGGTAGCCGCGCATCTACAAAAGGTTGCGAGAGATCTAGGCGGCGTCCGCTCCAAATCAAGGCACGGTCAACGAGTTGCTTCACTGATTCCGAAGTAAGGATCAGATTAGCCAGCTGAGCTCTTCCTGCTTTTGCGACAAATATTCGTTCGGGAGAATTTATCCAGATTTCTTCGACGCCCGGGTCTGCCATGAGATGAGCGATTGGTCCGAAAACTACATTCGGGTCCATGGTTTCCATGGCGCAGAAGGTAAGAGTTCACTGACAACTTGCCATGACTTTGGATGCAGCCTGTGGAAATGTCGAGACTCTGTTAACTTGGAGAATAAGGCAGTAACTCTTGGTTATCGAGGCGATTAAGTAACTCTAAGGAGCTCTCACCATATTCGGCTTGGACGAGCGATTGTGTACAGATGAAGTACTCGGATTGCCAACTCTCCATCACTCTCCGCGAGAGCGTTTGGCCGACTTCAACTCCTGCTTTCACAATCATGGTGAATTCGTATCGTCCTAATCGAGCGCATAAATCCTCGGCTCGAGTAACGCTCTTTACAATTTCTGCAAATGAAAGAATTGCTAGCTCATAAATTGATTCACTATCAACTCCTTCAGTTTCACTTTTGCTTGGAATTAATTGAAAGCGGATAAGTAAAAGTCTGGACTTATTTCGCTCTGAAGTCGCAAGATCACGTCGGAGATTCTCATAGAAATATGGCGGTGCTGCTAAATGCGTAAGAGAATCGCGAAGTCCATCGTGTGAAAAGGTCATCGCACACTTCTCGCAATAGGGTTTAAGACTGATAAAGTCAGCGCCATGAGCAAGAGATTCACAAATGGAGATGATGCCAATCTTTCGTCGCATCGCTCTACGGTGGCAACCCTTCTGTTTATCGAAGCAGCTATCGTGCTCGCCCTAGCCGGGTGGTTGATTGCTCTGGGATTTACTCATGATCAGAAAGAGCTAGCTCCGCTTGTTGGTGTGATTGTCTTTGCACTGCTTGGTTCAGCTGGACTCTTTGCATCAGGCCGTGGATATAAGAATGGGAAGAATTACGGAAGATCTCCTGCCATTCTGGCTAACTTGATTGCACTAGGTGTTGCTTACTTCCAGATTCAGGGACATTTCTATATCGGGGCAATTGTGATTCTGCCGCTTGCGCTGCCAACGCTCTATTTCGCTTTCAGCATCGCTAAGAACGAAGGCTGATGCGGATACGCATCAGGAATTAGCCTTGATGCGGATAAGCATCAAGCGACTTTGAAGAGCGAGACGCTGCCGTCAGCCGTCTTGGCGAGGCCGTAGAGGCCGAGATCCTTGGAGTATGTGAGGGTTAGCGGAATTGAGAGTGCGGGGAACCCATAGGCTGAAGTGATTATGCCTTTGGCGTTGAATGCGAGAACTGCAAGTTGTGGTGCTGTTGGTTTCCATCCGGTGACTCCGTTGATTGCAGAGTTTGAAGAGAGTGCACCGTAGGTAATGGTGCCAGCAGTTAATACTTGTGAATCTCCCGCTGAAGGAATACGTATCGTCCATGTAGGTGCAAATGCGGCGGTGAATTTAGTAAATGCGGTTTCAATAACTTTTCCGGTCTTCACATAACCAGTAAGAGCGAGAGTGTTATCGGCTGAAATCCATGAACGATCTGCCTTTGGTGCAGAGCTACGAACGAGTGTTGCAATGGTGCCGAGTTTGCTTACCTTGATGAGAACTCCGTCGTGGATTCCAACGTTCTTCTTAGTTGCAAGAGTTTCAGAGCTTGTTCCAAATACATTGACAGTCCCATCGGTATTGCGGACAACGGCATTGAGTTGAGTCTTAGAAGTGCCGATGGTGGTTACTTTTCCGAAAGTTCCCGTTGTTGAAACTGAAACTACAAATGGCTTATCTTCGAGCTGACCGATGATGGAAATTCCAGATGAGTTAACGGAGATTCCATTAACGAGCGCTGGTGAAGTTTGGGCAAGTGAATATGTAGCAAGGAGATCTCCGGTCGGTGAAACTTTCCAAAGTGTTAAAAGATTCATATCTGCGCGAAGTTTCGTTTGTGGTTCAGCAACGACGTTATCGGGATTATCGGCTGGCAATTGAACTGTTGCGGTATCGACCGGAGTAACTGGTGCTGAATCTCCTGCAAACCAGAGGTTTCCGGTGCTATCAACAGTTGCTGCTAGCGCGATTTCATCTGCACCGGAATCAATCGTCTTCTGCCATTGCTGTGCACCAGTGGCATCAAGGCCAGTAATCAGAATATTTGAATTGGTTCCGCCGGTATTTGAATAGGTAATGAGCGTCTTTCCGGACGATATGAGTCCTTCAGCAAGAGGTGTGCTTACAAGCGGATCTAATTTTTTGAGAATGACGCTCTTCGTGGGCGCTGCAATTGCACTAGCTGAAAGTGTGATTGATGAAATAAGAATCGTTGAAAAAAGAATTGCTAATCGAGAGCGCTTACTGTGTTGCATCTGCATTACTGAGCGAGCTCTCCTGCGCGACGAGCAGATGCTGCCATCGCCTTTGCAACGATTTCAGAGATACCGGCTTCATCAAAGACCGCGAGTGCTTCAGCGGTTGCACCTTTAAGGCTCGTTACCTTTTCGCGAAGTCGAGTTGGAGTATCGCCGGATTCATCTAGCAATGCTGCGGCTCCGACAATTGTTTGAATCGTAAGCGTTGTTGCATCTTCATGTGAAAGTCCCATGGCAACTGCGCCATCGACCATCGCTTCAACAAATCTAAAGAAGTAAGCAGGACCGGACCCACTGGTTCCGGTAAGTGCGTTTTGTAAATCTTCGGGGATTTCAATCGCTTTGCCGGTTGCGGCAAGAAGTTCTTCGACAAACTTCTTCTGGTCCGCAGTCACGCCACTGCTGAGTGAATACCCTGCCATTCCTTTTCCGATAAGCGTTGGAGTATTTGGCATCACTCGTGCAATAGCTGAATGGTTATTAAGTCCTGCAGAAATTCCAGAGATTGTCTTGCCAGCTAATAGGGAAATCACCAAGGAATCGCTGCGTAGATGTGGCGCTATCTCGGGCATCAAATCAGCCAAGCCTTGTGGTTTGATTCCAAGCAAGATCACATCACTGGTCTGCAAAGCTTCTTCGAGAGACTTAATAGCGATTGAATATTTAACCTTAAGTTCATCTCCTCTTTCAGGGCGACGAACAACAGCTGAAATTGATGATGCAGGAAGACCAGATCGAATGAGGGCAGCGATAAATGCTTCGCCCATTACACCGGCGCCGATTACTGCGACTTGATTAGCCATGGCGAAAGAGTACGCGTAGGCTCTGCGACTATGTCAGAGATAAAGCCAGGTTTCGCACGTGACTGGGTCGAATTCGCAGATCCAAATGATGCAGAAGAAATCTTCAAGTGCGACCTCACTTGGTTAACCTCATTCTGGACCTGCATCTACGGCGATGGCTGCCAAGGTGTATTTAAGGACCGCCCTAATGATGGTTGCTGCACAGAAGGCGCGATGTATTCAGATGAAGACGATGAAGAGCGCGTACGTAAGGCAGCAGAATTTCTAACTCCCGAAATGTGGCAGTTCTATGAAGAAGCTCGCCCAAAGAAAGCTGGCGGGAAGCTCCGTATTACAGATTTAGATGAAGATAAAGAACGTAAAACTCGTACTGTAAATAATGCGTGTATCTTCTTAAACCGCAAAGGTTATGAAGCTCCAGGATTTACTGGTTCATTCGGTTGCGTGCTTCATCACCTTGCACAGAAGCGCAACATTCACTTTGTAGATACGAAGCCAGATGTTTGCTGGCAACTTCCTTTACGTCGTAGCTATGAAACTCGCGAAGTCGGCGAGCGCGAATATTCAGTCACAGTCATCGGCGAATACGAACGACTAGGTTGGGGCGATGGCGGAGATGATTTCGATTGGTACTGCACAAGCAATACTGATGCGCATGTAGGAAGCGAACCTGTCTACATTTCAAATAAGGCAGAGCTGCAGCAGTTGATGGGTAAGGATGCTTACGCAATTCTTGCTGAGCACTGCGATCGCCGCATCCAGGGAATTCGTGATGCGCAGGCGCGTTCATTGCCGCTCTTTGTGATTCAACACCCAGCATCAATCGCTGCCGGCAAGTAGTCAGCCCTCTCCCCTAACCTACGTCTATGGCCAAGGTTGAGAAGGATCCATTCCGTTGCTCCGAATGCGGTTGGACATCCCAGAAATGGGTAGGCCGCTGCGGCGAATGCCAAGCTTGGGGTTCGGTCGAAGAACTCGCAGCACCTAAGAAACTTTCTCTCGTTGCAGGTTCTGTCACATCTAAGGCAACACCTATCGGCGATGTCGATCTCTCATCTGCACGTGCACGCGCAACTGGTGTCTCTGAACTCGATCGCGTACTTGGTGGTGGCTTAGTTCCGGGCGCTGCCATTCTTCTTGCTGGCGAACCCGGCGTTGGAAAATCAACTCTGCTCTTATCGGTTGCAGCTCAAACTGCGGCAAAGGGAATCCCGGCGCTCTACATATCTGGTGAAGAATCAGCGTCACAGGTGCGACTTCGCGCCGAGCGCATTAACGCGGTTGATCCTAAATTATTTTTAGCTTCTGAAACTGATTTGGGTGCAGTTATTGCACATATCGATGCAGTAAAGCCCGAACTCCTTATTATCGACTCAGTTCAAACAATCGGTTCATCAACTGCTGATGGATCACCTGGCGGAGTAACTCAGGTGCGCGAAGTTGCTGGTGCACTTATTCGAATCTGTAAAGATCGCGATATCACTTTATTGCTGGTTGGCCATGTGACAAAAGATGGATCCATTGCAGGTCCAAGACTTCTCGAACATATCGTCGATGTAGTTCTGCAATTTGAAGGCGAACGCCATTCACGTCTGCGTTTAATCCGCGCAATTAAAAATCGCTTCGGTGCCAGCGATGAAGTCGGTTGTTTTGATCTCAGCGATACCGGCATCGAAAGCGTTCTCGATCCAACTGGGTTATTTACTTCGCGTCATGCCGAACCCGTGCCTGGCACTTGTGTCACCGTGACTCTCGAAGGTCGTCGTCCATTACTTGCAGAAATTCAGGCGCTAGTCAGCGCAGGCCGTGAAAACGATTTCGGAAATGCACGTCGCGTCACAAGTGGGCTCGATTCTGCTCGTACATCAATGACTTTAGCTGTTCTCGAACTTCGCGCACATATTCGCGTGGGTGGTCGCGATGTCTATGCCGCAACTGTTGGCGGAATGAAGATGTCTGAACCAGCAGCCGATCTTGCGCTAGCGCTTGCTGTCGCATCAGCTGCCAAAGGTTTAGCGCTTCCTGCAGATCTCGTTGCAATCGGTGAAGTCGGTCTAGCCGGTGAAATTCGCAAGGTCAGTGGCGTATCTCGTCGCCTTGCAGAAGCCCATCGCCTTGGATTTAAGCGCGCCCTTGTTCCATCAGGCTCTGATGTAAAGATTGATGGCATGGAAATCGTTGAAGTTTCACGACTTGATCAAGCGTTACAGCGAGTAAAAATTACTGGCGAATAATGCTCGAGAAAGAGATCATTTCTTGGTTTAAGAAGAATAAACGTGATCTTCCTTGGCGCAAGACTGATACCTGGGGCGTTCTCGTCTCAGAATTTATGTTGCAACAAACGCCGGTCATTCGAGTTCTTCCTGTCTATACCGAGTGGATGAAGCGCTGGCCGACTCCTGCAAAACTAGCGAAGGCAACACCTGCTGAAGTTATTACTGCATGGGGCCGACTTGGATATCCACGTCGCGCACTTCGTTTACATGAATGCGCAAAGGTCATTACCAATGAATATAAAGGTGTGATTCCACGCGATGAAGCCGAGCTTCGCAAACTTCCGGGAATCGGTGAATACACCGCAGCAGCCATGGTCGCCTTTGCATTTGGTGGTCGTTCACTTGTTTTAGATATCAATATCCGCAGAGTCTTTGCGCGCATCTTTGATGGAGTTGAGACTCCCAAGTTGGCTGCAACAAAAGATGAAAAATCACGGTATGAAGAGTTAATTCCGAAGAAAGATCCACATCTGTGGGCCGCCGCAACGATGGAGCTCGGCGCACTCATCTGCACATCTCAATCCCCCAAGTGCGGAATCTGCCCTGTTGCAAACGATTGCACCTGGCGCAGTTTGGATTATCCGAAGTCAGATGTCGTAAAGCGAACACAGACCTGGCACGGAACCGATCGCCAATGTCGCGGAACTGTTGTTCAAGCGCTCCGTGAAAATGAAACGCTCACGAAAGCGCAGATTGCGCAATTGTGGGATATTCCGTCGCAGCTCGAGAAGGCAATTATTACCTTGCTCGATGATGGACTGATTGAATCTCGTGGCAAGAATAAATTCTCGCTACCGAGAAATTAATCTATCTTCGAAATAAGCGAAATTAAGCGGTAGGTGCTTCAGCTAAATCTTCAGGGCTATCAGGTGTTGAAACCTTTGGAGAGCCCTTAAATGTGAACTTAGCTTCTGCGCCTTCACCTTCAACGTCGACGACAATAATTTCGCCAGCCTTGAGTTCGCTAAACAAGATGCGCTCTGAGAGTGAATCTTCGATCTCGCGCTGAATAACGCGACGCAATGGACGCGCACCAAGAAGTGGGTCGTATCCACGCGCTGCCAAAAGATCCTTTGCAGCCTGTGTGAGTTCGATACCCATGTCCTTAGCCTTCAAGCGCTCATCAAGTCCTGCGATCATCAAATCAACGATCTGAATAATCTGATCCTTAGTGAGCTGGTGGAAGACGATGACATCATCGATACGGTTGAGGAATTCTGGACGGAAGTGATTCTTCAGTTCGTCCTGAACCTTACCCTTCATGCGATCGTAATTTGTTAAATCATCTTCGGCATTTGCAAAGCCAAGTCCGAGTGATTTAGAGATATCGCGAGTACCGAGGTTAGTTGTCATGATGATGACAGTGTTCTTAAAGTCGACGGTGCGACCTTGTGAATCTGTTAGACGTCCATCTTCAAGAACTTGAAGAAGTGAGTTGAAGATATCTGGGTGAGCCTTTTCGATTTCATCGAAGAGAACTACAGAAAATGGGCGACGACGTACCTTTTCAGTGAGCTGTCCGCCCTCGTCGTAACCGACATACCCTGGAGGTGCACCGAAGAGACGTGAAGCTGTATGACGCTCAGAATATTCAGACATATCGAGTTGAATCAACGCTGTCTCATCGCCAAAGAGGAATGAGGCTAGTGTGCGTGAAAGTTCTGTCTTACCAACGCCAGAAGGACCAGCGAAGATAAACGAACCACCGGGACGCTTTGGATCTTTCAGGCCTGCGCGAGTACGGCGGATTGCTTGTGACAACGCCTTGATTGCCTGATCTTGTCCGATAACGCGACGGTGCAATTCATCTTCCATACGAAGTAGACGTGCTGTCTCTTCTTCAGTCAACTTAAATACTGGAATACCAGTTGATGCAGAGAGCACCTGAGCGATGAGTTCTTCATCAACTTCAGTGACCTTATCGAGATCGGTTGCCTTCCAATTCTTTTCAGCTTCTTGCTTCTCTTGAATAAGAGTCTTCTCTTTATCGCGAAGTGATGCTGCGCCTTCGAAATCCTGTGCATCGATTGCAGATTCCTTAGCTTTGCGAGCTTCAGCAATCTTGTCATCGAATTCACGGAGTTCAGCAGGTGCTGTCATGCGCTTAATGCGAAGGCGTGAACCTGCTTCGTCAATAAGGTCAATCGCCTTATCTGGAAGGAAGCGATCAGAGATATAGCGATCGGCCATATTTGCTGCTGCAGATAGCGCACCATCTGTAATTGATACGCGGTGGTGGGTTTCGTAGCGATCGCGAAGTCCCTTAAGAATTTCGATGGTGTGAGCTACTGATGGCTCCTTCACCTGGATTGGCTGGAAGCGGCGCTCGAGAGCTGCATCCTTTTCAATGTGCTTGCGGTATTCGTCAAGAGTTGTTGCACCGATTGTCTGGAGCTCACCACGTGCGAGCATTGGCTTCAAGATGCTTGCTGCATCAATTGCACCTTCGGCAGCGCCTGCTCCGACGAGTGTGTGAATTTCATCGATAAAGATAATGATGTCGCCGCGAGTCTTGATCTCTTTCAAAACTTTCTTCAGGCGCTCTTCGAAATCTCCACGGTAACGTGAACCAGCAACGAGTGCACCCAAATCAAGTGAGTACAACTGCTTATCTTTCAAAGTTTCAGGTACATCGTTCTTGGCGATTGCTTGTGCAAGACCTTCAACGACTGCTGTCTTTCCCACACCTGGTTCGCCGATTAATACTGGGTTATTTTTTGTACGACGTGAAAGCACCTGCATCACGCGTTCGATTTCAAGTTCGCGACCAATAACTGGATCGAGCTTTCCTTCACGAGCTGCTGCTGTGAGGTTACGACCAAATTGATCAAGCACTAGCGAAGTTGAAGGGGTTCCTTCTGCAGGTCCGCCTTGTGCAACTGTCTCTTTTCCTTGGTATCCAGAGAGCAATTGAATAACTTGTTGACGAACGCGATTGAGATCTGCGCCGAGCTTTACAAGCACCTGCGCTGCAACGCCTTCACCTTCGCGAATGAGGCCGAGCAAAATATGTTCTGTTCCGATGTAATTATGTCCAAGTTGAAGCGCTTCACGGAGTGAAAGTTCGAGAACTTTCTTGGCACGTGGTGTAAATGGAATATGGCCACTTGGAGCTTGCTGTCCTTGGCCAATGATTTCTTCAACTTGTGCGCGAACGCCTTCAAGTGAAATTCCGAGAGATTCAAGACCCTTTGCAGCAACGCCTTCACCTTCGTGGATGAGGCCGAGAAGGATGTGTTCGGTGCCGATGTAATTGTGGTTGAGCATGCGTGCTTCTTCTTGAGCTAGGACAACTACGCGTCGAGCTCGATCGGTAAAGCGCTCAAACATGGGCGGAACTCCTTCTATTCATGACTGCTGCCGTAAGCCTATAACCCAGCGTGGGGAAGGCGCGAGGTGGATAGCTTCTTGGGAGTTAGAACCCCAGATATGGGCTCGATATTCCCCTAGTGAACTAGTGATTGGGGCTAGAGATTAAGGAGCATGCGGGTATTGCCCAGGGTGTTGGGCTTCACAGATTCGAGATCAAGGAATTCGGCGACACCGGCGTCGTATGAGCGCAAAAGCTGCTGATAGACATCTTGATCAACTGGAGTGCCATGAATTTCAACAAAACCATGACGGCCAAAGAATTCAGTTTGAAATGTGAGACAGAAAATTCTTTCTACACCGATTTCGCGGGCGCGCTCGATGATTCGTTCAAGAATTTTGTGACCAATACCTTGCTTATGCAAATTCTTTTCAACTGCAACTGTACGAACTTCAGCGAGATCTTCCCAAAGAGTATGGAGAGCGCCGCAGCCAACAACTTTTCCATCAAGTTCTGCAACGGTAAATTCTTGAACGCCTTCATATAACGTCACTGTTTCTTTTGCGAGCATCTGTCCAGGTGCTGCATATGAATCAACGAGTTCGCGGATGGCTTTTACATCAGAAGTTCTTGCCGGACGAATAACTACCATTATTAATCAACTTCTGGCTTAACGAGCGGGAACAAAATTGTTTCGCGGATACCAAGTCCAGTAAGTGCCATCAAGAGACGGTCAACGCCCATTCCCATTCCACCCATTGGTGGCATTCCAAATTCCATAGCGCGTAAGAAATCTTCATCAACTTGCATCGCCTCAAGGTCGCCCTTTGCGCCGAGCTGTGCTTGTTCAACAAGTCGATCACGTTGAATGACTGGATCAATGAGTTCGGAATATCCTGTTGCTAATTCAAATCCATCAACGTAGAGATCCCATTTTTCTACAACGCCAGGAATTTCGCGATGTGCGCGAACAAGTGGAGATGTATCAACGGGATAGCCCATAACGAAGGTTGGTTCAATTAACTTATCTTGCGCTACATGCTCGAAAATTTCTTCGGCGAGCTTGCCAGTGACCCACTTTGGATCAATTTTCATGCCTAACTTTGTGGCAATCTTCTTGAGATCGTCCATAGGAGTAAGCGCCGTTACTTGTTCTCCAACGCCTTCGGAAATCGCATCGTAAAGTGAAATCTCTTTCCAAGTGCCACCGAGATCTGCTTGACGACCATCGTGATGTGTAACGACATGTGAACCAGCAACCGCCATTGCAGCATTTTGAATGAGCGAGCGAGTTACATCCGCGATTGAGCGCCAATCACCATAAGCCATGTAGGACTCAACCATTGCAAACTCTGGAGAGTGCGATGAATCAGCACCTTCATTGCGGAAGTTACGGTTGATTTCAAAGACGCGTTCAATACCGCCAACGACGCAACGCTTTAAGAAGAGTTCGGGAGCAATACGCATGTAAAGGTCCATGTCGTATGCATTGCTAAAAGTTTTAAATGGACGAGCAGCTGCACCGCCGTGCATCACCTGAAGCATCGGAGTTTCAACTTCGATAAAGCTCTGATTATTAAAAGTATCGCGCAATGAACGCATTACAGCAGGGCGCATACGGGCTGCTGCACGAGCTTCGGGGCGCACAATCAAATCAACGTAACGCATACGGACGCGAGTCTCTTCAGACATCGGCTTATGGTCATTAGGAAGTGGACGCAGAGATTTTGAAGCCAGTGTCCAAGAATTTGCAAGGATGGAAAGTTCGCCGCGCTTTGATGTAATGATTTCGCCAGTAACAGAGACCATGTCACCTAAATCAATATCTGATTTCCAAGCATCAAGTTGTTCTTGCCCAACTTTATCGAGCGACAACATCGCCTGAAGTTCAGTGCCATCGCCTTCGCGAAGAGTGGCAAAGCAGAGTTTTCCGGTATCGCGCTTGAAGATGATGCGGCCAGTCAGACTTTCGATATCTCCAGTAGCAACATCGACGTCGAGACCAACATATTTGTCGCGCACTTCTTTGAGTGATTTAGTGCGAGCTACAGCAACTGGATATGGCTCAATTCCACGCTCAATCAGGTTCGCGCGCTTCTCGCGACGGATCCGAAGTTGCTCGGGTAGGTCGTCTTCTTGGGCGGGCGAATTCTCAGTTGTCATAATGCGCGGAAGTCTACCTTTTTAACTACAAATTCTTCTCATGGATAAGGCGAAGGCCAATAAGCGTCAAATCTGGCTCATGTTCATCGATAGTTTCTGAAACTCCAATAATCAATGGCGCCAGTCCGCCTGTAGCAATCACTGTTGGGGATTCGTCGTAATCCTTTTTAAGTTCTGCAGTGATGCGATCCACCAGGCCATCGACCTGTCCAGCAAATCCAAAGATGGTGCCAGATTGCAGCGCTTCGACAGTGTTCTTTCCAATGACGTTCTTTGGGCGAATGAGTTCTACTTTACGAAGCTGTGCAGCTCGTGCTGCAAGAGCATCGACTGAGATTTCAATACCTGGTGCAAGTGCGCCACCAAGGAATTCGCCCTTCGGAGAAACGACATCGAGATTAGTTGATGTTCCAAAGTCAACAACAATTGCGGGGCCCCCATACAAGGTATGAGCTGCAAGTGTATTAACGATCCGATCTGCGCCAATCTCTTTTGGATTATCTACAAGAAGTTGAACTCCGGTCTTCGTGCCTGGTTCGACAATTGTTGTATGAATATTCGAAAAGTAGGTCGCAATCATCGTGCGAAGTTCGCGAAGCGTTGCAGGAACTGTGGAACAGATAGAAAGTCCGGTGAGCGGGTATCCGCTAATGAGCGCGCTGTATTGGAGCCACAGTTCATCTGCAGTCGTGCGCGGATCAGTCTTTACGCGCCACGATTTGATTAACTCATCTTTATCAAAGATTCCTAGAACTGTATTTGTATTTCCTACATCGACTGTTAATAACATGGCTACTCCGCTCTCAAATCTAATCCGATATCAAATACTGGTGCGCTATGAGTGAGCGCGCCGATCGCTAAATAATCCACACCAGTTACGGCGTAAGCCTTTGCATTTTCAAGTGAGATGCCACCGGACGCCTCAAGTTTTGTAGCTCCTGCAACGATTGCGACAGCTTCTGCACATTGTGCTGGGCTCATATTGTCGAGTAAGACCAAATCAGGCTTGAGCGGAAGAACTTCCTGCAATTGCTGCAATGTATCTACTTCGATTTCAATCTCTGATGTTGGGAACTTCTCGCGCACCTTTGAAAAAGCTGCTGCAACACCACCTGCGGCTGCAATGTGATTATCTTTAATTAGTGCTGCATCGCTCAGCGACATACGATGATTTGTTCCGCCGCCCATGCGTACCGCGTACTTCTCGAGGACTCGCATACCTGGAGTTGTCTTACGAGTATCGCGAATCTTGCACTGTGTTCCAGAGATTGCATCAACCCATGTGCGGGTCAGTGTTGCGATGCCGCTGAGATGTCCAAAGAAATTGAGAGCAGTCCGTTCAGCCAGAAGAATTGCACGAGTATCGCCTCGCACGGTCATCAGCACTTGTCCTGCTGTAACAGACGTTCCATCCTGAACTAAGACAGAGATATCTGATAGCCCAACCTCTTCTAAGACTGCACGCGCCATCTCGACGCCGGCGGTAACTCCAGATTTTCTCGCCACAAAATCTGCAACAACTTTCTCAGTTCCAGAAACAGTTGCAACAGAGGTGATGTCCTCGCCTCCCGCTAAGTCTTCAGCAAGAGCTCGTTTAATTAGCTCACGATCAATCATTTGACACCGACTTCCTGATAACCACTTGTCCAATATCCGGTCTGATCAAGTTGTTGAACAATTCGCTTCTTCCAGACATCGCTTGTCTCTGGGAAATCTTCACGCCAGTGCGAACCACGAGTCTCTTGGCGAATTAGCGCAGCTTTCAAAATTGCTTGTGCAAGCTGGAAGAGATTTGTGGTCTCCCACGCTTCAACACATGGTTGCGCACTCTTCTTATCTTCGATGCGCGTTAAATCCGCACTTGTCTTTAGCAGCGAATCAGATGAACGTAGAACTCCGGCACCGCGACTCATACTTACCTGAATTTCGTGGCGAACCGCCGGATCCAACAAAATCGCCTGCGATGCATTTTCAACAGGCTCACTCTTCTCGGGCAGATTTGCTGCAATATCTGCAGCGATACGTGCACTGAAAACTAGGCCTTCGAGTAATGAGTTTGACGCTAATCGGTTAGCTCCATGTACTCCTGAACATGCAGTTTCACCGCATGCATAGAGCCCATTAACGCTGGTGCGACCATTGAGATCTACTCGCACTCCACCTGATGCGTAATGCGAAGCAGGAGCCACTGGAATTAAATCTTTAAGTGGATCAATTCCGTGGGCAATACATGATGCATAAATAGTTGGGAAACGTTCCTTAAAACCTTCCAAGTGGCGAACATCGAGCCAGACATGGTGTGCGCCTGTCTTATTCATAACTCGCATAATGGAAATGGCAACAACGTCGCGCGGAGCAAGTTCAGCAAGTGGATGAATATCTTGCATAAAGCGATTGCCCTGATCATCAAGAAGGTATGCACCTTCACCACGAACAGCTTCGCTGATGAGCGGTTGCTGTCCTTCAGAATTATCGCCGAGCCATAGAACAGTGGGATGGAATTGAATAAATTCCACATCTGCAACCTTGGCACCTGCACGAAGGGCGAGTGCAACACCATCACCTGTTGAAACTGAAGGATTGGTAGTTTGCGCGAAAACTTGTCCTAGTCCACCTGTTGCAAGAACAACTGCACGAGCAAGACCTCGACCAACGCCATCACGACTTCCAGCGCCAATGACGTGAAGCGTTACTCCACAAACTTCGCCAATATCATTCTTGAGCGCATCGAGCACAAGTGCATGTTCAACAACTTCAATTTCAGGATCTTCATGAACTGCTGCGAGAAGTGCACGCGAAACTTCTGCACCTGTTGCATCTCCACCTGCATGCAGAATTCGGTTGCGCAGGTGTCCACCTTCACGAGTAAGTGCGATTTCACCGCTAGCTTCCTTATCGAAGATTGCTCCGCGTTCAATTAATTTACGCACAGCTTCTGGGCCTTCTGTGACAAGTACCCGAACTGCATCAACATCACATAACCCAGCTCCTGCAACGAGAGTGTCCTTTTCATGTGCTTCAGGTGAATCGCCATCGCCAAGTGCTGCAGCGATTCCGCCTTGTGCCCATTTTGTTGAACCTTCATCAACACGTGCTTTAGTTACAAGTAAGACCGATAGCCCATAGGTGCGGCATTGCAGCGCAGTTGTTAATCCAGCAATTCCGGATCCGACGACAATCACATCAGCAGATGCTGTCCAGCCTGGCGCTGGCGCCAAGAGCTTCATGCGCGGATTCCCATAGCCATATTGTCAATCAATCGCACACCATTTATCCAGCCGGCGACGAGCGCTCGAACATCTTTCATATCACTATCAGCGTGCTCGAAAGTGTTCTCATCAATGAAATCTGCGTAATCAAGAGTGAAGAGGGGTTCTTGGGCAAGATGTGAACGCAACTCGGCCTCTGACGTCGAATTTGATATCGCTTCATAAATAATCTTTGCAGCTGATCGACCTTCAGGAGCTAAGCGAATATTGCGGGATGACATCGCCAAGCCATCAATCTCACGAACAATAGGTGCGCTCACTATTTCGATCTCGCCGGCAATTTTTCTAATTAATTGAAGTTGCTGAAAATCTTTCTCTCCGAAGATAGCAACTTGGGGTTTTACTAAATCAAAGAGTCTGCGAACAACTGTGACTACCCCATCAAAGTGACCGGGGCGAGATTTACCTTCGTAGATTTCACCGAGAGGCCCAGCTGAAACTTTTACAAAATTCTCAGGGTAAATATCTGACTGTTTTGGCATCCATAGATACGTAACACCTGATGCAGCCGCAATTTCGATATCTAATTCAGGCGTTCGTGGATATTTAGCTAAATCTTCTTTATTCTCAAATTGAAGTGGGTTGACGAAGATACTTGCTACGACTTCATCGCTAAATTTCTTAGCAAGAGTGAAGAGTGAGGCATGTCCGGCGTGAAGTGCACCCATGGTTGGAACAAATGCGCAGGCTGAAGGAAGCTCGCGAGCATCTGTTACTACTTTCATGGCTCCAGTCCTTTCAGGTACCGGGCAGGCAGTGCACTAATTCTAAGGCGTTACGGCAATTGCTCCAAAAGCTGCGCAATCTTTCCGTGCGTCAGCAGAATCGCATCGGGTTCAATCTCGTGCCACGGTTCTAAGACAAATCGGCGTTCATGGGCGCGTGGATGTGGGAGTTCAAGTTCTGTCGCTTTACTGAGGAGTCCGCCGTACTGAATCAGATCTAAATCAATTGTTCGTGGGCCCCATTTTTCTTTCCGCTCTCGTCCAAGCGATTTTTCAATGCCATGAAGCAGAGAAAGTAAATCAAACGCTGGCATTTCGCTTTCAAGGATGCACACTGCATTGATGTAATCAGGTTGTTCTGGTCCCCCAACAGGTTTTGTGAGGTAATACTTTGATGTTGCAATAACATCAGTGGATTCTTTCAACATCGCAATAGCTAAATCCATCTGCTCTTTAGGATTGCCAATATTTGCGCCGAGCGCAACGACTGCCTTCATCGGGTGATAGTTACCGAGATATCAGATGCTTTGGCAGATATTGGCGCTTGCGGCTTATGTACTGTCACTGCAATCTTAGAAATGCGGGGGTGGCCTGCTTTGATGCGATCTGCGATACGGCCGGCTAACCGTTCAATAAGTTGAACTCGTTCTCCAGTAATCTCTTCAACAACAAGATCTGCAAGCGCACCGTAATCAATTGTGTCTACAAGATTGTCTGAGGCGCTTGCTTTCGAAAGGTCGAGATGAATTTCTAGATCAACAAAGAAATTTTGGCCATTCTTCGCCTCATCTTCAAAGACCCCGTGATAACCAAATCCTTGAATGCCTCTCAAGTTAATGACATCGCTCATGAGTTAAGCGCCTCAACATTTGCCTTCACGCTGTGAACTCTAACTCCCCAGATACCCTGCGTGGAAAGCTTTTTGGTCACTTCGATAGTCGCTGCCTCACGTTGATCTGGATGATCTCCGCCAAGGAAGCGTTTACGTGAATGT
>Ga0007795_10000144_pt1 | contig 18308 bp, 13 predicted proteins | sample CryBogmetaGMA1M_FD_60369 | JGI IMG/M metagenome (GOLD analysis project Ga0007795, IMG submission 60369) | Freshwater microbial communities from Crystal Bog, Wisconsin, USA - MA1M | ecosystem: Environmental > Aquatic > Freshwater > Lake | place: Crystal Bog, Wisconsin, USA | collected 2009-07-06
CTGTCCATGCATGTCGAGGGACTCGAGTGCATTCGTACCGCTCTGGCACTGCATCCGGGTTGGGGGTCGGGTCTGGTGGGGGCGATTTATCACAGCCTTCAGGCTTGCGACTGGACCTTGCTCAAATCTGATCTGGCGGCACTCGATGACGTCATCGCCAAGCCTGACCCGCAAGCCTATGTGCCCTTCATGTTCCTGTCCGCCGGCGTTGATGCCGCGATTCAGCGGCGAGTCTTCACCGAGTTTGCCAGCAACAATTTGAGGAAGATCGAAGCGTTGGCGCCGGTCCCGCCTGCGTCGCGCCCAGCCGGCGAACGCCTGAGAATCGGCTATTTCTCGAACGATTTTCACAATCACGCGACCGCAATGCTGATCACCCGGGTGTTCGAGCTTCACGATCGTGACCGCTTCGAGACGCGGCTTTACTCCTACGGTCGCGATGATGGGTCGGCCTTGCGCCGGCGCATCGAGGCCTCGGGCGATGCCTTCATCGATGTGTCCGAGCTGAGCGATGGCGAGGTTGCCCGGCGCATCCGCGACGACCGCATCGATGTGCTGATCGATCTGAAGGGCTTCACCCTGAATGCACGCACCGCAGTCATGGCGATGCGACCTGCGCCGATCCAGGTGGCTTACCTTGGCTTTCCGGCCACGATGGGGGCGCCCTTCATCGATTACGCCATCGTCGACCCGATCGTGCTGCCGCCCGAAAAGGCCGATGAGTTCACCGAACGGCTCGCGTGGATGCCCGATTCCTACCAGGCCAACGACCGGCTGCGTCCGGTCGCAACGATGCCAAGCCGCGCCGATGTCGGGCTGCCCGAGTCCGGTTTTGTCTTTTGCAGCTTCAACCAGACCTACAAGATCCGCCCCGACGTCTTCGATGTGTGGTGCCGTCTGTTGGCGAGCACGCCGGGCAGCGTGCTGTGGCAGTTGGCGCTGAATGAGCCGTCGAAGATCAACCTTCGACGTGAAGCGGCAGCGCGCGGCATCGATCCGGCTCGGCTGATCTTCGCGCCGCCAGTGGTGCCCGAACACAATCTGGCCCGAATCGGCCTGGCTGACCTCTTTCTCGACACGCTGCCGATCAATGCACACACCACCGCAAGCGACGCGCTGTGGACGGGTGTGCCGCTGGTGACCTGTCGCGGCAACAGTTTTGTCGGCCGCGTGGCGGCCAGCCTGCTGCATGCGGTGGGCTTGCCCGAACTCGTCACCGACTCGCTTGAGGATTACGAGGCGCTTGCCCGCTCGATCGCCAGCGATCCGACGCGTCACGCCGCGCTCAAGGCGCATCTGCGCACAGCCCGCGAGACTGCCCCGCTCTTTGACAGCCTGCGCACGACGCGCGCGCTCGAGGATCTTTACCTGCGCATGGCCAGCCGTTGGCGTGCCGGCCTGCCCCCCGATCACCTTCACGCGCAGCGTCCTTCCGACGTCGCCACGCTTTGCGGAGATGCTTCAGCATGAATTCCCTGCCCGCCGTCCACCTGTGCATCGTCCAGCCTGTCGGCTATGTGCATTCTCTCGGTCTGCTCGATCAGGCCAACTTCTTTCGCTACCAGTTCGAGCGGCTCGGTGCCACGGTCACACTCGGCAAGAACCGGCTGCACAACGACGCGCTCAACTTCGTCTTTGGCGCGCATCTCGGTTTCGATCAGACGCTGCTGCGCAAGTACGACTGCTTTTTCGTCAATCTCGAGCAGATCGGTGAGGGCGGTGCCCAATTGCCCACCGACTATCTCAAGCTGATTTCGATGGCGCCGGTCGTCGACTATGACCTGCGCAATGCGCGGGCGTATTCAAACTATGCGAGCGATGTGCCGCTGGTGTCGTTCCAGTACGCGCCCTATCTCGAGGCGTCGTCGATTCCGCTCGAAGCGCGGCCGATCGATCTGCTGTTTTTCGGCAGCGTCAATCCGCGCCGTCAGCACTGGATCAGTCGCATCGAAGCCTGCGGGCTGAGCGTCTCGACCTTCGACGGCCCGCTGTATGGCCCTGAGCGCGATCAGTTCATCGCCCAGTCCAAGGCCGTCCTCAATTGCCATTTCTATGACAGCAGCCGCTTCGAGCAGGCTCGGGCCTTCACCTGCCTGTCGCTGGGCACCCCGCTGATCTCGGAGATTGGTGCGGCGACTCAGGTGCCGGCGGCTTTTGCCGAAGCGGTCAGCTGGGTCGAGGACGCTGGTCTCGAGCGCTTTTTCAAAGAGTCGTTTGCCACGCCGGCCTGGTTCGCCGACTCCCGCGTCCGTCTTGAGGCCTTCCGCCATACCGACCCGATCGAGGAATACGCCGATCTGCTCGCCTTTGCCGTGGGTTACCGCAAGGGCCGCGGGCGCGATTCGATGACCGCTCAGCGAAGCCTCGTCAAGCGCGTGCACATCGGTTCGGGCAAGGATTACAAGCCGGGCTGGCTCAATCTCGACGTCCTTGAGAGCGCCTTGCCCGATGTCGTGCTCGATCTGGCCAAGCCGCTCAGTTTCCCGCTCGATATCGATTCGATCCAGGTCGGCTCGATGCGCCTGGCGGCCGGCGAGGTCGAGTCGATCTATGCGAACAATGTGCTGGAGCATGTGCCGGATTTACCGATGCTGATGCGCAACTGCCTCGACTTGCTCACCGTCGGCGGCGAATTCGTGATCGAGGTACCGCACGAACGGGCCCGCACCGCCTGGCAGGATCCGACCCATGTCCGGGCGATGAACGACAACTCCTGGCTCTACTACACCGACTGGTTCTGGTACCTCGGCTGGTTCGAGCACCGTTTCGTGATTACCGAATACGCCCATCTGAATGAGCAGGTGCAGCCCTGCGAGCCGAATCAGGCGGCCTTCATGCGGGTGGTGCTGACCAAGGTCGAGACGACATTGCATGAGCGCATGACCGCTCGCACAATGCGGGCTGACTTCGGTCCGGGAGTCGGGCATGCACTGCATGCCGGCGTCGAGCCGGCCAGCGCCGCCGACATTGGCCAAGGCCGTATCGAGGTCAAGCTGAGCGCGTTCTGAGCATCGATCAGAATGAAAAAACCGCCCGGTGTCCCCGGGCGGTTTTGCATTATTGCGCGCCTTGAAAAGGCTGCCTGTGCGCAGGCTGCCTCGATTAGGCCGTCTCGACTTCCCGCTGCGGATTTATCAGGCTGACCGCTCCCTGCTGCCACCTGGCAAGCCGCTCCAGGCTCGCAATATGCCAGCGAAGATGCTCGACCTCGGGGTCGTCGTCATTGTGCAATTCAAGAAAGCGTGACAACTGGGCGCGAAGCTGTTCGGCTTGATTCAACATGATGGGCTCCCTTGCAAGCAATTGGTCCTGTCAAAGGAGAGGCAAGCGCCGTGCCCGGGTGACCCGCTCAGGCTGAATGGTTACACTGCCATCTGCTGATCCGCACCCTGTCCGCGGCCCGACAGCACCCCGCCATCCGATAGCACCAACACCAACGAGGCCAACGATGCAGTGGCTCGACCATTCGATCATGCGTACCCGCGGTGTGGCCCAGGGCCGCACTCCCGATACCCATCTGCTGACCGAAGCGCGGCAGGGCAAATACCACTACACCATTGGCCCCTATTCCGATCCGGTGCTCTCGATCAGGCCGGGCGACCGGGTGGTGGTCGAGACCCGCGATGCCTTCGAGGGCAAGGTCAAGACCGAAGCCGACCTGCCGTCGCGGGTGCTGAACATGCCCTTCGTCAATCCGCAGAACGGCCCGATCATGGTCGAGGGCGCCGAAAAGGGCGACGTGGTGGCGGTCTATATCGAATCGATGGCACCGCGCGGCCCCAACCCCCGTGGCACCTGCGCGATGATTCCGCAGTTCGGTGCGATGAGCGGCACCTCGATGACCGCGCTGCTCGCCGATTCGCTGCCCGAGATCGTGCGCAAAATCGATGTCGACGAGAAGGGCGTCTACTGGAGCAAGCGGGTCACGCTGCCCTACAGCCCGCACATCGGCACGCTCAGCTGCTCGCCCGAGATCGATTCGATCAATACCCTCACGCCCGACTCGCACGGCGGCAATATGGATCTGCCCGACATGGGCCCGGGCAGCATCACCTATCTGCCGGTGCGCACCGCCGGCGCGCGCCTCTTTATCGGTGATGCCCATGCCTGCCAGGGCGATGGCGAGGTCTGTGGCACCGCGGTCGAATATGCCAGCACCACCACGATTCATGTCGATCTGATCAAAGGCTGGCAGCTCGAATGGCCGCGCCTCGAAAACGAGTCGCTGATCATGGCGATCGGCAGCGCGCGCCCGCTCGAAGACGCCACCCGCATCGCCTACAAGGAGCTGATCCTCTGGCTGGAAGCCGAATACGGCTACGACCGCTGGGATGCCTACATGATGCTCAGCCAGTGCGGCAAGGTCAGGCTCGGTAATTTTGTCGACCCCAAATACACGGTGGGCGCCGGCATCAGTAAAAACTACCTCAAGTAAGGAGCTTCACCATGGATCTTGGACTCAAAGGCAAGAAGGCGCTGGTCACCGGCGGCACCAAGGGCATCGGTCGGGCGATCGTGCAGACCCTGGCGGCAGAAGGTGCCGATGTGGCGTTCTGCGCGCGCAATGCCGACGAGGTGGCGCAGTCGACCAAAGATTTCACCGCGCTTGGCGTGCGCGCTTTCGGCACGGTGCTCGACATCGGTGACGCCCCCGCGCTGGCGGCCTGGGTCGACAAGGCCGCTGCCGATCTCGGTGGCCTCGACATCGTGGTGGCCAACGTGAGTGCACTGGCGATCGGCAACGATGAAGCCTCCTGGCAGAAAACCTTCAACGTCGACATGATGGGCACGGTCAGGCTGGTCAATGCCGCGATGCCCTGGCTCGAAAAAAGCCAGGCCGCTTCAATCGTCAGCATCTCGAGCGTATCGGGTCGCGAGGTCGACTTCGCCTCCGGCTCCTATGGCGCGCTCAAGGCCGCGATCATTCATTACACCCAGGGCCTGGCCTATCACCTTGCCGGCAAGCACATCCGTGCCAATTCGGTGTCGCCCGGCAATACCTATTTTCCGGGTGGCGTCTGGAATCAGATCGAGCATGGCAATCCGGCGCTCTACAAGATGGCGCTCGACATGAACCCGACCGGTCGCATGGGCACGCCCCAGGAGATGGCCAACGCCGTGGTCTTTCTCGCGAGCCCGGCGGCCAGCTTCATCACCGGCACCAATCTGGTCGTCGACGGCGCGCTCACCAAGGGCGTGCAGCTTTGAGCGCGGGCGCGTCGGGCGCGGCGCCTGCGGGTGGCTCGAGTCAAGGTGCAGCGGTGGCAGATGTCGGCAGTCAAGACCTCGCCTTCGATCCGGCCCGCCACACCATGTGCCCGCAGCGCTGGTTCGATGACTTTGTCGTCGGCGAGCGCTTCCTGCTGCCCTCGCGCACCATGACCGAGGCGCTGTTTGCCGCATTTGCACTGGCCAGCGGCGACAATCATCCGATTCACTACGATGTCGAGTTCTGCCGCCGACATGGCATGCCGCACCTGCTGGCCCATGGCTTTCAGGTGCTGATCCAGACCGCGGCCGGTGCCGGCCAGTTTCCGCATGTGGTGAGCGATTCGCTCAAGGCCTTTCTCGACCAGAGCAGCCGCTTCGTGGCACCGGTCTATGCCGGCGACACGCTCTATTCGGCGTTGCAGGTCACCGCGCTCGAGCCTGGCCGTACGACCGGTGTGCTCACGATGCGCTCGACGGTGCACAACCAGCGCAGCGAACTGGTGCTTGAGGGCACGCAGCGCTACCTCCTGCGCAAGCGGGTGAGCCCTCAGGGCTGAGCGGCGTCGCCAGCCAGGACCGGGTCGAGCTTGACCCGATTCCTGCCGCCGTGTTTGGCGGCATAGAGCGCGAGGTCGGCACGCTCGAGCGCAGCGTGATCATTCGGGTCGTCCGGGCTGATCGCGCTCAGCCCGATGCTGATCGTGACCGAAATGTGCTGATTCCCGAGATCGGCCGGTGTCGCCTCGACACTGGCGCGAATTCGTTCGGCCAGGGCCAGCGCATTCTCAACCGAGGTGTCGGGCAGCACGATGACGAACTCCTCGCCACCGATCCGGGCCGCGATGTCGATGCGCCGTGTCTGCTTTTTCATCGTCTGAGCGACATGTTTCAGCACCACATCGCCGGCGGCATGGCCCCAGGTGTCATTGACCCGCTTGAAATGATCGATGTCGATCGTCAGCAGGCAGCAGCGCAGGCCCGGATTGCGCTGCACGCGTTCGTATTCGATCGCCAGGCGCTCGAAGAGCGTGCGCCGGTTGGCCAGTCGCGTCAGCTCGTCGGTCGTGGCTTTGGCGCGCAGCTCATGGGTCAGCAGCACCTGCGCGGTGATGTCTTCGAAGGTGGCATAGACCTCCTTGAGCTCGCCGGACTCCATCAGCGGAATCGCATTGACCTTGAGCCAGGCAAAGCCGCGATCGGGCACGGCCACGCCCATCACCACGTCATTGACCGGCGCCAGCGTGCGGGCGGCAACCGAGGCCGGATGCTCAGTGCCGGGAAAATCGCTGCCGTCTTCACGGATCGATTTCCAGCGCGGATCCATGGGTTGGAGGCCCTGCAGTTGCGCGAGTTCTAGCCCCAGAATGCGTTGTGCCGCAGCGTTCGCCGAGGTGATGCGGCCGTCTGCGTCGTGATAGACCACCCCCTGCGGGACGGTTTCGAACAGCGTCCGATAGCGGGATTCGCTCGCGCTCAGTTCGGCCTCGATCTTCTTTCTGGCGGTGATGTCGAGGATGATCCCGGTCCAGGTCAGGGTGCCGTCGGCATCGACGCGAGCCTTGGCCTGAACCGAGACCCATTTGATCGCCTCGTCCTTGCTCTTGACGCGAAATTCATGCCGCCAGTCGCTTTGCAACAGCGCAGCGATCCGCAGTTTGTCGAGATATGCGGGACGGTCGTCGTCCAGGATCCGGTCGAAGGCAAGCAGGCGCTGTGCATAGACCGCCTGGGCAGTGACGCCCAGTACCTCCTCGATGCCGGCGCTGACAAAGGTGAATCGCCACTCCCCCTTGAGTGGCTTTTCGCTGCGAAACATCGCGCCAGGTGTTGACGCTGCAAGGTCGGCCAGCAGCGACTCTCGGGCCTCGAGCTCCTGCTGCAAGCGTTTGATCGAGGTAATGCTGATATGCGCCAGCACGATCCGGGCGGGGTCGCTGGAGGCAAGCCGCGCCATCCGAACGACGAACCAGCGTTGCTCGGTGGCCGAGTGGCAGGCATATTCGAACTCGAAGTTCATTCGATCGCCGGCCATGACCGATTTCAAGCCCGCGAGAAACTCGGGTGAGGCCGCGATGTCGGGTGTGCCGGCCACGCTGAAATGCTGACAGACCTCGAGATAGTTGGCACCCTCATTCAGGTCGAAGCGCTCGCCGCCATTGGCGCGGTTGAAGGCTCGCCAGGCTCGATTCACCGACACAATGAGGCCGCTCTCATCGATCACGCAGACCTGAGCGCTCAGGCCCTCGAGCACCGACTGGGTGAATAAGCGCGCCGATTCGAGTTTTCGCTCGGCGAGCTTTCGTTCGGTGATGTCGACCACATAGACCAGACGCAGCAGGTCGCCTGTGGCGGCTTCACTGAGGCGAACCGAATTGCTGATGATGGTTCGCTTACTGCCGTCACGACAGACAACCTCGTATTCGCCGCCGCTTTCATTGCTGCCCTTCAAAAAGGCAACGTGTCGCTGAAGGATGCGCTGACGATGCTCGGGCGCGAACACGATCGTGAACGATCGGCCGATCAATTCGCGATCGGCATAACCGTAGAGGTTGCCGTAGGCCGCGTTGACATTGCGATAAAAGCCGTCCAGGTCGATCACCGCGATACCGATTGGCGACTGCTGGATGATCTCGTTGAGCAGCCAGTCCAGCTTGGGCTGGGCGCCGTTGGCGCCGCCCTCGGGCCGCTGCGGCTGCGACTCGTCGGGATGATCAGATTGCAGTCGAGGTGCAGTGCGGCGCATGGGGTGACCCTACTACAACTTGACCGCCGGCCGCGACCCTCATTCGGACGAGCCCCCTTGACGGCCGTCAGATCATTCCCGTTTTCCGGGAGGCCCGACCGCTTTGTGTCAGCGGGTTGCCGCAGGCCCTGCTTGCAGTGTCCGGCGAGGCGTCGGGTATTCTGCCGGCTTGCACTGATGTCACAGCGAGGGGGCAGCCCGATGGCGCTCGAAGCACGCAACACAGCGACCACCGATGACACGGTGACGACCGCGGCGCCGCGTCGCGGCATCGCCGATCTGCCTGCCCCGCGCGGTCTGCCCTGGCTTGGCAACATGCTGCAGTTCAAGGCCGGTCATTTTCACGAGCAGCTTGATGCCTGGTGCCGCGAGCTCGGTCCCTACTACCAGCTGAAGATCGGTCGCAGGCGGATGCTGGTGGTGGCAGACCATGAAGTCGTCGCCGCCACCCTTCGCGATCGGCCCGACGGCTTTCGCCGGACCTCGCGTCTTGAGCAGGTCGGCGCCGAGATCGGTCTTGCGCCCGGCGTGTTCAATGCCAGCGGCGAGGTCTGGCGCCGGCAGCGGCGCATGGTGATGGCCGGCTTCGACCCTGCTCATGTCAAGCGTTACTTCCCGTCGATGAGCGCGGTTGCGCAGCGGCTTGATGCCCGCTGGCAGGTGGCCGCGCAGCAGGGCAAGGCCATCGATCTTCAGGCCGACCTGATGCGCTACACCGTCGATACCATCGCCGGGCTGGCCTTCGGTGCCGAGGTTCGCACGCTCGAATCCGATGACGACATCATCCAGCAGCATCTCGACAAGATCTTTCCGGCGCTTGCCCGTCGAATTCTTGCGCCGTTTCCGATCTGGCGTTATTTGCCATCCAAGGCCGACCGCGAACTCGAGCAGAGCATGATCGCGGTCAATGCCGCGGTCGACGGATTCATCACGCAGGCACGCGCCCGCATGGCCGCCGACCCGGGCCTTCGCGAGCATCCGTCCAATCTGCTCGAAGCGATGATTGCGGCGGCCGACCAGCCCGACAGCGGCATCGATGACCGGCAGGTCGCGGGCAATGTGCTGACCATGCTGCTGGCCGGCGAAGACACCACCGCCAACACGATTGCCTGGATGATCGAAGCCCTGTGGCGCAATCCGCAGGCGCTCGCCCGCGCCACCGCCGAGGTGAGACGTGTTGTGAGCGATCCGCTGAATCCGACACTTGAAGAGATCGATGCGCTCGACTATGTCGAAGCCTGCACCCACGAGACCATGCGCCTGAAGCCGGTGGCACCGCAATTGCCGCTCGAGGCGCTGCGCGACACGGTCGTGGGCGATGTGGCGGTCCCGAAAGGCACGGTGGTGATCAGCCTGCTGCGTCGCGACAGCGTGAGCGACACCTTCGTGCCGCAGGCCGCGCATTTCATGCCCGAGCGCTGGCTTGCCGAAGGCGGTCCGGGCAAGGTGGCCAATGCCGCCAAGCGGATCTCGATGCCCTTCGGTGCCGGGCCGCGGGTTTGCCCCGGTCGGTATCTCGCAATGCTCGAAATGAAAATGGCGATGGCGACATTGCTCGGCCGATTCGATATCGTGTCGGTCGATACGCCTGACGGCCAGCCCGCTCAGGAACTGCTGTCTTTCACGATGATGCCGGTCGGACTGAGCATGCAGCTTCGCAGGCGATAACCCTTATACGAGACGACCACCATGATTAGCCCCCGCGCCAGCGCATTGCCTTTTGTCCCCGAAAAGCGCGCGGCGCGAGGCTCTCGAGGGATGGTCGTCACCAATCATCCGCTCGCCTCAGCGGCCGGCGCCGAGATGATGGCCGCCGGCGGCAATGCGGTCGATGCCGCCATTGCCGCCCTTTTCACGCTCACCGTGGTCGAGCCGATGATGGTCGGCATCCTGGGCGGTGGCTTTGCGCATCTGCGCCTGCCCGATGGCTCGCACACCGTTCTCGAAGGCCAGGGCCGCTGCCCGATGGCCGCCGGCCCGACCAGCTTCACCCCTGACCCGGATGCCGCACCCGGATCGCTCGATGCGATCGGTCGTCGCAACAGCGTCGGGCGCGCGGCGGTGGCCACGCCGGGCAATCTGATGGCCTGGTGCCAACTGCTTGAGCGCCACGGCACGATGTCGCTGGCCGATGTCACCGAACCGGCCATCCGACATGCCCAGCGCGGCTTTTCAGCCACCCACTATCTTGCCGACTGCGTGGCCGATTGCGCCGCCGACCTGGCGCTCGATCCCGAGATTTCGCGGGTGTTCATGCCCGATGGTGCACCGCTGGTCGCCGGCACGCGAGTGGTCAACGCGGCCTATGCCGAGACCCTGCGCCTGATTGTCAGGCAAGGGCCGGGCGCCCTCTACCACGGTGAGCTTGGTGCCGCGGTGGCCGACGATATGCGTCGTCACCAGGCCTATCTGAGCGCTGATGATCTGCGCCAGTACCGCACCAATGACATGGCGGTGCTGCGCTCGATGTATCGCGGCTTCGAGATCATCGGGCCGCCGCCGCCCTGCAGCGGACCGCTTCATATCGGCCAGATGCTCAATATTCTCGAAGGCTTCGATGTGGCCTCGCTGGGCTTTGCCAGTACCGAAGGCGTTCATCTGCTGGCCGAGGTGCTCAAGATCGCCTTTGCCGACCGGGCGGCCGCCACCGCCGATCCCGACTTCGTGGCGGTGCCGGTGGCAAGGCTGCTGTCGGCCGACTATGCCGCCGAGCGTCGCGCCCTGATCGATGCCGAGCGGGCGCAGGTCTGGTCGGCCGGGGTGGCCGCCGGCTCGCCAGCCGTGCAGGGCGAGGGCGCTCACACCACGCATCTGACCGTGGCCGATCGCGACGGGCGCATCGTGAGCGCAACCCAGACCATCAATTCGCTGTTCGGTGCGCGCTACATGGTGCCCGGCACCGGCATGATTCCGAACAACTATCTCTATGTGTTCAATCCGCGTGCCGGGCTGGCCAATTCGCTTGCGCCGGGCAAGCGGGTCACCTCGTCGATGGCGCCCCTGATCGTGCTGAAAGACGGCAAGCCGCGCTTTGCCCTCGGGCTGCCCGGCGGCCTGCGCATCTTTTCGTCGGCGATGCAGGCGGTGGTCAATCTCATCGACCATGCCATGAGCCTGCAGGAGGCGGTCGAAGCGCCAAGAGTCTGGACCCAGGGCTATTCGCTCGAACTCGAACCGGCGATCGGCGCCGGCGTGGCCGATGCGCTCGGTGCGCGGGGCCACGACATCTCGCGGGTGGCCAATGTGGGTGGCGGGATGTGTGCCATCGGCTTTGCCGACGACGGTGATATGGAGGGCGCCGCCTGCTGGCGCGCCGACGGCACGCCGATTGGTGTGTCGGGCGGCATGGCGCGCCGTGGCGTGCGCTTTCTGCCCGAGGCGGTGAGACCCTCGGCCCGCTGATTGCAGGTAACAGCGCCTTCACCGATTCACCAACGACTGGCGCAGACCAGCTCGACACATCACGACACATCACGACACAGGAGACTTCTGACGATGTACCCCGGCAAGCAGTTTCATCTGCATCCCGATCGGCCGGCCTTCATCATGGCCCGCACCGGTGCCGCGACGAGCTACCGCGAACTCGAGGCACGCAGCAACCGTCTGGCCCATCTGCTGGCTGCGCTCGGCCTGAAAAAAGGCGGGCACTACGCGATCTTCATGGAGAACAACGACCGCTACATCGAGTGCTGCAGCGCCGGGTCCCGATCGGGTCTCTACTACACCTGTGTCAATTCCTTTCTCACCGCCAGCGAGCTTGCCTACATCGTCAACAACAGCGAGTCGGTGGTGCTGATCACCTCGCTGGCCAAGCTCGAGGTGGCCCGCGAGGCCTTGCAGCAGTGTCCGCAGGTGGTGGCCTGTCTGGTGGTTGACGGTGCCCGCGGCATGGCAGCCGGGCAGGGCGTGATGAGTCTGGATGAGGCCACCGTGCCCCATCCGCCCACGCCGCTGGCCAATGAATCCTTCGGCATCCCGATGCTCTATTCCTCGGGCACCACCGGTCGTCCCAAGGGCATCCTCAAGGCGCTGCCCGAGGTGCCACCGTCTCAGGACACGCCCCAACTGGCGTTTTCCGATCGGCTCTGGGGCTATCGCGACGACATGGTCTATCTGTCGCCGGCACCGCTCTATCACTCGGCACCCAATTCAGCGGTGAGTCTCACGATTCGTCGAGGTGGCACGGTGATCATCATGGAGCGCTTCGAACCGGAGGAATACCTCGCGCTGGTTGAGCGCTACAAGGTCACGCACAGCCAGCTGGTGCCGACGATGTTCTCGCGCATCCTCAAGCTCGCGCCCGAGGTCCGCGGCCGCTACGACGTCTCGTCGCTCGAGGTGGTGGTCCATGCGGCGGCGCCGTGCCCGGTGCCGATCAAGGAGCAGATGATTGCCTGGTGGGGACCGATCATTCGCGAGTATTACGGCGCCACCGAAGGCATGGGTTTTGCCGCCTGCGACAGCCAGGAGTGGCTGGCCCACAAGGGCACGGTCGGCCGAGTGGTGCTGGGCGAGCTGCATGTGCTCGATGAAATGATGCAGCCTTGTCCGGTCGGCACCTCCGGCACGCTCTGGTTCAAGCCGCCTGCGCCCTTCGAGTATTTCAATGATGCCCAGCGCACCGCCGAGTCGCGGTCGGCCGATGGCGTGCTCACCACCGTCGGTGATGTCGGCTACCTCGATGAGGAAGGCTATCTCTATCTCACCGACCGCTCGACCTTCATGATCATTTCGGGCGGCGTGAACATCTATCCGCAGGAATGCGAGAACCTGCTCATCACCCATCCCAAGGTCAGCGATGCGGCGGTGTTCGGCGTGCCCAACGACGATCTCGGTGAGGAGGTCAAGGCGGTGGTGCAGGCCATGCCCGGCGTCACGCCCGATGCCGCGCTTGCGGCCGAACTGATCGCTTTCTGCCAGCAGCATCTCGCTCGGCCGAAATGCCCGCGCTCCATCGATTTTCTGGACGCCTTGCCGCGCCTGCCCACCGGCAAGCTCTATAAAAAGCCGCTGCGTGAGAGCTATTGGGCCGGGCGCACAGGGCGGATCGTCTGATATGCCTTGCCAGGCCGATCACAAGACACACAACACGACACACAACAACACGACAACACCGGAGACACCCCATGACCGAGTCCGATTTCAAGACCCTGATTTACGAAATTCCCGAACCCCACATCGCCCGCATCCGGCTCAATCGGCCCGACCGCGCCAACGCGCAGGACACCGAACTGCTCTACGAACTCAATGCCGCCTTCGATCGGGCCGCCCATGACGACGAGGTGCGGGTGATTATCCTGGCGGCCGAGGGCAAGCATTTCTCGGCGGGTCATGATTTGTCCGAGACCGATTCGGCCGGCGCGATGCGCAGTCACCAGACGGTGGGCACCATGTGCGGCTTCGGCTGTGCCGGTGCCGAGGCGCAGATGGCCCGCGAAGAAGAGATCTACACCGGGTTTTGCGAGCGCTGGCGCAACATCCCCAAGCCGACGATTGCGGCGGTGCAGGGCAAGTGCATTGCCGGGGGGCTGATGCTGGCCTGGCCCTGCGACCTGATCGTGGCCAGCGACGATGCGTCGTTTGCCGATCCGGTGGTGAGCTTCGGCGTCGGTGGCGTCGAGTGGTTTCATCATGTGCAGGAGCTGGGCGCACGCAAGGCCAAGGAGATGCTCTTTACCGGCGATGCGATCAGCGCAGACGACGCGCTCAAGCTCGGCATGGTCAATCAGGTGGTGCCGCGCGAGCAGCTGCCTGATGCCACGCTGGCGCTGGCCCGAAAAATCGCGGTCAAGTCGCGCTTTGCGCTGAAGATGACCAAGCTTGCGATCAACGGTGTGGCCGATGCGGCAGGTCGCGACATCGCGATGAAAAACGCCTTCCATCTGCATCAGCTTGCCCACACCCACAACCTCAAGGTTTTCAGCATGCTGATCGATCCGACCGGCCTGCCCGAGGCCACCCGCAAGGCCATGGCCGCCCGACTTGCCGCCGTCGACAAGGCCGGCGCTGCCAACTGACGATATTTCGAATCGGCTGCCCCATCCTTGCGGCAGCCGATCGGGGTGATCCAAGCTAAACTCGTCCGGATCCACCACCGGGAATGTCCAGGAAGGCTCGAATGACCCGAATCACTCTGAATGTCAACGGCCAGGCCGTCAGCCACGAGGTCGAAAACCGTACCCTGCTCATTGAGCTGCTGCGCGAAGGCCTGGGTCTGACCGGCTCGCATGTCGGCTGTGACAGCAGTCAATGCGGATGCTGCACCGTGCTGGTCGATAACCAGACCGTCAAGGCCTGCACCATGCTGGCGGTCCAGGCCGACGGCAGCAAGGTCGCCACCATCGAATCGATGGGCAGCCCCGGCAATCTGCATCCGATCCAGCAGGCCTTCGTCGAATGCCACGGCCTGCAGTGCGGCTACTGCACTCCCGGCATGATCATGTCGACCGCCGCCTTGCTGGCCGAGCATCCCAATCCCACCGATGCCCAGATCGAGCACGCGCTCGAGGGCAATCTGTGCCGCTGCACCGGCTACGTGAACATCGTGGCCTCGGTACGCCAGGTGGCCGCCGAGATCAACAAGACCCGCTGACCTCAATGCAAGGAATCGATCGTGAACGCTGAAACCAACTACGGCCGCTTTGGCAGCGGCCATTCGGTCCAACGGATCGAAGATCCGACCCTGGTCACCGGCAAGGGCGTCTTTGTCGATGATGTCTCGGTGCCCGGCCAGCTCTATCTGTGCTTTTTGCGCTCGCACTATCCGCATGCGCGCATCGTTTCCATCGATACATCGGCGGCGATGGCGATGCCTGGCGTGGTGTCGGTTGTCACCGGTGCCGAGCTGACCGCTGCCGGCGTTAAGCCCTTTCCGAACGCGGGGGGTTTCAAGCGTCCGGGCGGTGAGCACCATGCCTCGCCGCCGCGCCTGTGCCTGGCCGATGACACCGTCCGTTTCGTCGGCGAGGCGGTGGCCGCCATCGTGGCGAAAAGTCGCGATGAGGCCCATGCCGCCCGCGATGCGGTCATGGTCGACTATGAAGAACTGCCGATGGTGGTCGCCACCGACGCTGCGATCGAGGCGGGTGCCGCGCTGGTGTGGCCTGAAGCCACCGGCAATGTATGCAGCGAAGCCCTGTATGGCGATGTCGCGGCCTGCGACGCCGCATTCGCGGCCGCTGCCCATGTGGTCACGCTCGATCTGGTCAATCAGCGCCTGGTTGCCAATCCGATGGAGCCGCGCGCCGTGCTGGCCGTCCCCGACGCCCAGACCGGCCGCCTCACGATGCGCATGTCCACCCAGATGCCGTCGGGCGCTCGCGCAATGCTGTGCGGTGTGCTTCACGATATTGCGCTGGAAGATGTACGGGTCGTGGTCGGCGATGTTGGTGGTGGCTTCGGCATGAAGACCAGCCTTTATCCCGAGGACGCGGTGGTGGCCTGGTGTGCACTCAAGCTGGGCCAGCCGGTCAAATGGACCGCCGATCGCAGCGACGAGTTTCTGGCCACCACGCACGGTCGCGATCTCCTCAGCAATGCTTCGCTCGCCCTTGATGCCCAGGGAAGGGTGCTGGGGTTGCGAGTCAGCTCGCATGCCAATGTCGGCGCCTATGCCACGCCCGCCGGTGTGGCGATTCAACTGCTGATCGGCCCGTGGGTCACCACCAGCATCTACGACATTCCGGTGATCGACTTCCGGCTGCGCGCAGTGCTGACCAATACCGCGCCCACCGGTGCTTATCGGGGTGCCGGTCGTCCCGAGGCGATCTACATCATCGAGCGCCTGATGGATGCGGCCGCACGTCGTCTGGGCATCGATCAGGCCGATCTGCGCCGGCGCAACATGATCCGCCCCGACCAGATGCCCTTCAAGAATCCGATGGGCCAGACCTACGATACCGGCGCCTTCGAAAAGATGACCACGCAGGCGGTCGAGCTCGCCGACTGGGCGGGCTTTGATGCCCGACTGGCCGAATCCAAGGCGCGCGGCAAGCTGCGCGGTCGCGGCATCGCGTCTTTCCTCGAATGGACCAGCGGCAATGCCTTCGAGGAGCGGGTCACGGTCAAGGTGGCCGGTGACGGCTATATCGAAATCTTCACCTCGACCCAGGCGATGGGGCAGGGCATTGCCACCTGCTATGCGCAGCTTGCGGTCGACACTTTCGGCGTGTCGATCGACAAGGTCCGCATCATCCAGGGCGATACCGACCGCGGCGTGGGATTCGGCAGTGCCGGATCGCGCTCGCTCTTTACCGCCGGTTCGGCGGTCGAAGTGGCCTCGAAAAAGACCGTCGACCTGGCCACGCAGCTGGCCGGCGACGCGCTTGAGGTGGCGCCCTCCGACATCGAATACCGCGAGGGCTCGTTCAACATCGTCGGCACCGATCGCAGCATCGGGCTATTCGAGCTGGCAGCGCGTCAGCCCGCCCATCATGTCTTCGTCGATTCGACCACCAAGGTTGATGGCCCGAGTTGGCCCAATGGTTGCCATATCTGCGAGGTCGAGGTCGACCCCGAGACCGGCGAGGTCGAGGTCAGTGCCTATGCATCGGTCAACGATGTCGGCCGGGTGGTCAATCCGATGATCGTGGTCGGGCAGCTCGATGGCGGCGCGATCCAGGGCATCGGTCAGGCGCTGTGCGAAGAGGTGGTCTACGACCGCCATTCCGGCCAGCTGATCACCGGGTCGCTTAGCGACTACGCCCTGCCGCGGGTCGATATGGTTCGCCGCTTCACGACGCGTCTTGATCAGTCGGTGCCCTGCAAGACCAACCCGCTTGGCGTCAAAGGCGTGGGCGAACTCGGCACGATCGGCGCCACCCCTGCGGTGGTCAATGCGGTGGTCGATGCGGTTTGGCGCCATGGCTCACCCGAGGCCGCCCTGACGATGCAGATGCCGCTGACTGCCGAGAAAGTCTGGCAAGCCCTGGTCGCCAAGCGCTGACCTCTATCCTCGAGACCGATACGATGAACAACTTCGACTTTCACAGCCCCGCATCGGTTGCCGATGCGATCAAGGCCCTTGGCGCCGGCGACGACGGGCGCTATCTCGCTGGTGGCCAGTCGCTGCTGCCGGCCATGAAAACCGGCCTGTCGATGCCGACCGATCTGGTCGGGCTCGACAAGATTGCGCAGATCAAGGGCATCTGCACCAGCGCACCCGGTGCCGGCAAACCGGCCCTGCACATCGGTGCCATGACCACCCATGCAAGCGTCGCTGCCAATGCCGACGTCATCCGCTTGATCCCGGCGCTGGCCATGCTCGCCGACGGGATCGGCGACAGCGCGGTACGTGCCCGTGGCACGCTCGGCGGCAGCCTCGGTCTGAACGATCCGGCCGCCTGCTATCCGGCCGGCGTGCTTGGCCTGGGTGCCAGCATCACCACCGACCGGCGCACGATCGCGGCCGACGACTTCTTCAAGGGCCTGTATGAAACCGCCCTTGAGCCGGGTGAGCTGATCACCGAGGTGATCTTTCCGATCCCCGAGAAAGCGGCCTGGATGAAGTTCAAGCAGCCGGCCTCGCGCTTTTCGATGGTGGGCGTGTTCGTGAGCAAAGGGCCTGCCGGCGTGCGGGTGGCGGTCACCGGTGCCGGGCACTTCGCCTTCCGCGCCACGGCGCTTGAGGCTGCGCTCGAAAAGCAGTGGTCACCGTCGTCGTGCGACGGCGTGGCGATATCGCCTGCCGGTCTCAACAGCGATATCCACGCCAGCGCGGCCTATCGCGCCCATCTCATCACCGTGCTTGCCAAGCGCGCGGTCGCTCAGACCGTCTGAGGCCGACCTCAATGACCGCTCCGTTGCTGTTTACCCCGATGTCCCTGCGCGGCCTGACGCTTCGCAATCGGGTCGTCGTCGCGCCGATGCATCAGTACGCAGCGATCAGCGGTTTTCCGACCGACTGGCATCTGATGAATGCCGGCCGGTATGCAGCGGGCGGTGTCGGTCTGGTGATGATGGAGTCGACCAAGGTCGAGCGGCGCGGCTGTGGCACGGTGGGCGACCTCGGCTTGTGGGATGACGCCTTCGTGCCGCATTTCAAGCGGATCGTCGATTTCATTCATGGCTGCGGCACCAAAGCCGGCATCCAGCTGGGGCACTCGGGCCGCAAGGCCCGCACCAGCCGGCCCTGGGAGGGCGGCAAGCCCCTGACCGAGGCGGGATTTGCCGAGCTGTCGGCAGCAAGCGGTGTGGCCAACGACTGGGACGCCTGGGAACTGGTTGCGCCCAGTGCCTTGCCGGCCGATGCCAATGCGCCGGTGCCGCGGGCGCTCACCACCGCCGAAGTCGGCGAGGTGGTGCAATCCTTCGGGCGAGCGGCTGCGCGTGCTCGGGCGGCCGGATTCGATACCGT
>Ga0007795_10000147_pt1 | contig 18233 bp, 14 predicted proteins | sample CryBogmetaGMA1M_FD_60369 | JGI IMG/M metagenome (GOLD analysis project Ga0007795, IMG submission 60369) | Freshwater microbial communities from Crystal Bog, Wisconsin, USA - MA1M | ecosystem: Environmental > Aquatic > Freshwater > Lake | place: Crystal Bog, Wisconsin, USA | collected 2009-07-06
CCCAGCAACCAGGGCTGGTTGCTGGGGCCAGGCGGCCAAGAAATCGAAATGCAGCCAGCTTCCAAGCTCGCCATTGCCCACCAGCTGCTGACCGCGCTCAGGCCGCCACAGCTCAGCCAGCCAGGGCCTTAGCCGGGGCATCGGGTTCTGGCTCGAGCTGAAGCAAATCCATAAAGGTGCGCAGCTGAAGCCTGGGGATATAGGGCCAGCCGCCACTGCGTTCCATGTTCTGAAGCAGTTCGAAGAGCTGGCTGCGGTCGGCGGGCAGGCTGGCTCGGAAGGCTCCCTCCTGGACGGTGCGGTGCAGCTGCTCAATCTGACGAAGCAGTTCAAGCAGGGCTTCGGGGTTGCCGTTGAGCTCTTGGGCCAGTTGCTGCAGGCTTTGAAGCTGGTTCGACAGGTTGGTTTGCTGGGCGGGAGTGAGGCTCATATCTCGGTTCACACGCTGGACGGGATCGCCGCTGGCGATGGGCTCTGCATACAGGTTGTTGAGAGCCGCGACATCGTACGGGGAATCAGGTTTATCCACCCGTAGGATCCGCCGAAGCCCAGTTCCCATCCACCGTCTCTGCGGCGTTTCCCCATGAGTTTTCGTCCTCTGCTGGCCCTTGTGCTGGCGCTGTGCCTGACCCTGGTGACCGCTTGTAGCGGTGGGGCCAAGGCGGTTGATCGCTCCAACCTCACCTACGACGACATCCACAACACTGGTCTGGCCAACAATTGCCCGACCCTGCCCGATTCGGCCCGGGGCTCGATTGCCCTCGATGCGGGCTCGAAGTATCAGCTGCGCGAAATTTGCTTGCACCCCCAAGAGGTGTATGTAAAGGGCGAGCCCGCCAACAAGCGCCAGGAAGCCCAGTTTGTGGCTGGCAAAATCCTGACCCGCTTCACCTCCAGCCTTGACCAGGTCTATGGCGACCTGGATATGGGTGCCACTGGTTTGTCCTTCAAGGAGCTTGGTGGCATCGACTTCCAGCCGATCACCGTGCTGCTTCCCGGCGGCGAGGAAGTGCCCTTCACCTTCTCCAGTAAGGAGTTGGTGGCCCAGGCCGATGGTGCTTCCATCACCACCAGTACCGATTTCAACGGCAGCTTCCGGGCTCCCAGCTATCGCACTAGCAACTTCCTTGATCCCAAGGGTCGTGGTTTGACCACGGGCTATAGCAGTGCCATGGGCCTGGTTCCCGCTGGTGATGAGTTCACCGGTGAAACGGTCAAGCGCTACGTCGACGGCACGGGCTCCATGAACCTTTCGATCACCAAGGTCGATGAGGCCACCGGAGAATTTGCAGGGGTGTTCACGGCCATCCAGCCTTCGGACTCCGATATGGGCACCAAGCCCGTTGTCGATGTGAAGATCATTGGCCAGCTCTACGGCCGCCTCGAAAAGGCCTGAGCCTTCACTCCACTTGCGCCAGCGGCCCCAGGGCTGCTTTGGGGGCCCCGCTAGGGGCCCTTTTTGATGGAGGGCGGCAGGGCGGGTTTGCTCCCCTGGCTGGTCTGGGAGAATCCTTACTCTCTGTTCTTGCCACCAGATGTCTGCCACCGCAACCGGCCTGATTGCCCCCCATGGCGGTTCCTTGGTAGATCTGATGGTGCCCGCCGTCGAGCGCGAGGCGGTCAAGGCCAGTGCCACCAAGGTTGTGGAGTGCAGTGATCGCAACGCCTGCGATGTGGAGCTGTTGGTGGTGGGTGGGTTCTCGCCCCTGCGCGGCTTCATGCACCAAGCCGACTACGACTCTGTGGTGACAACGAACCGCACCACCAGCGGCTTGCTGTTTGGCCTGCCGATCGTCTTTGACACCGCCGATGCCACCATTGGCCTTGGCGATCGCCTCCTGCTCACCTACCGCGGCCAGGACCTGGCTGTGTTCACGGTGGAGAGCAAGTGGGAGCCCGACAAGGCCAAAGAAGCCCAGGGCTGCTACGGCACCACCTCCATTGAGCATCCCGCCGTCAAGATGATCGCCACCGAGCGGGGGCGCTTCTATCTGGGCGGGACGGTGCAGGGCCTGGCTTTGCCCAGCCGGGTGTTCCCTTGCAAAACCCCTGCCGAAGTAAGGGCAAACCTGCCAGAAGGCCAGGACGTGGTGGCCTTCCAATGCCGCAATCCCATCCACCGGGCCCACTACGAGTTGTTCACCCGGGCCCTGGATGCCAGCAACGTCAGCTCAGCTGGCGTGGTGCTGGTGCATCCCACCTGCGGGCCCACCCAGGACGACGACATCGCCGGGGAAGTTCGCTTCCAAACCTATGAGCGGCTGGCGGCAGAGGTGAACAACCCCAGGATCCGCTGGGCGTATCTGCCCTACTCGATGCACATGGCTGGCCCCCGGGAGGCCTTGCAGCACATGATCATCCGCAAGAACTACGGCTGCACCCACTTCATCATTGGCCGCGATATGGCGGGTTGCAAGTCGTCGCTCAGCGGCAACGACTTCTATGGCCCCTACCAGGCCCAGGACTTTGCCCGCGACAACGCCCCTGAGCTGGGCATGGAAACGGTGCCCTCCCTCAATCTCGTGTACACCGAGGAAGAGGGCTACGTAACGGCCGAGCACGCTGAGGGGCGGGGTTTGCACGTGAAAAAGCTGAGTGGCACCCAGTTCCGCCAGATGCTGCGCGGCGGCGAGGAGATTCCTGAGTGGTTTGCCTTCCGTAGTGTGGTTGAGGTGTTGCGGGCCGGCTCCTGAGCTGACGCCTTCGCCCTAGGGCCCAGTTAACATTCCTTTACCTTATTCTCACGAGCCGTGAAAAAGCGCTGGCGCAATGCGGGGCTCTATGTCCTCCTGGTGATCGTGATGATCGCCGTTGGCACGGCCTTCCTGGATCGCCCTGAGGCGGCCAACGCCCCGCGGACCCTGCGTTACAGCGACTTCGTGGAAGCTGTTCAGGGCAATGAAGTGTCCCGGGTGCTGATCTCGCCCGATCGCGGCACGGCCCAGGTGGTGGAGAACGACGGCAGGCGGGCCGTGGTCAACCTGGCCCCCGACAAGGACCTGCTCAAGCTGCTCACCGACCACAACGTCGACATTGCGGTGCAGCCCAGCCGTGAGCCAGCGGCTTGGCAGCAGGCCATTGGCAGTCTGATTTTCCCGCTTCTGTTGTTGGGAGGGCTCTTCTTCCTGCTGCGCAGGGCCCAAGGGGGCGGCGGCAACCCCGCCATGAGCTTTGGTAAGAGCAAGGCCCGCCTGCAGATGGAGCCCCAAACCCAGGTCACCTTTGGCGATGTGGCCGGCATTGAGGGCGCCAAGCTCGAGCTCACCGAGGTTGTCGACTTCCTCAAAAACCCCGATCGTTTTACCGCCGTCGGCGCCAAAATCCCCAAGGGCGTGCTGCTCGTGGGCCCTCCGGGTACGGGTAAAACCTTGCTCGCCAAGGCTGTGGCTGGGGAAGCTGGTGTGCCCTTCTTCTCGATCTCCGGTTCGGAGTTTGTCGAGATGTTTGTTGGTGTGGGTGCAAGTCGGGTGCGCGACCTGTTTGAGCAGGCCAAAAAGAGCGCGCCTTGCATCGTCTTTATTGATGAAATTGATGCCGTGGGCCGCCAGCGCGGGGCCGGTCTCGGCGGTGGAAACGATGAGCGGGAGCAAACCCTCAACCAACTCCTCACCGAGATGGATGGCTTTGAGGGCAACACCGGCATCATCATTGTGGCCGCCACAAACCGCCCCGATGTGCTCGACCAGGCGCTGCTAAGGCCGGGTCGTTTTGATCGCCAAGTGGTGGTGGATCGCCCGGATTACAGCGGTCGCTTGCAGATCCTTGAGGTCCATGCCCGGGGCAAGACCCTGGCAAAGGACGTGGATCTCGACAAGGTGGCGCGCCGCACTCCTGGCTATACCGGCGCTGATTTGGCCAATTTGCTCAATGAGGCTGCGATCCTTGCGGCCCGCAGGCAGCTCACCGAAGTTGCCATGGATGAGGTCAACGACGCCATTGAGCGCGTCATGGCTGGTCCTGAGAAAAAAGACCGGGTGATGAGCGAGAAGCGCAAGCGCCTGGTGGCCTATCACGAGGGCGGCCATGCCTTAGTCGGCGCCTTGATGCCTGACTACGACCCGGTTCAGAAGATCAGCATCATTCCTAGGGGCCAGGCGGGTGGGCTCACCTTCTTCACCCCCTCGGAAGAGCGGATGGAATCGGGCCTCTACTCCCGTTCCTACCTGCAAAACCAGATGGCCGTTGCCCTTGGTGGCCGGGTGGCAGAAGAGATTGTCTACGGAGAGGACGAGGTGACCACAGGCGCCTCCAACGATCTGCAGCAGGTGGCTCGGGTCGCCCGCCAAATGGTGACGCGTTTTGGCATGAGTGATCGCCTGGGTCCGGTGGCTTTGGGCCGCAGCCAGGGCGGCATGTTCCTAGGTCGCGATATGGCCGCCGAGCGTGACTTCTCCGAAGACACCGCCGCAGCCATTGACGAAGAGGTGTCGTTGTTGGTGGCGGAGGCCTACAAGCGGGCCACGGAGGTTCTCAAGACCAACCGCTCCGTGCTGGATGAGCTCGCCGACATGCTCGTTGAAAAGGAGACGGTGGATGCCGAAGACCTGCAGGAGCTTCTGATTCGCCGGGATGTCAGGGTCGCTGAGTACGTTTGAACCCCACAGATCAGAGAGCGATTTGATCGCTGCGTTGCACCGCCAGCCCCTGCTGGTGGTGCTTCGTTCTATCGAGCCCCTGGCGCTACTGCCCCAGATTGAGCGCTTGCAGGCCCTGGGGATTCACCACGTGGAATTGGCCTGGAGCCCCCATCCCCAGTGGGTGCAGCAGTGCCAGTCCCTGCAGGAGCGCTTTCCCCATATGGCCTTTGGGTCGGCCTCGATCTGTTCGCTTGTGGGCTTGGACGCGACTGAGGCCGCGGGGCTTCGTTACGCCGTTTCTCCAGTTTTGGATCACAGCCTGGTGGAGCGGGCCAAGGCGTTGGGCCTCGCCCTTGTGCCCGGGGTGATGACCCCCAGCGAGGTGCACCAGGCCAGGGAGTGGGGCTGCCGGGTGGTGAAGCTTTTCCCGGCGATCACCCTGGGCATGCACTACTGGAGCCGACTGGCACCGCCTTTGGGTCCGTTGCCCTTTTGTATCGCCGCCGGCGGACTCGCTCCGGCTGATGGGATTCCCTGGTTGGAGGCAGGGGTGGATGCCGTGGCCCTGGGCGGTTCGTTGGCCCAAGGCGCTGCATGGGAGGCATTGGCGACCCTTGTCGAACATTTGCGGTGCAGGGTTGTTCAGGCGCTTTAAGGCCGTTCCCGCCGCTGCGCTAACGACGCTTTTGATGGAGCCATTACCGCAGCCTCGACGTTGCTTGGTTGGCATGCTGCGTCTTTAGTGCTACTAGTGAGAAAGAGATTGTCTCTTCCCATGGCTCAGGTGACTATCCAGCTCAGTGACAAAGCGCTTGCTTTGGTCGCCCAGCTCCAAAAAGAAATCTTCAATCGCCGCCGTAAGAAGGTGTCGGTTGCTGGCGTTGTCGAAACCCTGGTTGAGAGTGGGGCGAAATCCCAATCCGACAAGCGGTTCGCAACCTCCTGGAAAAACCTGATCACCGACATTGAGAAGGCGGCCAAGGTTGCCGATGCCCATGGCGCCAAGCCAGCCAATCTCACCGATGCCGAGTGGGCGATGGTGTTGAGCCATCGCACCCGGGCTCCGAAAGCTCCTGCCCCGCGCGCGACTGCTGCCCGCAAGCCTGCGGCGAAAAAGGCCCCAATCCGTAAGCCCGTTACCAAGGCAGCAGCTGCCAAGGCCGAGCCTGATCAGGCCGGAGCGCTGAAGCCTGGGGCAGCCAAAAAGCCTGCACCGAAAAAAGCCACTGCCCCAAAAGCCACCGCTCAAAAATCTGCTTCTCCGAAAGCTGCTGCTAAAAAGCCGGCCGTCAAGAAGCCCATAGCGAGTAAGCCCGCCGTTAAAAAGCCACCAGTCCAAAAGGCAGCTGTCAAAAAGCCGGCTGTCAAAAAGCCTGTAGCGACTAAGTCTGTGGCGAGCAAGCCTGTCGTGACTAAGTCCGCTTCTGCAGCTGCATCAACGAAGGGCTCGCCATCCTCGGTGGCCAGGCGGATGGCGAAGGCCGTTGCTCGCTTGGGGAGCTCTGCATCGACACCCCCCAGCGGCAACGGGGCAGTGGTCGCCGATCCGCTCTAGGGCCCATGGCTGTTCCCCAATAGGGCTGGATTCCCAATACGGGCTCAATTACCAAAGGCTGCATTGGGCCTGTTGTTGGAGCAGGTGATCGGCGAGCACGAGGGCCACCATGGCTTCCACCATCGGCACCGCCCTCGGTAGAACACAGGGGTCGTGCCTGCCCTTCGACTCCAGCGTTGTGGCGGCACCACTGGCATCAATGGTTTGTTGGGCTTTGCGAATCGTGGCGGTGGGTTTGAAAGCAACCCGCAGCAGGATCGATTCACCGTTGCTGATGCCTCCTTGAATTCCGCCCGAATTGTTGGTGGCGGTCCTTAGGCTGCCATCGCTGGTGGGCAGGAAGGCGTCGTTGTGTTGACTGCCCTTCAGCAGGGTTCCGTCAAACCCGGAGCCGATTTCAAAGCCCTTGGTCGCAGGGAGCGACATCACGGCTTTGGCGAGGTCGGCTTCCAGCTTGTCAAAAACTGGCATGCCCATCCCCACGGGCGGATTGCGTACGACGCACTCGATCACCCCCCCACAGGAGTCGCCTTCCCGGCCAATGGCCTCAATGCGCTCGATCATCTGCTGGGCGACAGCCTCGTCAGGGCAGCGAACAATGTTGGATTCCACGGCTTCGAGGCTCACCCCAGCCGGATCCACGTTGGCTTCGATGGTGTGAATGCGTCGTACCCAGGCGATCACCTCGGTGCCATGGGCCTTGGCAAGTAGTTGTTTGGCAATGGCTCCAGCGGCCACGCGGCCAATCGTTTCACGAGCAGAGGCTCGTCCACCACCACTGCGGGCCTGAATGCCGTACTTCACCTGGTAGGTGGCATCGGCATGGGAGGGCCGAAAGGCCACTTGCATCTCCTTGTAATCGCCAGGCCGTTGGTCTTTGTTGCGCACCACCATGGCGATCGGGGTGCCAAGGGTGACCCCATCGAGCAGGCCGCTGAGGATTTCAACCTGGTCGTCTTCCTTGCGCGGGGTGGTGATTTTGCTTTGACCCGGTTTGCGGCGATCCAGTTCTGCCTGGATGGCATTGAGGTCGAGGTCGAGCCGTGGCGGGCAGCCATCGACGATCACCCCCACACCACCGCCGTGGGATTCCCCGAAGGTGCTGATCTGAAAGAGCTTGCCGAAGCTGCTGCCCATCACACGGTTTCGATCCTTGGAGCCTACCCAGAAGCCCTAGAGCAAGGTGGGATCGGCCCCGGCGGGATGGTCCTCGCTTGGCAGGTCCGCCAACAGCCCAAAGTCGGCGAAGTCAAAACCCGGGCCAACGCAACAGCTCACCAGGGACCACGCGCCGAGGCAGCGGGCTGCCTGCCAATGGTCCGCGGGCACCACGGCTACGGGCTGGTGGCCGGCTCCAAGCAGGATCTGGGAGGTGGTGCCGCCCTCGGGCGGAAGGCAGCTGAGCTCCAAGGGATCACCCCCGGCATGGGCCCAGACCTCATCGGCACCGCTCACCCTGTGCCAACGGCTGGTTTCACCGTTCCCCAAGAGAAACAGGATCACCGTGAGTCCGGCCCGCAGCGATCCTTCTGGGCGCGTGACCCGTATCTCGCTGCGATGGATCTCCCGGTACCAGCCCCCCTCTGGATGGGGCTGCAGGTCGAGTCGTGCAATTGTTTCTTCGAAGCTCTGCATGGGGTTCAACAAAGCACCCCCCCCTGGATTTCTTGGGGTGGGCCCGTCAGAACCTAGGGATTCTGGGTGATGCCAGCAAAATTGCACCCATGAAAAAGCCCCCTCTTGTGGAGGGGGCTTGGGGGTTCCATCAAGGCTTATTCAGCCCTAGTCAGGCTGTTGCCTTTAGCCAATCGCAGGAGCGGTCAGAGCCACGGGGGTGGCTTCTGCTGCTGCCAGGTCGAGGGGGAAGTTGTGAGCGTTGCGCTCGTGCATCACTTCCATGCCCAGACCAGCGCGGTTCAGCACATCAGCCCAGGTGTTCAGCACGCGGCCTTGGCCGTCGAGGATCGACTGGTTGAAGTTGAAACCGTTCAGGTTGAAGGCCATCGTGCTCACGCCAAGGGCGGTGAACCAGATGCCCACAACGGGCCAGGCAGCCAGGAAGAAGTGCAGGCTGCGGCTGTTGTTGAACGAGGCGTATTGGAAGATCAGACGACCGAAGTAACCGTGGGCAGCCACGATGTTGTAGGTCTCTTCTTCTTGGCCAAACTTGTAGCCGTAGTTCTGGGACTCGCTCTCGGTGGTTTCACGCACCAAGGAGGAGGTCACCAATGAACCGTGCATGGCGGAGAACAAGCTGCCACCGAAGACGCCAGCCACACCAAGCATGTGGAAGGGGTGCATCAGGATGTTGTGCTCAGCCTGGAACACCAACATGTAGTTGAAGGTGCCGGAGATGCCCAGGGGCATGGCGTCCGAGAAGGAGCCTTGACCGAAGGGATACACCAGGAACACAGCAGAAGCAGCAGCCACAGGTGCGCTGTAAGCAACGCAGATCCAGGGGCGCATGCCGAGGCGGTAGGAGAGTTCCCACTCACGTCCCATATAGGCATAGATGCCGATGAGGAAGTGGAAAATCACCAGTTGGAAAGGACCGCCGTTGTACAGCCACTCGTCGAGGCTGGCGGCTTCCCAGATGGGATAGAAGTGAAGACCGATGGCGTTGCTGGAAGGAACAACAGCACCAGAGATGATGTTGTTGCCGTATAGCAGGGAACCTGCAACAGGCTCGCGGATGCCGTCGATGTCGACAGGGGGTGCTGCGATGAACGCAACGATGAAGCAGATGGTGGCAGCCAGCAGGGTGGGGATCATCAGCACACCGAACCAGCCCACATAGAGGCGGTTGTTGGTGGAGGTGACCCACTCGCAGAACTGCTGCCAGCTGGTAGCGCCTTGGCGCTGCTGGATGGTGGTGGTCATGAGAACGAGAAGAAGGGTGTCTCCCGAGGGAAACGGGTATGGATGGACGGAACCCCGCCTAGACGGTTACCCGCCATCGCCAGTGTAACGGAACATTGCGCCATTTGTGAGCGGGCTGGTTCGGTTGCCAGTTTCTGCGCCAGTTCAGTTCAGGTTGTTAGCGTCCAATTCCGATGAGGCCTAGGAGCCCAGTGCCGTGAACGCCGCGATCCAGCCTGGCGATCACCGCGTTCTGCTGGTGCGCCTGCCCTGTAATCCGATTTTTCCGGTGGGCCCGATCTATCTGGCTGACCATCTGCACAAGCAGTTTCCCCGGATGGCCCAGCAGATCCTCGACTTGGCTGCAGTGCCTGTCCTGGATGTCGAGCGCGTGCTCGACGCAGCGGTGCGTGCTTTTCACCCCACCCTGCTGGTGTTCTCTTGGCGCGATATCCAGATCTATGCCCCCGTCGATGGGCGGGGAGGCAATCCGCTCCAGAACTCCTTCGAAGTGTTCTATGCCCTCAATCCCTTCAAGCGTTTAAGGGGGGCCTTGGGCGGCTTGCAGCTGATGGCATCGTTCTACGGAGAGCTTTGGCGCAACCTGCGCCTGGTGCGCCGCGGCCTCAAGCGGGCCCAGGAGTTTTGCCCCCAGGCCACGGCCGTGCTCGGCGGTGGGGCCGTGAGCGTTTTCTACGAACAGCTGGGCCACAGCCTGCCCAAGGGCACGGTGGTGTCGGTGGGGGAAGGCGAGACCCTGCTGGAGAAATTGATTCGCGGCGACTCCCTCGCCAGTGAGCGCTGTTTTGTGGTGGGTGAGGCCCCCCGGCCAGGATTGATCCATGAGCAGCCCTCGGGCATGGAGAAAACTGCTTGCAATTACGCCTACATCGAATCGATCTGGCCCCAGCTCAACTGGTATCTCGAGGGTGGCGACTTTTACGTGGGCGTTCAGACCAAACGCGGCTGTCCCCACAACTGTTGCTATTGCGTTTACACGGTGGTTGAGGGCAAGGCCGTGCGGGTGAACCCGGTTGAGGAGGTGATCGCTGAGATGCGCCAGCTCTATGACCGGGGGGTGCGCGGCTTTTGGTTTACCGACGCCCAGTTCATCCCGGCCCGCCGCTATATCGACGACGCGAAGCAGTTGCTACGCGCCATCCAGGCCGAGGGTTGGACCGATATCCGTTGGGCCGCCTACATCCGAGCCGACAACCTTGATGCCGAGCTGGCTGAGTTGATGGTGGCTACGGGCATGAGCTATTTCGAGATCGGCATCACCTCCGGCTCCCAGGAGCTCGTGCGCAAGATGCGCATGGGCTACAACCTGCGAACGGTGCTGGAGAACTGCCGCCTGTTGGCGCGAGCGGGTTTCCGCGAGCACGTCTCGGTGAACTACTCGTTCAATGTCATCGACGAACGCCCCGAGACGATTCGCCAAACCGTGGCCTACCACCGAGCCCTAGAGCAGATTTTTGGTGCCGAAAAGGTGGAGCCAGCGATCTTTTTTATTGGCCTCCAACCCCACACCCACCTGGAGCAGTACGGCTTTGATCAGGGCCTGATCAAGCCGGGCTACAACCCGATGAGCATGCTGCCCTGGACGGCCCGCAAGATGCTGTGGAACCCCGAGCCCATGGGCAGCACCTTCGGCCGGATTTGTTTGGAGGCCTTCGATCTGAACCCCGAGGATTTCGGGCGCACGGTGATGGATTTGCTCGAACGGGATTACGGCTTGGCACCCCTGGAAGAGGCCTTGCATGCCCCCGTTGAAGGGCGCCGGGCGTTGGCTACGGCGACCCGTTAGGACTGCTCCACCAGCGCCTGCGGGCCCAAACCAGGGCGCCTAAGCCAATCCAGCCGAGCAGTCCGCCAATGGGGTTGATGTCGGCAAAGCCAGGACCCACCCACCAGGCCGGTGCCCCGGGCGAAATTTGCAGTACCCCTTTCTGGACCAGAAACCAGCCCCCCACCAAAACACCGTGCAGGCCGATCGATCCCCAGAGCGTGCCACCATCGGCGCGGCGCTGCAGGGCTAGGACAAGGCCCAGCAGGACCAATCCCCCCAGTAGGCCCAGGGCTTGCAGCCCTGGGTAGCGGTACCAGGGATGCAGCAGGGCAAAGATGGCGGCCTGGAGCAGCAGGGCGCGCTTGGGCCCCACCTGCAGCTCGAGTTCGCCCCAGAGCCAGCCGCGAAACAGCAGCTCTTCGGCAAAGCCCACACCGGCCATGAGGGCCAGGCCATTGAGGAGTAGCCCCAGGCTCACATCGCCGAGCCAGCGGGCCTGGCCGCCGAGCAGCAGCGCCCCGCAAACCAGGGCCAGTAGCAGGGCAGCCTTCAGGGCCCCCCTCAGCCAGGCTTGGGCCCCGGCCCGGATGGGTACGGCCAAGCCCAGGCGTTGCCATGGGTGGTTATCTCCCCAAACTTGGCGCAGCCGTAGGGGCAGGCTGACCAGCAGGAGCACCAGGGCCACCACCACTCCCGCCAGATCAATTTGATCGCTGCGCCAGCTCGGGGCGATCCAGGCCAGGGGCCGCACCACCAGCCAACCCAGCCCGTAGAGGACGGGCACAAACAGTGCCGTTCCCCACCAGTGCAATCTCTTCAACTTTCAGGCTCGAGGGTGCTGGTGAGCCCTTTGGCCTTGAGGGTTTCGCAGTAAAACTCCGCCGGCTCCAGGTCGCAGACGATCACGAGGCCCACGCCGGTGTTGTGGGTCTCAACCATCACGGCGATGGCATCTTGTTCGCTGAGCGAGGGCACCACCTGCCGCAAGGTGACCACCACGTATTCCATGGTGTTAACCGGATCGTTGTGGAGCAGCACCTTGTAGCGGGGAGAGGGCTTGCGCACCCGCTCCGGTGCTTTCTCCATGACGGCTGCGCCGCCGGTTTCGCGGCCAAGGTTGCTTTGGGTTGCCGTTCTCATGACGCGTTCAAAGGGAGCGAATGCGGCGCATGGCCTCTTCCACATTGGCGCGGCTGTTGAAGGCCGACAGCCGGAAGTAACCCTCGCCGGCGGCACCAAAGCCACTGCCGGGGGTGCCCACCACGTGGGCGTTGGCCAGCAAGTGGTCGAAAAAGCCCCAGGAATCCAGCCCTTCGGGGGTTTGAATCCACACGTAGGGGGCCTGTTCACCGCCATACACAATTAAGCCAGCCGCCGTCAACTCCTGACGAATGATGGCGGCGTTCTCCATGTAGAAGCTCACCAGGGACTTCACCTGGGCCTGGCCGGCAATGGAATACACCGCTTCGGCGCCCCGCTGCACGATGTAGCTGACGCCATTGAATTTGGTGCATTGGCGGCGGTTCCACAGGGCCCAAAGCTCCACCTTCTCGCCATTGGCGGCGGTGCCCATCAGCCCCTTGGGAACCACCGTGAGGGCGCAACGGGTGCCGGTGAAGCCGGCATTTTTTGAGAAGGAGCGGAATTCGATCGCACACTGGCGGGCCCCTTCGATCTCATAGATCGAGTGGGGCAGTTCGGGATCCTGGATGAAGGCCTCATAGGCGGCGTCAAACAGGATCAGGGCGTCGTTGGCCAGGGCGTAATCGACCCATTGCTTCAGCTGGGCCTTGGTGGCTACGGCCCCGGTGGGATTGTTGGGGAAGCAGAGGTAGATCAGATCCACCTTGCCCTCGGGGAGAGGCGCAGTGAAGCCATTGCTGGCTGTGATGGGCAGGTAGGTGAGGCCGCCGTATTGGCCGGCATCGTCGGCATCGCCGGTCCGGCCGGCCATCACGTTGCTGTCCACGTACACCGGGTACACGGGGTCAGTCACGGCAATGCGGTTGCCCTCACCCAGGATGTCGAGGATGTTGCTGCTGTCGCATTTGGAGCCGTCGGAGACAAAGATCTCCTCGGCGCTTACCTCGCAACCACGGGTTTGGAAATCGGTCTTGGCGATGGCCTCCCGCAGCCAGGGATAGCCCTGTTCGGGGCCATAGCCATGGAAGCCCTCCCGGGTGCCCATCTCATCAATGGCGCCTTTCATTGCCGTGCGGCAGGCCTCTGGTAGGGGCTCGGTCACATCGCCAATGCCGAGGCGAATGATCGGAGCTGTGGGGTTGGCCTCACTGAAGGCCTTGACCCGCCGTCCAATCTCAGGGAAGAGATAGCCCGCCTTGAGCTTGAGGTAGTTGCCGTTGACCTGAACCATCACGGGCTGGGGCCGCGCGGGCCCCGAAGTACTGGCCGGATTGTCCTATGGCGCGGGTGCGTTCATACGATCACAGCAACGCCTGCCCGCGTCTGCCGTGACCCTTGCCCCTTTTGCCGCGGCTGATGCGACCACGCCGATTGACTTCGATGCCCTGATTGATCTGGGCATCAGCAAACCAGCCCGCTATCTGGGCAATGAGCTTGGGGTTGAACCCCGCGATTGGCAGGTTGCTTGGGCTGGCGCTGGGGTGCGTTGGGCCCTCACCTATCCGGAGGTCTACGAGGTGGGGGCCAGCAATACCGGCCACATCATTCTCTATTCGATCCTCAACAGCCTTCCAGGCCAACTCTGTGATCGGGCTTACCTGCCGGCCCCTGATCTTTCGGCAAGGCTGCGGGAGCGAAAACTAGCCCTGTTTGGGGTGGAAAGCCGCCGGCCCTTGCCGGCCTTCGACATCCTGGGCTTCAGCCTGAGCTATGAGCTCGGCGGCACCAACATCTTGGAGATGTTGGATTTGGCCCGCCTGCCCCTGCGGGCTGCCGACCGGGGCAACCTGCCGCTGGACCATCCCGAAGCACCGCCGTTGATTTTTGCGGGGGGCCCCACCGCCACCAGCAACCCCGAACCCTTTGCGGCCTTCTTTGATTTCGTCGCCCTGGGCGATGGCGAGGAACTGTTGCCCGAGATTGGCCTTGTGGTGGCCGAAGCCAAGGCGGCGGGGCTGTCGCGCTCGGCCCTGCTGGCTGATTTGGCCCAGGTACCCGGGGTGTATGTGACGTCGCTCTATGCCCCAGGCGCCGATGGGGTGAGCTTGGAGCCGCTGATCAAGGGCCCCCCGAAACGCATCCTGCGGCGCACGGCCACGCCGATGCCCCACTACGCCATGGGTTTGGTGCCCCACATCGAAACCGTGCACGACCGGCTCACGATTGAGATCCGCCGGGGCTGCACCCGGGGTTGCCGCTTTTGCCAGCCCGGCATGCTCACCCGCCCGGCCCGGGATGTGGAGCCCGAAGCGGTCATTGAGGCGGTGGAGGAGGGCATGGCCAAAACCGGCTATGCCGATTTTTCGCTGCTCTCCTTGAGTTGCTCCGATTACCTGGCCCTGCCGGCGGTGGGCGTGGAGCTACGCAACCGCCTCGCCGACAAAAACGTGAGCCTCACCCTGCCCAGTCAGCGGGTTGATCGCTTCGACACCAACATCGCCCACATCCTTGGCGGCACCCGCAAGGCGGGACTCACCTTCGCCCCTGAGGCAGGCACCCAACGGCTCCGCGACATCGTTAATAAGGGCCTCACCGATGGCGACCTGCTCCGGGGCATTCGCACCGCGATGGAAAGCGGCTACCGCAAGGTGAAGCTCTATTTCATGATTGGTTTGCCGGGCGAAACCGACCCGGACGTGCTCGGGATTGCCGACACCTGCCGGGCTCTCCAGCGTCAATGCGGCGACCTGGGCCGGCTGGAGCTCAACCTCACGATCAGCAATTTCACGCCCAAGCCCCACACGCCATTCCAGTGGCACAGCGTCAGCACGTCGGAATTCAAGAGGCGCCAGGAGCTGCTGCGCACGGCCCTGCGCCAGCTGCGGGGGGTCAAGACCAACTTCACCGACGTACGGCTTTCGGCGGTTGAAGACTTTGTGGGGCGCGGGGACCGGCGGCTGGCGCCGGTGCTTGAGGCGGCCTGGCGGGCCGGTGCTGGGCTGGATGCCTGGTTTGAGTCGGCCGATCGCACCTACGGGGCCTGGACAGGGGCGATCGAGGCGGCAGGCCTGGGCGGCCGCTATCGGGCCATGGAAATGGGCGCCTGGACGGCGGCGGAGGCTCTCACCAGCAGTGATCTGGATGCCTTTTGCCGACAACCCCTGCCCTGGGATCACATTGATTCCGGCATCGACAAGCGCTGGTTGGCGGACGATCTCAAGCGGGCCCTGGCCGCAGCGGTGGTGCCGGACTGCTCCTTTGAAGGCTGTAGTAGCTGCGGCGTTTGTGGGCCAGAGCTGGGCCACAACGTGGTGATTCCGCCTCCCCCCATCCCGGTCCAGCTACCCCAGCGGGCGCCGGCGAGTGAAAGGGTTTGCCGGCTGCGCATCGGCTTTGCCAAATCAGGCTCCCTGGCCCTGATTAGCCATCTCGACACCCTGCGGCTTTTGGAGCGGGCCCTGCGGCGCAGCGCCCTGCCCGTGAGCTTTACGGGAGGGTTCCATCCCCTGCCGCGCTTGCAGCTCGCCCTGCCCTTGCCGCTTGGGGTGGAAGGCCTGGGGGAATGGCTGGATTTGGAGTTTGTGGAGCTTGTCGACCCGGCTGCGGTGCGCGCGCGGCTCCAGGTCGAGCTGCCCCAAGAGTTTCAATTGCTTTCAGCCGCATCGGTGGAGGTGTTTGGCCCGAGCCTCTCGCAAGAGCTCGAGGCAGCTCGCTGGCAGATCCAACTCACGCCGGCGAGCGATCCAATCCTTCCCTCCTTGGAGCAATGGCAGCAGGCCGTTGCGGCTTTGTTGGCGGCGCCATCGCTGATTTGGCAGGACACCGATAAAAAAGGGAGGCCGAGGCAGCGCGATTGCCGGGAGGCCCTGCTGGGTCTGGGCCTCACCATGGAGCCAGGGGGGAGCGTGATGTTGGAGCTCGACGCTGCCATCGATCCGTCCGGGCGCAGCTTGAGGCCAGAACAGCTTCAGCATTGGCTGGCCGACCAGCTCGAACGGCCCCTGCTTCTGGGCCGGTTACAGCGCCAGGCTTTGCTCCTAAAGCCCGTGCTAACTTGAGATCAAGGCGAAAAGGCCGTTGCCTTTGAGCTTGTAGCCGCAGGTTCTGCTCGATGCAGCCTCTGCAGCCCAAAGCTTTCAACGCAATCTGTAGTCGTTAACCAGTTGGCTATTGCGCCAGTTGGTTAACGACTCAGGTCTTGACCTCGTCGGATTTGGTCGTCCTTGGGGCTTTCCCCAAGGGTGCTGCAATCCCAGAAGTTTCGTCTCCCAGTCCACAGTCGTTTGCTGTGCCTCAGCGCCTAGGGCAAGCCGCCCCTTCCTCCAGTCTTTGGCTCCAAGTTTTTTCAGTCCTGCTCCTTGAAAGCTCCGTCTTTCAAGGCCCCCTTTTTGTTTAGAGCTTCCTGATTGCGGTGTCAGGCCAGTGCCTTCATCGGGTCCCAGCTCCGCTCCAGATTCTGTTCCGTTCCTTCCGTTCCCTTCCCGGTCGGGCCCCCATGGGTCCATCTTTCCCCCCATGCCCCAGCAGATCGTCATTGCCGAGCAGCTGCGAATCGCTGCAGTGCTCACCGACGAACGTGTTGATGAATTGGTCGTGGCCCAGGGCCGCTATCAGATTGGTGACGTTTATCTCGGCACCATTGAAAATGTGTTGCCCGGCATTGATGCGGCCTTTGTCAACATTGGTGAAAGCGAGAAAAATGGCTTCATCCATGTCACCGACCTGGGCCCCCTGCGCCTAAGGAAAGGCGCCGCCGGCATTACGGAATTACTCGAGCCGCGCCAAAAGGTCCTGGTGCAGGTGATGAAGGAGCCCACGGGCACTAAAGGGCCCCGGCTCACGGGCAACTTGTCCTTGCCGGGTCGGTTTTTGGTGTTGCAGCCCCACGGCCAAGGGGTCAATATTTCCCGCCGAATCAACGGTGAAAACGAACGCAATCGCCTGCGGGCCCTTGGGGTGTTGATCAAGCCCCCGGGCGCCGGCTTGTTGATTCGTACCGAGGCCGAAGGCATCAGCGAAGAGCTCCTGATCGACGACCTAGAAAACCTGCTGCGCCAGTGGGAAGGGATTCAAACGGCGGCAGAATCGGCCAGCCCTCCGGTGCTGCTCAACCGGGATGAGGACTTCGTCCATCGGGTGCTTCGCGATCTCTACTCCCCGGACGTGGTGCGGGTTGTCGTGGATAGTGCCGACGCCGTGGGCCGGGTGCAGGCGTTCCTGGGGGCTGATCAGGCGAATTTGCAGGTGGAGCACCACAGCGATTATCCCGACATCCTCGAGCACTTCCGGGTCAACGCTGCCATCCGAGATGCCTTGAAGCCCCGGGTGGACCTGCCTTCTGGGGGCTACGTGATCATCGAGCCCACCGAGGCCCTCACGGTGATCGACGTCAACTCGGGGTCCTTTACCCGTTCGGCCAATGCCCGCGAGACGGTGCTGTGGACCAACTGTGAAGCGGCCGTTGAGATTGCTCGTCAACTCAAGCTGCGCAACATCGGTGGCGTGGTGATTGTCGACTTCATCGACATGGAGTCCCGCCGCGACCAGCTGCAATTGCTGGAGCATTTCACCCAGGCCGTGCGCCATGACGGCGCCCGCCCCCAGATTGCCCAGCTCACGGAGCTTGGCTTGGTGGAGCTGACCCGCAAACGGCAGGGTCAGAACATTTATGAGCTTTTTGGTCGCGCCTGCCCCAGTTGCGGTGGCCTTGGCCACGTGGCCGTGCTGCCTGGCAAAGACACCCTCCAGCCCCTGGCTACCCACACCGGCCTGGTGCGTTCGGCGGCCTCGGCCCGGGCGGAGGTGTTTACCCCTGGGGCTGCGGAAAACGGTTCCTCTGGCCGCCGTCGTGGCGGTCGTGGGGGTCGCCGTGCCGGCAGCGAGGGTGCCGACCCCTACGGCGCCTATGGCTCCGAGAGCGATGGCGCAGAAGCGCAAACGTCGCCATCGACAGCAGCGGCCAGTGAGCCGGCCCTATCCCGTCGCCACGATCCCGATCTGGTGGCGGTGCCGATGGACGCTGATCAGGAGATCGTTTTTGGCTGGATGGGCCTGAGCCCCACCTTGTTGTTGGCCGCGCCCCCTGCAGGCGACAACGTGATGGTGCGGGTTGTGCGCCCTGGAGAGGATGCCGAAAGCGTGCTTGAGGAGGCTCGTCAACAGCTGGCCGCCTCCGGTGGCCGCCGCCGTCGCGGCCGGGGCGGTCGGGGTGGCACCGGAACGGATGCTGCCCCGACAGATGCTTCCTACGCAGACGCTTCCTCTCCGGACTCTCGGTCTTCGGCTGCTTCCGATTCGGCGGCTGGTTCAGGCCGGGCCTATGGCCGTTCCCGGGGCGAAAGCAACCAAGATTTTGTAACGGTGCCGGTGG
>Ga0007795_10000149_pt1 | contig 18222 bp, 19 predicted proteins | sample CryBogmetaGMA1M_FD_60369 | JGI IMG/M metagenome (GOLD analysis project Ga0007795, IMG submission 60369) | Freshwater microbial communities from Crystal Bog, Wisconsin, USA - MA1M | ecosystem: Environmental > Aquatic > Freshwater > Lake | place: Crystal Bog, Wisconsin, USA | collected 2009-07-06
CCCTATGCAGGATTGCACCGGATTGTCCCCTGTGCAGATGGTGCTTGGTGCAGGACTGCTTCCCAAGGGATCGCTTCTTGTTCACATGAACCTGCTAGGTGCGGGAGATCGGGAGTTGCTGAAAAGCATGGCGGGTGACTTTCCCGTGATCCATTGTCCCCGAACACACGCATTCTTTAAGCGCGCGCCATTTGATTTGAAGTTTTTCAGGGAGAGCGGGATTCCTGTTTTGATCGGCACAGACAGCCTGGCCAGCAATCAGGATCTGAACATGTTTTCTGAAATGAGGGCGATGCAGGCCGCATTTCTAGAGCTGGATCCGATGGAGATTCTTTCCATGGCAACAACCCGACCGGCAGCTGCCATCGGAATGTCCGGAAGGCTTGGGGAACTCACTTCGGGATCGGTCGCAGACTTCATCGCTATTCCTGACGAGGGTGGGGCGGGGGCTCTTGCCGAGCGAGTACTCGCTAATTGGATGCCTCCGAGGGTATGGATTTCGGGACGCTCATGAAATTGCTTCTCTCCTCACGTTGGTTTCCGGCGATTCTACTTTCTGCGGTGCTTCTTCTCGTTACCGCAGTGTATGCGGAGGTCTTGACCTTTGAGTTCCTTCCTTTTTGGGATGACGATACCAACATCCACCGCAATCCACTCTACTCCCCACTCTCTTGGGGGAGCCTGCTTCTCTTCTGGAAAGGTCCGTTTCAACAGCTTTATATCCCCGTTACCTACTCGGTCTGGGCCGCCCTTGTAGCGCTCTCCCGCGTCATCGCTGGTACCGGATTGAGTGTTGGACCGATTAATGCCGTGCTCTTCCACGGCACGAACCTCCTGGTGCATCTTCTGTCGACCGCAATGATCTTTGTGATCTTGCGACGCTTACTGGTCGCCCAGTTTTCACGATCCTTGGTTTCTAACGAACGCATCCTGTGCGCTGCCGCCGTGGGTGCACTCACGTTTGCCATTCATCCGATTCAGGTTGAGGCTGTGGCATGGGTTTCGGGCTTGCGTGACCTTTTGGGAGGTGCCCTGTCGCTCGCCGCAATAGCACTTTTTCTCTCTTGGCTTGATGCCTCCTCATTATCAGCCAAGTCGCGCTGGATCCGTTATGCAGGTTCCTCTCTCCTGCTGCTGCTGGCTTTCGGATCAAAGCCGGGCAGCGTCGTCACGCCGGCCCTCGCATTGATCTGCGGTGCATGGCTTCTGCAGGCAGAGCGGCGTTCATGGAAGCCGCTCCTGTGGCTTCTCCCTTGGTTTGCCATCGCCGTGGCGGAGGTGATCATGACCTCAAAGGCTCAGCCTGCAGCAGAATTGGCTCGTTCGCTGGTCCCACTCTGGGCGCGCCCCTTGGTGGCGGCTGATGCCGTCGCTTTCTATCTTTGGAAGCTCCTTTGGCCATGTGAGCCGTGGGGCCTCTGCGCTGATTACGGCAGATCCCCCAACGCTCTCTTTGATCAGGGAATACTTTTCTGGAGTTGGCTTGTTCCCGTTGGAGTGACCGGAGTTCTCCTTGCTTTCAAAAAATCACGTCTCTTCCTCCTTCCTCTGGCGCTTTTGGTGATCGGAGTCCTGCCGACGCTTGGTCTTGTGCCATTTAATTTTCAGGTCGTTTCCACGGTCAGTGATCGCTACCTCTATCTTGCGATGCTGGGGCCGGCTGTTGCCATGGCCTTCCTGATCGCTCATGCCTCCATTCGTGTTTCTCTTGGACTGAGCGGGGTGCTGATACCGTTCTGGGTCGTGTTGAGCCTGCTTCAGTTGCCTCAGTGGGTTTCCGGATCGCTTTTCTTTCCTGCCACGCTGTCCCGCAATCCAACCAGCTGGAAGTCCCGCCACAATTATGCATGCACTCTTGATGCGCAGGGCAAGTATCCCGAGGCATTGGTGGAGTTTCAGGAGGCGATCCGACTACGTCCATCCAATGCAGAGGCCTACAATGATCAGGCACTCACTCTTCTGAGACTTGGTCGTAGTGATGAGGCGATTCAGAGTTTTCAACAGTCACTCCAGGTCCGTGCCACCAGTGGGGCTGCTCGCAATCTTGCGGCCGTCCTGCTTCTGAACGGTGACCCCATTCAGGCGGCCCGCGTTTATCGCCTTTCGATGCAGATTGATCCTGGAGACCTGCAGAATCAGCGTGCCTTGGCTTGGCTTCTTGCTACACACCCGACCGATGCTGCTCGGAATGGGAAGGAGGCAGTGGCGCTTTCCGAACAGATCGTGGCTGCAACCAATGCACAGGTTCCATTGTTTCTGCTCACCTGGAGTGTATCGTTGGCTGAGAACGGCGAGTTCGACCGCGCTGCAGAGGCTGCGCTATGTGCAGCCGAGGCCTACCAGCGTTCAGGTGATCCCAAGATGGTTGCGATGATCCAAGAGAGGATTCTGCCCGCCTTGCGTGCCCATCAGGCGATCCGTGATAACCCTGCACAGGGGCGGTAGTTTCGGGGAGTGATCGGAGTTGGGAAAAGCGTAGAGATCGTCACCCTCTGAACGGATCTTCTTGCTCTTGATGACTGCGCAGGGAACTCTTCCGCCCCATGACTACCCGCACACGCTCTCTCGATAGGACCTCCGACATGCTTCGGGAGATTTCCTTCCAGCCCGGAATCGCCCCTCAGTCCTCCGGTTCTGTCCTTGTCTCCTTCGGCCGCACACAGGTTCTATGCGCCGCCAGTATCGAGGAGGGGGTTCCTCGTTGGATGAAGGATCAGGGCATCACAGGAGGATGGCTCACGGCCGAGTACTCGATGCTCCCTTACTCGACTTCTCCCCGTAAATCTCGTGACAGCACACGTGGTAAGATCGATGGTCGCTCCACGGAGATCCAGCGTCTCATTGGCAGATCTCTTCGGGCCGGAATCGATCTCGAAGCCCTCGGCTCCAGGACACTTTGGGTTGACTGTGATGTCCTCCAAGCCGACGGGGGCACCCGCACGGCGGCCATCACCGGAGCCAGCGTCGCCATCGCCATGGCCTGTCAGAAGCTTATGAAGCAGGGAAAACTCACCAAGAGTCCTGTTTCCCGGCGGATTGCGGCTGTCAGTGTCGGAGTTGTCGGCTCCGAGGTGCTTCTTGATCTGGACTACCTTGAGGATAAGGATGCCGAGGTAGACCTGAATCTGGTCATGACCGGTGATCTGGAGTTCATCGAGCTTCAGGCTTCTGGTGAGGAGAGCGTTTTTGGCGACGAGCAGCTTGCCAAGATGCTTGAATATGGTCGCCGGGGCATCACGCAGCTTGTTGCCAAGCAGGAGGAAATCCTCCAGTCTCTCTGAAGATCGGTTCAAAAACGCTTGACCAGAAGGCCAACAACTGACCATATCACCTCTTAACCAATTTCATTATGTCCAGAAAGTGCTCCATTACCGGTTCCAGCCCTGTGCGCGGTTCCAAAATCCATCGTCGCGGTCTTGCCAAGAAAAAGGGAGGCATCGGTATGCATGTCACCGCAGTGACTCCTCGCTACTTCACCCCTAATTTGAAGACCAAGCGCATCTGGGTTCCTGAACTTAAGAAGTTCGTGACTGTCAAAGTCTCCGCTCGCGCTCTGAAGACCATTTCCAAGAACGGTGCTCACGCAACTCTCTCGAAAGCCGGTCTCATCTAACTCACCAACACAAACCCCCAACCAACGAAAGGACCCCATATTATGGCATTCAGCGTCGTCAGCAAAAAAAGCGGTAAGACCTACTTCCTTCACCATCGCCTTCAGGAGCTTCGTGGCGGTCAGAAAGTGACCCTTTACTACTTTGGTGGTGAGGCCAAGGAGGGTGCACTTGATGCGCTCCCAGAAGGGTACGAGATTTCCGAGAACGAGCGTACTGGTCTCCCTCTTCTCAAGAAGAAGCGGTAGTCTTTAAATTTCCTCCCCGAGGATACGGGGGCCGGAGCCATAGGTTCCGGCCCCCGTTTTTTTTGGAACTCCATCTCATCTGCTTCTCCTATCCCAGCAGTTGATTCCTGAAGGATTAGGAGGATGCGGATTTGACCATGATGTCCGCAACGTTTACAACAGAGGCAATGAGTATCGACAGCAACTACGCACATCCTGAAGCCCTTGTTTCCACCTCTTGGGTTTCCGAGCATCTGAAGGATGAAGGTATCCGCATCATCGAGAGTAATGAGGATGTCCTCCTTTACGACATGGGGCACCTTCCAGGAGCTGTTCATATCGACTGGCAGCGCGACCTTCAGGACCACACGATCAGGGATTACATCCAGCCCGAGGCCTTTGCGGCGCTCTGCTCCAAGAATGGCATCACCCCCGACACGACCTGCATCTTTTACGGTGACAAGTCCAACTGGTGGTCTTGCTACGCACTCTGGGTTTTCCGCCTCTTCGGTCACGACAAGGTGAAAATCATGGATGGCGGTCGTGACAAGTGGATTGCCGAGGGGCGTCCCCTGACACGTGAGTTGCCTAAGTTCCCAGCTACCACTTACCCTGCTCCTTTGGTTCGTCGTGATGCTGAGATCCGTGCCTTTTATGACGATGCCCTTGCGCAGAGTTGCTCCAAGCTACCTCTCATCGATGTCCGCTCCCCCGGTGAGTTCAAAGGACAGGTTACACACATGCCGGAGTACCCGCAGGAGGGTGTGCTTCGTGGTGGACATATTCCCGGAGCTCATAGCGTACCATGGAAGCAAGCAGTGAACGCCGATGCGACCTTCAAGAGCGCCGCTGATCTCCAGAAAATCTACCAGTCAGATCTTGGTCTCAAGCCTGACGACGAGATCGTCGCCTATTGCCGTATCGGGGAGCGCTCCAGCCACACATGGTTTGTTCTCAACTACCTGCTTGGTTTCAAGGGCGTACGCAACTACGACGGGTCCTGGACAGAGTGGGGTAACAGGGTTGGTGCCCCCATTGAGAAGTCCCTCTAATTTCCTGATCCCAAAGAGCTCTCATGTCCTACCCACTCAAGCTTTCGGCCATCATTGAGCTCTTTTCCGGGCTCTCTGATGCGGAGAAGCGTGAGACGCTCATCTCCTACGCTGATCAGGCACGACTACAGGAACCCAAGGAGGGTGAGCAATTTGACCTGGAGGATGTTCGGAAGGACGAAGAATGCACTGACACCGTGGCTGTGTTCCTCCGATTGGATGAGCGTGGTGGTGCACACTTCCGGGTGACCCTCGGTCCGCAGGTTCAGACGCTCACGCGCGCCATGAGCTCCATCTTATGCAAGGGCCTCGATGGGATCACTCCTGACGAGGTGCTCGCTATTCCAGCGGATTTTGTTCCCAAGATCGTTGGTGCCGAACTGGTGCGTCTCCGCAGCCAGACCGTCTACTATCTGCTGACCAGGATGAAGGGCGTGGCCAAAGTCTGGCTGCAGCGCCAGCGTCAGGCCTCCCTAGGGATGGAGGTTCTCGATAAGGATGACGCAGCCTGCGAATAGTTTGCCGGTTCGCCGGTGCTTTCTTTTCAAGCCCGATGGAATTGGGGATTTCTTTTTAGCATCAGGATTTGTCCGACTGTTGGCTCGGGAGTTTGGGGAGGAAAATCTCACAGTAGCCGTTCTTCCTCCCATGGAATCGGTCGTTCGGGGGCAGTTCCCTAAGGCCTCAGTCGTTCTGCTTCCAATTCGCAAGCAGCGAATCATTCTGAACGTCTTCGTGGCAAATTGCCTGCGCTGTTTTTCTCCATGGCTCACCCTTCTGGCCACCAAGGCTGATGTCTCTATCTCCCTGAGGCACATGAGGGACTACCTGCAGAATGTGCTCTTCTACAGCGTGCGGGCCAAGAGGCGGGTCATTGCCTCGAATCTTCTCCTCGGCAACGGCCGCGCCGTCCGTCGTTGGACAGAGAAGGCGTTCACTTCACTATTTGCTCCCACGGTGATTGCCTACCCCGAGTCGGACGAGGGGATTCCAAGTGAACTTGCTGCCAACAGACTCATTGCCTCAGTTGCCTTGGGAAGGGATGTGGAAATCCGAGAAATCTGGCCGGAGCTCAAGTCTTGCGCGCCCCCGCAACTGGGATCTCCGTATTGGGTCTGCGCTCCTTTTTCCAGCACGACTGGCAAAGACTTTCCAGTGACTCGCTGGATTGAGGTCCTTGCTTCCATGGAGCGTTCAGGAAGACTTCCTGCGCTTGTGTTGACGGGGTCTGTAGATCAAGCGGAGCGCTTGCAGGAGTTCCTTCAGCTTTGGCAACAGGCCTCCCCGAGAGGCAAGGTAAGTGCCCAAGTGATTCTCCCTCCCAGTCTTCAGGATCTCATCGACCTGCTGGCAGGAGCCAAGTGCGTCCTGACAGTCGACACTGCGGCTGCCCACGCTGCGACAGCGCTGGATTGCAGGACGCTAGTTCTCTTCTCCGGCCTCCATCAGGGGATGTTCGCCCCATGGGTGCGGAGTTCTCGCCAGCGGTGGGTGCTTCCCAGGAAATCATCACAGCAGAAGCCCGGGCAGGTGCAGGGGAGTTGGCATTCCGCTCACGAAATCTCGGATCTCTGCGGTGTGCTTGAGGAAATCCTTGCTGTCTGAAGAGTTTTTGATTGCACCGCAATTCATCGCCGTGTTTCATTTTCAGCTCCTCAGATCCAGCGTAGCTCAGTGGTAGAGCGGTCGGCTGTTAACCGATTGGTCGTAGGTTCGAATCCTACCGCTGGAGCCATCTTTCGTTTGAAATTGATGTATTAGGTAGGATGAGAACTTCAGTTCGAATGCCATGCCGCGATTAGCGGCAGGCAACTTTTGCGAAGCCTAAAAGCACAGCCCTGCGTAGCACGGATCATCCTACCGCTGGAGCCATTTTTTAATGGTGATGCGCGTAAGCGCATATGCTTATTAGATTCGAATCCTTGGGTTCGAGCCGAGCAAGGCGAGTCAGATCCCGTCGTGCGGGACCCCGCGGGGGTGAGGGCACAGCCCTCATCAATTCTACCGCTGGAGCCAGCACTGTTTTACCCATTTCCTTCTTTCCGATCACATCGGTTTTTGATTTCATTCCATACTTCATGGACACGCATGCAGCTACTTCCACTGGTCCCAAGCAAGCGGACCAGATCCCAGCCGATCTTTTGGCCAAGATCGACGAGGCCGTGACTCACTATCCGGTTTCCAAACGGAGCGCTTCGCTCCCTCTTCTCCATCTCTGGCAGAATCACTTCGGCTTCATCGATGACAGCGGGGTCAACTGGATTGCCGCCCGACTTGATCTGGAGCCGATCAATATTCTTGAACTGGTCACTTTCTATCCGTGGTTTCGTCAGGAAGCTCCAGGCAAAACGATTATCCGGGTCTGCCGCACTCTCTCCTGCGCACTCGCGGGGAGTTACGACGTCCGCGAAAAGTTCTGCAAGGCGACCGGCATCGATCCCTGTGCAAGTGGTCATCATCACGGCCCTCCAGTCAGTCCAGACGGCAAGTATAGTGTCGAGTTCGTCGAGTGCCTTGCCAGCTGTGGCTCCGCTCCCGTCGTGCTGGTCAACGACGATCTCCATGAGGATGTCACCGAAGCCGACATTCCCAACATTCTTACTCAATACGCTTCCTAGGCGCCCGGATCCTCTTCTCCAATGAAATCACTTCTTCTTCCTCCACATCCCAAGGAGCGCCGCGTCGTCTTCCAGAATGCATGGACGCAGGGTTACACTCCCGATATCGACTGCTATGTGAAGCATGGTGGCTACGCCGAGCTCAAGATGGCCCTCGGAATGAAGCCTGCTGAGATTATCGAGGAGGTTAAGAAAGCCAATCTTCGCGGTCGTGGCGGTGCCGGTTTCCCCTGCGGAGTGAAGTGGGGTTTCATCCGTCATGACGACGGTAAGCCTCACTACATCACCTGCAATGGAGACGAGTCCGAACCAGGTACTTTCAAGGATCGGTACATCCTTCACAACGATCCTCACCAACTCATCGAGGGGATGGCCATCGCTGCTTTCGCCCTTAACGTTCATCTTGCCTACATCTATATCCGCTGCGAGTTCCCCAAGGCCGCCGGAATCGTCGCCAAGGCGATCGAGGAGGCCCGTGCCAAGGGTTTCCTTGGAAAGAACATCATGGGCAGCGGCTTCGACATCGAGATGTATGTCCATCAGGGTGCAGGTGCTTACATCTGTGGCGAGGAGACCAGTCTGATTGAGTCCCTTGAGGGGAAGCGTCCGTATCCTCGTATTAAGCCTCCTTACTTCCCCGCAGTGCTCGGCCTCTACATGTCCCCGACCATCGTGAACAATGTGGAGACCTTCTGCCACGTGAAGCAGATCTTCAAGATCGGCAGCGACGAGTACGCCAAGATGGGCACGCCTGGCGACGGAGGTACCAGAGTGATGTGCGTCTCCGGCGACGTGATGCGTCCGGGACCTTATGAGATTCCTGCAGGTGGGGTCACCCTCGGTGAACTCATTAATGATGTCTGCGGTGGCATGAAGCCCGGTCGCAAGCTCAAGGCAATCATCCCCGGTGGTAGTTCTTCCAAGATCCTGCGCGCAGGAGAGACCTTCAAGATGAAGGTCAAGGGACCCGATGGCGAGATGGTGGAGAAGGAAGTACCCCTCCTTGACCTCGTCATGGATGCCTCCACGCTGGCAGCAGCCGGAACGATGATCGGCAGCGGTGGCGTCATCGTCATGGATGACTCCCGCGATATGCTCTGGGCTCTGAACAATCTCAATCAATTCTACGCTCATGAGAGCTGCGGACAGTGCACGCCCTGCCGTGAGGGTGTTCTCTGGATCGAGAAGATGACAACGCGCATGGTGAGCGGTGAAGGGATCGAACAAGATCCCGCCACGTTGCAGAACGTTGCCGACAATATCGCAGGTCGTACGGTCTGTGCCTTTGGTGAAGCTGCCTCTTGGCCCGTGCAGAGCTTCCTCCAGAAGTTCCCTGAAGAGTTCGCCGTCAAGTCGTAAGAGCCCCTTAGTTGCAATAGTACCATTCCCATGACCCGTCGTGCCGCACTATTGGTTGCGAGCGTGACGGGTTTTTTGGCGGTTGCTCTGGGAGCTTTCGGGGCCCATGCCCTGAAGTTGCAACTCGAGGCTCATCACGCACGTGATCTCTGGAATACGGCAGTGCTCTATCATTTGGTTCATGCTCCTGTTCTGCTTTGGCTAGCCCGCGGCACCGCTATCGCCACCGCTCCATATCTTTGCTTCACCAGTGGCATCCTCCTCTTCTCCGGAAGCCTCTATGCCTTGGCGCTCACGGGCATCGGGATACTGGGAGCCATCACTCCACTTGGTGGACTCCTGCTGATGGCGGGGTGGATCCTGATTGGATTGGGTGGACTGCGTGCCGAATCATGATTGCTCGGACGGAAACCATCATCATTCCCACGCGAGGGAAGGGTACCTACGAGATCACTGATGAGATCGCTACCCTGGTGCGACGAAGCGGAATCCAAACTGGCCTCGTTACAGTCTTTCTCCAGCACACCAGCGCCAGCCTCGTGATCTATGAGAATGCTGACCCCACCGCACGGGCTGATCTCCACCGATTCTTTGAAGATCTTGTGCCAGAGGATCACCCCAGTCTGATCCATACGATGGAGGGGCCTGATGACTCAACCAGTCATCTTCGGATGGCCCTTACCCGCACTAGCGAAAGCATTCCCATAGCCGAGGGAAGGCTGCAGCTAGGAACGTGGCAGGGGATTTATCTCTTCGAGCATCGCAGGGCGCCACATTCAAGGAATGTTGTTGTCAGTCTCATTGGTGTTTAAACTGATGGTTGAAAGGGATGAATTTGGAAATCAGGAAAAGAGAATGATTCATCCTGTGATTTTACCGGTATCCATTCCTATTAAGCACAACGGTACTCGTTTCATTCCTTCTGGCGCTTCCTGAGTTCCATATTTTATCTGCATGCCTGCGTGTGATTACCTGAAGACCAAGCGACAGATCACCAACGAGGCCGCTACTCCTGCCGCATCGGCCAAGAGCCCCGCTGCGAGGGCGTGGCGGCCGCGGCGGATCGCCACGGAGCCGAAGTAGACAGCCAGGACATAAAGCGTGGTTTCCGTCCCCCCGAGGATGGTGCCGGCAAGTTGGGCCGTGTAGCTGTCAGGACCGCATGCCTTCACAATCTCGGCAAAGAGTCCCGTGGCAGCGCTCCCGCTCATGGGGCGTACCAGGACCATCGGCAGCACCTGGGTGGGAAGGCCGATCAAATCCAATAATGGAGCTAGGAGGCGGCTTAGGATGTCGATTCCTCCGGCTGCACGAAAGATGCCCACAGCAACAAGGATCGCGACAAGGTAGGGGAAAATACGGAGAGCTACTTGAATCCCCTCCTTGGCTCCCTCAACAAACTCCTCATAGACGCAAACTCCTCGCAGAGCGGCATAGAGAGGAAAAAAGCCGAGTAGAAATGGAATTGCAACAATCGAAATCGATTGAATGACCGTGATGGCGATCGAAGTGCCTGAAATGCTGGAAGCAACCAGATGCAGGATGGTGCCTGCAAACAAGGCGACGTAGGCAGCGAGAAGGAGCTTTCTCCAGAGGGAAAGAGGGAGGAATGCTTCAGGGCTTGGTGAAGCGATATTCTCTTCGGTGTGTACAATGGATTCGGCGCGATTCCCAAGAGTTGGAAGTGCAAACATCGGGAGTCGCTGCAGGAGCTTGACGGAAATGATGCCGGTCAGAAATGAACAGGTCGTTGCGACCAAAGCGGTGCCGATGATGGCCGTGGGATGCATGGCCCCCGCAGCCGCAAGGATGCCGACGGCGGTCGCTGGAATGAGCTGCACTGAACTGGTATTAATGGCAAGGAAAGTGCACATCGCATTGGTTGCGGTGCCGGGTCTTGGATTCAGACTCTCCAGCCCCTGCATCGCCCGCAGGCCGAGGGGTGTGGCGGCGTTTCCAAGGCCTAGCATATTGGCGGCGATATTCATCACCATGGCCCCCATGGCAGGGTGATCAGCAGGGACGTCAGGGAAAAGACGGACCAAAAGGGGGCGCAGGAGCCCTGAGAGGCGCTCCACGGCACCCGACTTCTCAGCCAAGCGCATGATTCCGAGCCAGAGAGCCATGACGGCGCCTAGAGGCAGGGCGATCGACATCAGGGAGCTCTTGCAGGCATCAAAGGTCGCAGTCGTAAGGGCCTCGGTCCGCCCCGTGACGACCCCAAGCATCACTCCGCAAAGAATCAGTCCAAGCCAGAGATAATTCAGCATCAGTCGAGTTTTAGGGATTGAAGAGTGGTGCTGCCAAAGAAAAATTGGAGATCCAGGGATTTTATGCGGTTCAGAGATGTCAGCAGTGCGAGCAGAGTGGATGGAATGAGGGGGGCTCTCCACCCCATTTTTGAGTCCCTGCGCTCTGGATGAAAATCAGTCACTTTCGATATTTTCCCGTGGCAGGCTGGGATGGTTTCGCTTTAATACACCGACTATGTCTGTCTGCCCTGATCACTGGATTCGCAAAATGTCACTCGAACGCGGAATGATCGAGCCGTTCGTGGAGCGGCAAGTTCGGTCCTCCGATGATCGTCAGATCATCAGCTACGGCCTCTCCAGCTACGGGTACGACTTGCGTGTTGCCGACGAGTTCAAGGTATTTACCAATGTCTTTAGCGCCATGGTTGATCCTAAAAACTTCGACGAAAAGTCTTTCGTTGATGTGAAGACCGATGTCTGTGTGGTCCCTCCCAATTCCTTTGCCCTGGCCCGTAGCGTGGAATACTTCCGCATTCCACGCGAGGTCCTCACGATCTGTGTCGGCAAGTCGACCTACGCCCGTTGCGGTATTATTGTTAATGTCACTCCCTTTGAGCCGGAGTGGGAGGGACATGTGACCCTTGAGATTTCCAATACGACTCCGCTTCCAGCCAAGATCTACGCCAATGAAGGACTGGCACAGGTTGTCTTCTTTGAGGCCGGCGAACCGTGCGAGACCAGCTATGCTGACCGTGGCGGCAAGTACATGAAGCAGCGCGGTATCACTGTTCCGAGAATGTAGGGAATGTGGACTGCGTCCGCATCAATGGGATGAACCAAGACGCTGGGAAGCGGCGCGGTAGATCACTAGGTAGCGTGACCCGCAGGGCGGCACGGCTTTGCTGGAGCAAAGTGCCGTCAATTGCTGAGACCTGAAGGCTGAAATTCCGACTTCTGAGCCTCCCTTATTTTCAGGTCTCAAGTATCAAGCTTCAGGTTTCTCTCCCTCTTCCCCTTCGGGTTCGTCGCCCAGCTTCTCTTGGATCATTTTTTTCAGGACCTCGGTCATGTCTTCGACCTCATCCCAGATCGGGTGGGTAATATAGATGGGGGCCTTTTGCTGCACGGCCATGGCTAGGCAGTCGCTGGGGCGTGCATCCAGTTCGATCACTTTGCGCTGCTGAAGCTCGTTCTCCACGGTGACGATCATGCGACCGTAGTAGGTTGCCCCCTTGAGGTCATTGATGATGACCCGTTCTACTTTAGCTCCGAGGGAGGTGAGGAGTAACCCCATCAGATCATGGGTGAGGGGACGTTCGTTCTTGGTTCCGTTGATGAGAAGGCTGATTGCATTTCCTACCATCGGGTCCATGTAGATGACGAAGGCCTTCTTGTCATTCCCCAGAAAAACGGCACTCCCGCTCATCGTTGGAAGGATCGCCTTGATCTCGATTTGCAGGACCTCTTTTGAGTTCATGAGGTCAATATGACCCAAATGCCTCCCGAACGCATCTACGCATTCGGCTTATCCTGATGCTTCTAAGTGTAATCGGGATGAATGATTCCGCGTCGTTTGTATTCCTCCGAGAGGACGAGGTAATGGTCGGCCCAGGTGCCGAGACCGTTCTGCTCCTCCGATGTGAGCGTCCTGACGATGCGTCCGGGTGAGCCGACAACCATCGATCCTGGTGGGATCTCGGTGTTCATGAGGACCGTGGCATGTGCCCCGATCAGGCACCGTTCACCGATGACGGCACCATCTAGAATGATCGCCCCCATCCCGATCAATGACTCGTCTCCAATGGTGCACGCATGAACGATGGCGCCGTGTCCTATGGTCACGCGTCGCCCGATCGTGGTCCCATGATCCGTCGCAACGTGGATGACTGCATTGTCCTGCACGTTGCTTTCCTCACCAATAACGATGGGGGCAATGTCCGCTCGCAGGGAGGCGGCAGGCCAGATGCTTGCACGCTCTCCGATGCTCGTAGATCCAGATAAAAAGGCCCCTGGTGCAATGTAGGCACTCTCGGAAACGGAAGGGCTCCTGCCAAGGTGCTGGTGCACAATTCCGGCGAAATAGGCCAGATGATCGGGGTGGGAGGCATTCCTTGGGTCGTTAACGGGATGAGTGTGCATGGGGTTTATTTGTCATTTTCTCACAATGAGTGTTGACAGCAAGGGTGGGTTTTTTTTGGATCTTACTCGTCACTAGACACAACCCACATAACCCAACCCTACAATCCATGAGCAGCAAACTCCATCTCGTTGAATCCGTTCAGAAGTCCCTCGGTAAGGACGTCAGCAAGGCACACGCCGAAAAGGTCGTGGCAGCAGTCATCGAAAACATCAAGGGCCTCGTTAAGAAGCACAAGAGCCTTCAGTTGATCGGATTCGGTACCTTCAAGGTCGTGAACCGCAAGGCCCGCACCGGCATCAATCCAAAGACTGGTGAGAAGATCAAGATCAAGGCTTCCAAGAGCGTCCGCCTGACCCCAGGTAAGGCTTTCAAGGAGTCTCTCTAAGTTTTTAAGGGGTTTCCCCCCCGCCCGAGAAAACCCGTTATGCCGTTTGGCATAACGGGTTTTCTCATTTCTATCTTGGGAGTATTTGCTCTATGGTCAGAGCTCTATGAAATCACCACTCGTTGTTTCCATCACCGGTGCCGCTGGTCAGATCGGCTACTCTCTCCTTCCTCGCATCGCCTCAGGGCAGGTTTTTGGATACGACCAGCCCATCGTTCTCCGCCTGATCGAGATTGAGCCGGGAATGAAGGCTTTGGCCGGTGTGGTCATGGAGCTCAACGACTGCGCTTTCCCTCTCCTCGAATCGATCGAGGCGACTTCCGATCTTGACCATGGATTCAGCGGAGCCAACTGGGCGCTGCTTGTCGGTAGCGTGCCGCGTAAGGCCGGTATGGAGCGTAAAGATCTCCTCGGTATCAACGGGAAGATCTTCATCGGCCAGGGCCAGGCAATTGAGCGTAATGCCGCCGACGACATCAACGTCCTCGTGGTCGGCAATCCCTGCAATACGAACTGCCTCATCGCCATGAACAATGCTCCCGGCATTCCTCAGAATCGCTGGCACGCCATGACGCGTCTCGACGAGAACCGTGCCAAGAGTGCCCTCGCCGAGAAGGCTGGATGCCATTCACGGGACATTACCAAGCTTGCCATCTGGGGCAATCACTCCAGCACATTGTATCCCGATTTTGAGAATGCTCTCATTAATGGCGACCCTGTCGGCAAATACATCCCAGATCGCGCATGGCTCGAGGGTGACTTCATTAAAGATGTCCAGCAGCGGGGAGCTGCAATCATCGCTGCTCGAGGCCTCTCTTCGGCGGCTTCAGCGGCCCACGCCGCACTTGATACCGTCATGTCGCTACGTGAGACCACTCCCTCGGACGATTGGCACAGCGTGGCTGTTGCCTCTGACGGTTCCTACGGCGTCGAGAAGGGCCTGATCTGCTCCTTCCCGATCCGTTCAGATGGTAAGAGGGCCTCCATTGTCCAAGGCGTCGAGCTGAGTGATTTCGGTAAGGCCAAGTTCCAGCTGACCCTCAATGAGCTTCTTGAGGAGAAGGCCATGATTTCCGAGCTTTTGCCGAAATAAGGTTGATAGGCTGAAGGCTGCCGGACTGTCGGTAGGGATCGTAATGAGGGAAACGAAACCTCGGAATCCTATCGCTCAGTCCGAAACCCAGCCTTCTTCCCCATCCGCTATTCATCTTTCAAGTTTTAGGTTTCATCCTTAGCAACCTTCCGTTCTTATGTCCCACGATCTTCCTCCTGCTGATCCCGCCACCCATCGTTCTGAAACCGACAGCATGGGGGCGATTCCTGTCCCTCACCACCGATACTACGGTGCGCAGACGGCCCGCTCCCTCATCCATTTTGACATCGGCAACGACACCAAGCCACCCGAGCTCATCAAGGCTCTTGGACAACTCAAGAAGGCATGTGCCCTGGCCAACTGCGATCTGGGTAAGCTCCCTCAAGAGAAAGCCGATCTGATCGTCCGTGCTGCTGCTGAAGTCATTGCCGGGAAACTGGACGATCACTTCCCATTGCGTATCTGGCAAACCGGCAGCGGCACCCAGAGCAACATGAACGCCAACGAGGTGATCTCCAACCGCGCGATCGAGATGGCGGGTGGAGTTCTTGGTTCCAAGGCTCCGATTCACCCCAACGACCATGTGAACATGTCGCAGTCCTCGAACGACACGTTTCCCACCGCGATGAACATCGCTGCCGTGACAGTCGTCCGGGAGCGCCTCATCCCCGCGGTAAGGCACCTTCGTGGCGCGCTGGACGCCAAGGCAAAGCAGTATGCCGACGTTGTGAAGATCGGACGCACGCACTTGCAGGATGCCACTCCATTGACCCTAGGGCAGGAGTTCTCAGGTTATGTGGCGATGCTTGATTCGGATCTTCTGCGTCTCCATGAGGTCCTTCCGGGGCTGGAGTCTCTCGCAATCGGCGGAACCGCTGTCGGCACAGGTCTCAATTCACACCCTAAGTTTGGAGATGCCGCGGCCGCTCACCTCGCCAAGATGACTGGATATCAGTTTAAGTCGGCCTCAAATAAGTTTGCCGCGCTCTCATCGCACGGAGAGTTCGTCTTCGCTAGCGGAGCCCTCAAGTCCCTTGCCACCTCACTGATGAAGATCGCCAACGATCTACGCTGGTTGGGCTCTGGTCCCCGTTGTGGTCTGGGCGAGCTTTTTCTGCCGGAGAATGAACCTGGTTCCTCCATCATGCCCGGTAAAGTCAATCCCACCCAATGCGAGGCGGTCACCATGGTTGCCGTTCAGGTGATGGGTAACGATGCCGCTATTGGGTTTGCTGCCTCCCAGGGAAATTTTGAACTTAATGTCTTTAAACCGGTCATCATTCATAACTTCCTCCACTCTGTTCGGCTTCTCTCCGACTCCTGCCACTCCTTCACGGATCATTGCATCGTCGGTATCGAGGCGAATCTCGATACGATCGCAGGAAATGTCCAGAATTCACTGATGCTAGTCACGGCCCTCAATCCCCATATCGGTTATGACAAGGCAGCCCAGATTGCTAAGAAAGCTCACAAGGAGAAGACCAGTCTGAAAGAGGCAGCCGTAGCGCTCGGACACCTGACCCCAGTTCAATTCGATGAGTGGGTGGTGGCCTCCGACATGACCCACCCCTAGGGAACCCTTGATTAAGGAAATCAGGCCTTCACCCGCTCAATGTGGGCACCGAGTCCATTAAGCTTTTCGTCAATGGCTTCGTAGCCGCGGTCGATGTGGTAGACGCGGCTGATCTCTGTCACTCCATCCGCGGGAAGGGCTGCAAGAACGAGGGCTGCCGAGGCACGAAGATCACTGGCCATGACGGGAGCGCCGCTCAGGCGTTCGACCCCGTGAATGGTGGCACGGTGATCGGCCAGATCGATGCTGGCACCCATGCGCTTGAGCTCTGAGACATGCATGAAGCGCTGAGGGAAGACAGTCTCGGTCACCACGCTGGTCCCGTGCATGGTCGCCAGCATCGCGCAGAACTGAGCCTGCATGTCGGTGGGGAAGCCGGGGTAGGGGTGAGTCTCCAGGTGAAGCGGATTGCGGGAACCGTTGGGGGAGATGCTGACTGAGTCGCTCGTGTGAGTGAGTTCGAAGCCTGCCGTCTTGAGGGCCGTGATCACGGCTCCCAGATGATTCGGCTCAGTCCGCGTGATGGTGACGCGTTTACCTGCAATAGCTCCAGCAACAAGGAAGGTGCCTGCCTCGATGCGGTCGGGAATGACAGTGTGATTGGCTCCGTGGAGTTCCTTCACTCCCTCGATCTCGATACGTTGGGTTCCAGCTCCGGAAATCCTGGCGCCCATGGCGATGAGGAAATTGGCCAGATCGACGACTTCGGGTTCCTCCGCAGCTCCCTCAATCACGGTCGTTCCCTCAGCGAGGACTGCTGCCATCATGATATTGCCGGTTCCAAGGACAGTCGGTCCGTGGCGTCCGCGGAGATTGATTCGGGTGCCCTTGAGTTGCTTTGCCTCGAGCAGGATATCTCCTCCCTTGACGGTGACTGTGGCGCCAAGGGCCTCGAAGCCCTTCAGGTGAAGGTCGATCGGCCGATCACCGATGACGCATCCTCCGGGTAGGGAAACCTTGGCCGACTTCTCACGACCCAAAAGAGGACCCAGAATACAGACGGAGGCACGCATCTTGCGGACGATCTCATAGGGAGCTTCCGTAATGATCTTCTCGGCACGGATCTGGACGACACCGCTAGCTCTCTCCACTTCGCAGCCGAGCTGGCTGAGGATAGTCAGCATGTAGTGGATGTCGCTGAGGTCGGGGACCCTGTCGATGACGCACTTCTCTTTGGTCAAGAGTGTAGCTGCCAGGATGGGAAGGGCGGAGTTCTTGGAACCACCAATGCGTACGTGGCCATCCAGGCTGTGCCCTCCGTGAACTAGAATCTTATCCATGATACGTGTCTGATAGCTTATCTGTCGCCTTTCACTGCTTCAATGAAACGCGGAATTCCTTGGTAGTCTGACAAGGCGATAATGTCGCGATAATTATGCCCTGAGAGGCAGGCAATGACCTTCTCCGACTGGTTGATTCCGATCTCCAGAAGGAGATGCCCCTCCGGAGCAAGCAGGTCGGCGGCGAGTGGGGCTAGTCGTTTGATGAGATCGAGGCCATCAGCCCCACCATCGAGTGCAAGGAGGGGGTCGTGTCGGACTTCCCTGCTCAGTCCCTCAATCTCTCCGGAAGGAATATAAGGGAGATTGGATGTGATGAGATCAAAGGGGCCGCTGGCCGATAGCTGGGGTGGGATGAGATCGGCTTCAAGGAATGTGATCCTGTTCATCTGAAGCAAATCTGCATTTTCCCGTGCGAGCGTGAGAGCCTCCGGGGAGATGTCTGTGGCGGTGACCTTGGCCTCCATGCGCTCTATGGCGATCGAGAGGGGGATGACGCCGCTGCCGGTGGCCACATCAAGAACGTTTGTCAGATTCTTGTAGGTCAGAGCACGTTCGACGAGTTGCTCCGTCTCCGGGCGTGGAATGAGGGCACGCGCATCACTCTTGAAGGTGCGGCCGCAGAACTCCAC
>Ga0007795_10000151_pt1 | contig 18191 bp, 12 predicted proteins | sample CryBogmetaGMA1M_FD_60369 | JGI IMG/M metagenome (GOLD analysis project Ga0007795, IMG submission 60369) | Freshwater microbial communities from Crystal Bog, Wisconsin, USA - MA1M | ecosystem: Environmental > Aquatic > Freshwater > Lake | place: Crystal Bog, Wisconsin, USA | collected 2009-07-06
GTTGTGCAAAAAGCTGGCTGGATAACCGGTGCGGGTCGAACTGAAAAACACCGCCACCCCTGGGACCCGGGTGATCCCCGACAAATCGAGATCAAGGTCATCACTGGCCACATTCGGTGAGGCTTCCTTACGGGCCCGCATGATCTCCATGCCCCGGCGCCAGGTGGTCATCACCGTGAACATGATCGAGGCAAGCAAAAGCGGAAACCATGCGCCATCGAAAATTTTGCTGATGTTTGCAGCAAAAAAGAAAATTTCTATGACGATGATCCCGGCAACCAGCGGCAGCAGGGCTTTGATCCGGCCCGATTTGAGTCCAAGGAGCACCACTGCGAGCAAGGCGCTGCTGATCAGCAGGACACCGGATACCGCGATACCGTAAGCTGCCGCCAGGGCCGTCGAGCTCCGAAAGCCGATTACCAGCACCAGGACCAGGACCAGCAAGGTCCAATTCACCACTGGAATATAGATCTGCCCTCGTGCCACTTCAGAGGTGTAGAGCACTTTGAGGCGTGGAAGATAATTCAGCCGTGATGCCTGTTGAGTGACCGAAAAGGCGCCAGAGATCGTCGCCTGCGAAGCGATGACCGTTGCCAGCGTCGCAAGGATGACAAGCGGCACCAGCAAGAAATCGGGCGCTAACAGATAAAACGGATTGCGCACGGCTTCCGGGTCGCGAAGGACCAGCGCACCCTGACCAAGATAATTCAGAATCAAACAGGGGAAAACAAGCAAAAACCATCCGAATCGAATCGGACGAACCCCGAAATGCCCCAGATCGGCATAAAGCGCCTCGGCGCCGGTAAGGGTCAGGAACACTGCGCTGAGCGCCACGAAACTCCAGCCGGGATGCTCGATGAAAAAGCGCAAGGCATATCGAGGATCAATCGCCGCGACGATCTCGGGTGATTTCACGATGCTGACGATCCCGAGCGTTGCGAGTGTCAGAAACCAAACCACCATCACAGGGCCGAAGAGTGCGCCGACACTCGCTGTCCCGCTGCGTTGAAGCATGAACAGACCAACCAGAATCACCAAGGCAATCGGGACGATATAGGACTCCAGCGATGGGGCGGCCAAGGTAATCCCTTCGACTGCAGACAGCACCGAAATTGCTGGGGTAATGACGGCATCACCGTAAAAGAGCGACGCCGCAAAAATGCCGAGGACACTGGCGAACCAGGTCAGTTGGGGGCGGTCACGAACCAGCGCCAGCACGTTCGAGAGCAGTGCAAGCACGCCGCCCTCGCCCTGATTGTCGAAGCGCAGAATCACCAGAACGTATTTGATCGAAACAATCAGGGTGATTGCCCAGAACATCATCGAGAGCACCGGATAAACCGTGTCTGCAGACAGCGGCAAGCCATGCGGCGCGACGAATGCCTCCTTGAATGCATAGAGCGGGCTGGTGCCGATGTCGCCGAATACCACGCCCAGCGCACCTAGCAGCAGGGTCGGCAGGCGTTGCGAATGGGGTTCGCTCATGGGGTGCGCTCAGTGTCATGCGCCAGTTGTCGTGCGCTCATTGCAGATTCATCAAGCGGGACGCCGAGTGGGCTTTATTGCCGAGGGGCAAAAACGTGGGCGCAGTTTACTCCCGTCCAACCCCTTCCCGGTAATCGGCACCTACTCGGGCCATATTCCGATGAATTCCGCCATCGATTTCGATCAAAACCCGACACCGGTTGAGATCAACCGGCGTCGCCCACTCTCCACAAATCAGCGCATACCCCCTGCGGCAGAGTGACGTCCTAGGCCGAGCCGCGCCAAAGCCACACCGCTGTGAGCACCAGCGAGGCGCCCACAGCGAGGTTGAAGACCCGCAGCCGGGATCCAATCTCGAGCCAAGCGCGCATCGCAGTACCCAGCCACGCCCAGATGAAATTCGAGATCACGCAACACACCATGAAGATTGCCACGATCAGCGCCTGCTCCAGCCAGGCGGGCTGTGCGAGCCCCTGGTATGCGCCCACGGTGCCGGCGGCCAGCATCCAGGCCTTCGGATTGGCGTATTGGAACACCGCACTCTCAAACCAGCGCGGCGCACGCGCGACCGCGCGCTCTGACATCGTGCCGGAGCGGGCGAGCTGCACGCCGAGCCAGCACAGATACAGCACGCCAAACAATTTGAGCGCCTGCGCGAGCGCCGGGGACTCGAGCAGCAGACCGTAGGTTCCCAGGCCAGCCCCAACCAGCATGGTCGAGAATCCGACTGCGACACCGATCGAATGCGGCACGACCGCGCGGGCGCCAAAATTGGCGGCTGTAGACAGGGCGATCGCATTGTTCGGCCCGGGCGTGACAGAACCCACCCACGCAAACCATACAAACGCGACGAGCTTGAACCAATCGACCTCGGGCATGGCTTGCAGAATAACAGCGGCCACCGATTCGGCGGCAGTGCTGCTTTCTGCATCACGCCCGCATCGCACAGAGCACCGGCGAGAGCGACCCATTGCAGGACAAGCGCAAGACCGGTGGTTTGATATCTCTGCGAACGCCGCCATTGGCCAGAATGTATGAACTGATTTGATGATGCTTCTCGGTATAAGCGTCAAACAAAGAAAGCATCGCGTCGTGCTTGACGAAGTTCGACTTGACGATCACTCCGTCAAGATCAAGGACTACGGGCGATCAATGCATATGGCTTGCGACGAGACTGGCGTAACTAAGCTTCGATGAAAGAAGGCTTCCGGTCGGATTGCGCCCACTGTAGGCAGGGCGCTTACCGGCCAGAAGCGGTCATATGATCGGTCGGAAAATCGCTGTGCTGATGACCGGTTTCAAAGTGCAGCCGCCATCGGTTCGCCGATCGGGCGATATTTTTCGGCCTGTACGCAACCGGGCTGAGTCCCTGAAGGCCGAGCTAGATGCGCACGGTCTTGTTAACTGTCATGCCGGATGCTTGGTAGTCACTAGTTCGGCAGCAAAACACAAAGCATCCATATATTGCTACAATGCAATACATGAATGCTGTCCAAGTCGCCCGCGCTAAGGAAGTCCGCGATGATGGCTCGATCGTCGAAATCATCATCTGGGAGCTTCCGGAGCCGCTGCCGCCCAGCACGCATCGATACAAGTACCGGCTGTTCTTCGGCGAGTCCGGCATTACCCGTGTGCGCTACGACAACGAGCGAGGCAAGGGCGATCATCGTCACGTAGGTGATCGCGAGTACCAGTACAAATTCAACTCTGTGGAACAACTGCTCGCGGACTTTCAGTTCGACGTCGAGCGCTGGGAGTCGTCATGAAGGCCATCATCGAAGTGTCTAGCAAAGGCTCGGTTTTCCAGACGGCAGCCGCCCAGGTCGAGGCCGCCCGAAAGGGGCATATACCCGACTTCCATCTAAGTTTTCAGTCTGCGCGTTCTCTGTTTGCAGAACTCACGCCCGCACGGCTCGACCTGCTCGACACGCTTCGCCGTGTTGGCCCGTGTAGCGTATATGCCTTAGCGAAGGCTGCTGAGCGCAACTACTCCAACGTGCACACAGATGTGGCGCGCATGGAGGAGTTGGGGCTGGTCGAACGCACCGACGAGGGCGACATTCTGGTCCCGTTCGAGTCAGTTGAAATTGTCGTTCCTCTGGCCCGCGCCGTAGCCTGAGCAAGGGGCTCGAAGCGATCTGCGAACAGCCGTTTACTGAGTGGACCAGCCGCTCGACTTAAATGGTGCCTAGGGCCGCTCCGGGTCGAATCCGGGTCTTCGAGCCGCTCGCTTGAACGCCAGCCTACAGGCATCAAGCTGACGTTTACCTGGCAGGGTTATTTGACGCCGCAGCAGCCTGTTTGCGACGCAATGCCTCAGCAGGTCATCGCGCCATACACCAGGTTCTGCAATTGCTCGCGATAGACCTTGCGAATTTCGCCCGGCGCCACCGTACCGGCCACGACCACCAGTTTTTCGGCAGGGTCGGCAAAGAAAATCGTGCCGTATGCGCCATTCCAGCTGAATTCACCGACTCGGCCTGGCACCGCGGCAATACCCGGATCAGTGCGTACAGCGACGCCCAGACCAAAGCCATACCCTTCGCGATGCGGCTCGGTCATGGTGATCGTATTGATCATGCTGCCGGTCAGATGGTTCGAGGTCATCAGCGCCACGATCTGCGGGCTGAGGATGCGCTGTCCCTCGAAGACACCGCCGTCATGGAGCATCTGCCCGAAACGCAGGTAGTCAGACACCGTGCCGAGGGCCGCCGCGCCCCCCCAGTCATGAGAGGTCTGCTGCTCGACAACGGTCACCGCCTGAGGCTTGCCATCGAAAGGGCTGACGGAAAACGGCCGCGCTGCGCGCACTTTGCGCTCCTCGGTCAACTCAAACCCGGTCTGGGTCATGCCCAGCGGTTTCCAGAGAATCTCGGACAGATAGTCGCGAAGCCGCACTCCGGTCACCTGCTCGATGACCAGCCCGAGAATGTCGGTGGAATAACCATACTCGAAGGCGGTGCCAGGCTGTTGCGTCAGCGGCAGGGCAGTGATCCGATCGATGAATGACTGAGCGGTGTCCGAGAACATCACCGCACTGGTCGCCGGCCACAGCGCAGCCGCCGGCCCCACACCGCGTCCGCCATAGGTAATGCCCGCGGTGTGGCGCAGCAGGTCGTGAATGAAAATCGGCCGCTCCTGCGCAAACAGCGCCATGCCGCCGTGGCCGTCATCCAGGCCGACCTTCATGCGGCCGAAGCCCGGAAAGTAGCTGTCCAGGCGGCTCTTCAGAGGCAGCCTGCCCTCCTGCATCAATCGCAGGGCGGCCACGCTCACCATGATCTTGGTCATCGAGGCCAGGGCAAACACGGTATCACGCTGCATCGGCTTGCCCGCCGCAGGATCACTCAGACCGTAGGCCTTATGGTGCAGCAGACGACCCTCGCGTGCGATCGCCAGTACCGCTCCGGGCAGGCGCGCTGCTGCAATCTCACGATTGAAAAAGGCGTCGATGACGGCCAGGCCGCTGGTCGAAAAACCGAGCGATTCGGGTTCTGCGACAGGCAAAGGAAAAGTGTTCATGCAGCGGACCCTTGTGCTAGGTGAGGGGGCGACGACCGGCCGCTCTTGAGCAGCCCGATGGCCTGCCTACTGGCCAATCGCGTGGATCGAATCTAGCATGCGACTTTCAGGAGACGACCATGAACCGAATCGACGAGCGCCGCCAGGCGGTGGCGCAGACTGTCGCGCAGATCCGTGCCATCGAGGCCCGCGATGGCGTGAACCCTGACGCACTGGCGCTCATTCGACAGCAACTGATCGATCTTGCCAGCCAGTCGACCCTTTTCACCGCCGAAGACTTTCCACCTCCACAATCCGGCAGCGGCATGCGTTCAGCGCTTTATCGCCTGTCCGAAGATGATGACCATCGCTTCGCGCTCTATGCCAATGCCTCGCTTGGCGGTTATGGCACACCTGCCCACAACCACACCACCTGGGCGGTCATCGTTGGCGTGACAGGCGAGGAACTGAACCGCTTTTATGAGCCGACCCCTGAGGGCGGCGTCAAGGAGTCTGGCCAGTTCATGGTCAAGGCCGGCACAGGCGTGACCTTCATGCCCGAGGATCTGCACTCGATTCACATCGATGCACCGCTGATCAATTTTCACATGTACGGATTGGGCCTCGAGCAACTCGACAAGCGCCGCTATTACAAGACGCAGGAGAATGTCTGGTCGGTCTTTCCGGCCCACTCCGACATCCGGGAGGCGCGCTGAAACGCGCTAGAGTGCACACCGCTCTCATTTTCGTTGAAGGTAACAACCATGTCAGACACGCACGAGCATCACGACCACAAAGCGCCAACCGACTGGAAACACGACGGCGTTCGCGTCGTCCCTGGCGATCAGCTCGACGGCAATGTGCCGTCAACGCCGGGCATGGACCGCAAGGCCGCGATCAATTTCGCGCGGGTCGGCGCCCAGAAACTGTGGGCCGGCACGGTTCATATCCATCCCGATGCCAAAACCGGGGCCCATCACCATGGGCCGCTTGAAAGCGTGATCTATGTGGTCAAGGGGCGCGCCCGCATGCGCTGGGGCAATCAGCTCGAATTCACTGCCGAAGCGGGCCCGGGCGATTTCATTTACGTGCCGCCTTATGTGCCGCATCAGGAGATCAATGCCAGTGCCGACGAGATGCTTGAATGCGTCTTGTGTCGCAGCGACGGTCAGGCAGTCGCTGTCAACATTGATATCGAGCCGGTCGAAAAGCCCGAAACCGTGCTCTGGATCGATCCGACGCATCCGCAGGGCGGCGTCTGACGCGAGGCCGAGCCACACGCGCCCGGTGAGGAATCCGCGCAATGAGCCACTACAAAGACTGGTCCTTTCCTGACGTCCTGGTGCCCAAAGCCAAGGACCTGAGCTTCGATCTCGATGCGCTGCTCGATGCGATCGTCGAACTGCGGGCCGACGTGCCCGAGCAGGCGTTCACTGCCAATACCCTGGGCACGACGCGCAGCGGCAGCGGTATCGTGCTCGACGAGCGGGGCACGATCCTGACCATCGGCTACCTGATCACCGAAGCGCAGTCGGTTTTTCTCACCACCCGCTCGGGTCAGGTCGTTCAGGCCGTCCCACTCGCCTATGACCAGGCTACCGGTTTCGGGCTGCTCAAAGCCCTCGGCCCTCTTAAGGCAAGCGCGGTCCGTCGCGCGGAAAGTCGACTGTCGCAAGTTGGCGATACCGTGTATCTGCTCAGCCATGGGGGGCAGACGCATGCGCTCATAGCGCGCCTCGCCGACAAGCGCCCCTTTGCCGGCTATTGGGAATATCTGCTTGAGGCCGCGCTCTTTACGACACCGCCCCATCCCGAATGGAGCGGTGCCGGTTTGTTCAATACCGACGGCGAACTGATCGGCGTGGGGTCACTGCTGGTGCAGCAGGCCATTGACGGCGACCCGGATGACAAATCCGGACAAGGCAATATGTTCGTGCCAATCGACATCCTTGAGCCGATCCTGGAAAGTCTGATGACCACCGGTCAGAGCGGCCAGCCCGCACGGCCCTGGCTGGGTCTGTATGCCGCAGAAGACGACAATCGCGTCATCGTCGGTGGCATTGCCGACAAGGGTCCTGCCATGCAGGCCGGCCTGCAGCAGGGCGATCTGATTCTGGATGTTGCAGGCACTCGGGTGCATTCGCTGGCGACCTTCCTGCGAACGGTCTGGGCGCTGGGGCCGGCCGGGGTCGAGGTGCCGCTGACGCTCGGTCGCGAAGGCGAACTGCTCAAGCTGCGGATCCACTCGGCCGATCGCAATTCAATGATGTACCGGCCAACCGCACACTGAGTGCATGGCCTGAACTTATTCCCGGGATCTGAGATGCTGCCGCTAGCTGGATACGCCGAACGCCTGTCCGCCCGACCGGGCGAGACTCTGCGATTCCATGTCGCCAATTCAAGCGGCACGCGCGTCTCAGCACAGATTGTGCGTGTGGTGTGCGCCGACCCGAATCCTGCGATCGGCGGGGTGAGCACTGAACCGGTTGCGATCGACGTCACGACCCTGGCCGAACCAGGACCGCAAACAGTGCCGATCGGCTCCTATGCGGTCGTGGCACGGGAAGGCCTGCTGGATGACGCCCGCGATTGCACGTTCTCAATTCGTATCCGACCGACACTCGCCCTGCCCAGGCGACAGGTCATCATGTCGTATCGCGACGAGCGCGGGCATGGCCTGTCGCTCGAACTCACGCCAGCACTCACCCTGCGCGGCACGGTCGGAACACTTGCCGGCGATTGCACGATCGACACTGCACAGCCTGTTGCGCTCAATGCCTGGACCCAGGTCACGCTGACCGTCGATGCCGCCAGGGCTCTCGTGAGCGTGTCGGCAACACCGATTGCAGATCGCGCCGCAGGCCGATTCGTGAGTGTCAGTTTGCCGGCAGCACCGAGCCTGGATGCCGGATCGACCCATCTGAGCATTGCCAGTGCAAGCGGCGTTGCGCCGGTGGACACCTTCAATGGTCGGCTCGAACATCCGGTGCTTCTGGCTCGTTCGTTGCCTGATGCGCAGGTGACCGACCCGCATGCGATCGATGCGCTGGCTGTGGCGGCAGGCGACGCCTGCATCGGCGCCTGGGATTTTGCTCGCGAAATGCATACCCGCCGCATCGTCGATACCGGGCCCAGGGGCAACCATGGCGAGCTGATCAATACCCCGACCCGCGCGGTGGTCGGCTCGAACTGGACCGGCGAGGAGCATTGCTTTCGGCATGCACCCGAACAGTATGGCGCCATCCATTTTCATGAAGACGATCTGGATGACTGCCGCTGGCCGGCAACCCATGCGATCACCCTGCCCGCCGGGCTCAAGTCCGACGCCTATGCGCTGATGCTGCAAGCCGGCGATCATGAGGAAAATATTCCTTTTTTCGTCGTGCCGCCCAAAGGACAGGCAAGCGCAAAAATTGCAGTGCTGGTGTCGACTTACACCTATACCGTCTATGGCAATCACGCACGCCCCGAATGGATGATCGATCCCAAGTGGCGCGCGGCGTATATCGATCAAGTCAAAGCCTGGAAGGCCTATCCCCATAACCCGGGCGAGCATCGGGATTACGGCTTGTCGACTTACAACTATCACACCGACGGCTCGGGCATCGCGCTTGTGAGTTGGCGACGCCCGATGCTCAATCTGCGCGTGGGCTACTTCACCTATCCCTACCCGGACATCCGCGGCTCGGGGCTGCGCCACTATCCGGCTGACAGTCACCTGCTGATGTGGCTGGCGCATCAGGGCTATGAGGTCGACCTGATCACCGATGCCGAATTGAACAGCGAGGGTCAGGCGCTGCTCCATCCCTACAAGGTGGTGGTCACTGGCTCGCATCCCGAGTACCACACTGCACAAATGCTCGATGCATTGCAGCGCTATCGCGACAGCGGCGGCAATCTGGTCTATCTGGGCGGCAACGGGTTTTACTGGAAGATCGCGCTCGATCCGGCGCGCGAGGGCATCGTTGAAATTCGCCGTGGCGAAGGTGGCATCCGCGCTTGGGCTGCCGAGCCCGGCGAGTACTACAACCAGTTCGATGCGCAGTACGGCGGCCTGTGGCGACGCAATGCCCGGCCGCCGCAAAAGCTGGTTGGGGTTGGCTTTACCGCGCAGGGCAATTTCGTCGGCTCGCATTACCGCATCAATCAATCGGTCCGCAGCAACCCGAAGGTCAGCTGGATCCTTGAGGGCATCACTGCCGAGACGGTCGGTGGCGAGGGCTTCTCGGGGCACGGTGCAGCCGGCTTCGAGCTCGACCGTGTCGACAAGCGACTGGGCTCGCCCGAGAACGCGGTCGTGATCGCGGCCTCCGAGAACCATCCGCCCGAGGCGCCCTGGATGCTGGTGCCGGAGGAGCAACTCACGCACATCACGACCATCCCCGGCGAGACCCACAAGGCCCTGATCCGTGCCGACATGACCTGGTTCGATTGCCCCGGTGGCGGCGAAGTCTTTTCGGTTGGCTCGATCACCTTCTGCGGATCGCTGCCGGTCAATCACTTCGACAACGACATCTCGCGCATCCTCGACAACGTTGTGAAACGCTTCAGCCAGTAAGCCGGCCGCCAGGGATGCGTCGGCCGATCGGATAAACTTCGGCCACTATGACGACCTCCTACCGCACCCCCCTGCCCGGCACCTCCCTCGACTATTTCGACGCCCGCGCGGCGGTCGATTCGATCAGGGCCGGCGCCTACGACACCCTTCCCTACACCTCGCGCGTGCTGGCCGAGAACCTGGTTCGACGCTGCGCTCCGGATATGCTTGCCGATTCGCTGCGCCAGCTAATCGATCGCAAGCGCGACCTCGACTTCCCGTGGTTTCCGGCCCGAGTGGTCTGCCACGACATCCTCGGACAAACCGCGCTGGTCGATCTGGCCGGTCTTCGCGACGCGATTGCCGACCAGGGCGGTGACCCGGCCAAGGTCAATCCGGTCGTGCCGGTTCAATTGATCGTCGACCATTCGCTGGCGGTCGAATGCGGTGGCTTTGACCCCGATGCCTTTGCGAAAAACCGCGCGATCGAGGATCGGCGCAACGAGGATCGCTTTCATTTCATCGACTGGACCAAGGCGGCCTTCAAGAACGTCGATGTGATTCCGCCGGGCAACGGCATCATGCATCAGATCAATCTGGAAAAAATGTCGCCGGTGATCCAGGTCCGTGATGGCATTGCGTTTCCGGATACCTGCGTCGGCACCGACAGCCACACGCCGCATGTCGACGCGCTCGGTGTGATCGCCATTGGTGTGGGCGGCCTTGAAGCCGAGAACGTCATGCTCGGACGTGCCTCGTGGATGCGACTGCCCGATATCGTGGGCGTTGAGCTCAGCGGCAAGCCCGGTGCCGGCATCACCGCCACCGATGTGGTGCTCGCGATGACCGAGTTTTTGCGCAAGGAAAAGGTCGTTGGCGCCTGGCTGGAGTTTCGCGGCGACGGCGCTTCTGCCCTGACGCTGGGCGATCGGGCCACCATTTCCAACATGGCGCCGGAATATGGTGCCACCGCGGCGATGTTCTACATCGACCAGCAAACCATCGACTACCTCAAACTCACCGGGCGCGATGATGAGCAGGTGAAGCTGGTCGAACACTTTGCCCGCCACACCGGTCTGTGGGCCGACAGTCTCAAGACCGCGCAATATGAGCGCACCCTGCACTTCGACCTGTCCAGCGTCGTGCGCAACATGGCCGGCCCGTCCAATCCGCATGCCCGAGTCGCGACCACCGACCTGGCGGCCAAGGGCATCGCCGGCAAGTGGGACGATGTCGCAGGCCAGATGCCCGATGGCGCGGTGATCATTGCCGCAATCACCAGCTGCACCAATACCAGCAACCCGCGCAATGTGATCGCAGCCGGACTGCTGGCCCGCAATGCCAATCGGGCAGGTCTCACCCGCAAGCCTTGGGTCAAGACCTCGCTGGCACCTGGCTCCAAGACCGTGGCCCTTTATCTCGATGAAGCCGGCCTGACGAAAGAGCTCGAACAACTCGGGTTCGGCGTGGTTGCTTTTGCCTGCACGACCTGCAACGGCATGTCGGGCGCGCTCGACCCCGAGATCCAGCGCGAAATCATCGCGCGCGACCTCTACACCACCGCCGTACTCTCGGGCAACCGCAACTTCGACGGCCGCATCCATCCCTATGCGAAGCAGGCCTTTCTTGCCTCGCCGCCGCTGGTGGTCGCCTATGCGATTGCCGGCACGGTGCGCGTCGATATCGAGAAGGACGCGCTTGGCACGGTCGATGGCAAGGCGATCCGTCTGAAAGACCTCTGGCCAAGCGATGCCGAAATCGATGCGGTCGTGCGCGCCTCGGTCAAGCCCGAACAGTTCCGAAAGGTCTATGGTCCGATGTTCGACATCGCCCGCGAGGCAGCCGCCGCGGTCAGCCCGCTCTACGACTGGCGGGCGCAATCGACCTACATCCGTCGCCCACCCTACTGGGAAGGGGCGCTCGCCGGCGAACGCACGCTCAAAGGCATGCGGCCTCTGGCGGTGCTCGGCGACAACATCACCACCGATCACCTGTCGCCCTCGAACGCGATTCTGGCCGACAGTGCCGCCGGCGAATACCTCGCCAAAATGGGCTTGCCGGAAGAAGACTTCAATTCCTATGCGACCCATCGCGGCGATCACCTCACGGCGCTGCGCGCCACCTTTGCCAACCCCACCCTTAAAAACGAGATGGCGGTGATCGACGGCAAGCTCAAAGCCGGGTCACTTGCGCGCGTTGAGCCCGAAGGCAAGGTCATGCGCATGTGGGAGGCCATCGAGACCTACATGAACCGCAGCCAGCCGCTGATCATCATCGCCGGCGCCGACTACGGCCAAGGGTCCTCGCGTGACTGGGCGGCCAAAGGCGTGCGTCTGGCAGGCGTCGAGGCGATTGTTGCCGAAGGCTTCGAGCGCATTCATCGCACCAACCTGATCGGTATGGGCGTGATGCCGCTCGAATTCAAACCGGGCACGACCCGCATCACCCTGGGCATCGACGGCACCGAGACCTTCGATGTGATCGGCGCACGCACGCCGCGCACCACGCTCACCCTGGTCATTCATCGCAAGAATGGCGACAAGGTGGAGGTCCCGGTGACCTGTCGTCTCGACACCGCCGAAGAGGTGTCGATCTATGAGGCGGGTGGCGTTCTGCAGCGCTTTGCGCAGGACTTTCTCGAGTCATCCAAGCAGGCATCCTGAGGATCACCATGGCTCATGTCGCACAAATCCGCATCCCTGCCACCTATCTTCGCGGTGGCACGAGCAAAGGCGTGTTCTTTCGGCTGCAGGACCTCCCGGCTGCTGCACAGGTCGCGGGCAAAGCGCGCGATGCACTGCTGCTGCGCGTGATCGGCAGCCCGGACCCTTATGGCAAGCAGACCGACGGCATGGGCGGCGCGACCTCCAGCACCAGCAAGGCGGTGATCATCGCCAAAAGCAGCCGCCCCGACCACGATGTCGACTATCTCTTCGGCCAGGTGTCGATCGATTCGGCCTTTGTCGACTGGAGCGGCAACTGCGGCAACCTGTCAGCGGCAGTCGGCCCGTTCGCGATCGCCGCAGGTCTGATTGAACCGGCGCGTGTGCCGCAAAACGGCGTGGCCGTCATCCGCGTCTGGCAGGCCAATATCTCGAAGACCATCGTCGCTCATGTGCCGATCACCGACGGCGCGGTCCAGGAAACCGGCGACTTTGAGCTCGATGGTGTGACCTTTCCGGCCGCCGAAGTGCAGCTCGAGTTCATGGACCCGGCCGCCGAAGAAGAAGGCGCCGGTGGCTCGATGTTCCCGACCGGCAATGTGGTCGATGATCTGGAGGTCCCCGGCATCGGCGTTCTCAAGGCCACGATGATCAATGCCGGCATTCCGACGATTTTTCTCGATGCCGAGCAGATCGGTCACACCGGCACCGAACTGCAGGATGCGATCAACGGTGACCCCAAGATTCTGGCCAAGTTCGAGACCATTCGAGCCCACGGCGCGGTTCGCATGGGCCTGATCCAGCATATTGACGAGGCCGCCAAGCGCCAGCACACGCCCAAAGTCGCCTTTGTGGCCAAGCCCTCAAGCTATGTGTCATCAAGCGGCAAGCCGGTTGGCACGGGCGATGTCGATCTGCTGGTGCGCGCGCTGTCGATGGGCAAACTGCATCACGCAATGATGGGCACGGCCGCGGTGGCCATCGGTACGGCCGCCGCAATTCCGGGCACGCTGGTGAACCTCGCCGCAGGCGGCGGCGCGCGCAATGCGGTGCGATTCGGCCACCCTTCCGGCACCCTGCGCGTGGGCGCCGAGGCCACGCAGGAAGGCGGCGAGTGGGTGGTCAAGAAGGCGAGCATGAGTCGCAGTGCGCGCATCCTGATGGAAGGCTGGGTGCGGGTGCCCGGAGACTGCTTCTGAGCGATCGACCCGATCAGTCGTCCTGATCAATGGTGTGCACGCGCAAGCCGGTGTTGTCTGAGGCGGGGGTGAGGCGGCTGCAGTAGTCGGCAGCGCGTTGACCGTCGCGCAGACCAAGCGCCTTGCGCAGACGCAGTGCGTCGCTCGAAAAGTCGACATCGCGAAAAGAATCCTCATCGGCTTGCGCCTTCATGACGAGGTGCACGATGTCGAATGAATGTTCGCAACCAAGATCAAGCAGGCGTTTGAATTCGGGCTGTTGGGCAAGCTCGGGCGGCAGGTGCTCGCCGAGCCGTTTCACCGCTCGACGCAAGTCCTGCATGATCCGGTGATCGCGCAAATGCTCGTGGCTGCGGCTGGCGAACTGAAGGTTCTTCATTCGCATCACTGCCTCACCCAGCGTCTCAGGAATCGGTTCGCTCGCATCCCACAGATCGACCATGAAACACAGCGTGTCGCATCGTTCGGCATCGTCCAGAACGATATCCAGTGGCGTGTTGGAGTAGATACCGCCGTCCCAATACCACTGACCATCGATCTCAATCGGTGCAAAGCCTGGTGGCAACGCACCGCTCGCCATGATGTGTTCCGGCGTCAATGGCTTGCTGCCACGCCGGTTGTCGAATCGAACCGGCTTGCCGCTGCTCACGTTCACTGCAAAAAGCGACAGGCGGATCTCGCCATTGTTGAGGTAATCGAAATCGATCAGATCGAGCAGCGTCTGCCGCAAAGGCAGGGTGTCGTAGAGGCTCAATTGCCCAGGCGGCAGGCGACGGGAAAAACCCCATTGCAGGGGTAATCGCGGCTCAAAAAACCCGGGGACGCCGCGTGTCATGGCCTGCCAGGTTGCGGTGCCCGGCGTCCAGGGCTTACCAATGGCCGGCATCAGCGATGCAAAGGGGCGATCAAGAGCGACGCGAGCCCAGAACTGTCGCAGCCGCTCCAGACGATGTTCGGGCCGATTGCCGGCGATCAGGGCAGCATTGATCGCGCCAATCGACGTGCCGACCAGCCAGTCCGGATGGATGCCGCTTTCAGCAAGTGCTTCGAACACGCCGGCCTGATAGGCACCCAGTGCACCGCCTCCCTGAAAGACCATCACACGTTGTTTGAGCCGAACGGAACTTGCAGGACTTGATGTCGATTTCATTGCACGCATGTCATTGACCCATCGTCCGATACCGGGGCTGAGGATCGGGCGCAAGGCCCTGTGAGCGATTGTGATGACCGGGACAGTGCACCCGATCGGTCATTCGCGCGTTACAGGACGATTGCAAGTGCTGGTGGTTGTCGTCTCGGTCTTCAGACCATGAACAAAACCCAAGGAGAATCTACGCGATGAGAACGCTTTTGACTCTGATCATTGCAAGCGCCTTATCGGCCTGCGCCGCACCTGGTTATTACTACCCCGCATCCCAGGCCTTCCCGGCTGGAGGCTATGGCGCCGCAGAGGCATCGATTTACGTCGCGCCCCCAGCCTTCTCGACACAAATTTACCCGGTCCCGCCACCTGTGTTGTATCGGCCGGCATACCGAGGCTATTACGGGCCACCGCCGCCTGCGTTTCGACCGCCTCCACCGGTTTACGGGCCACCGGCTGCGACCTTCAGGCCACCGACGATCGTGGTACCACCGGTTGCGGTACAGCCCTACCGTTCACATCCCGTGCCCGGATTTCACATACCTGGTCCAAGGGGACGAAGGGCATAAAGCATTGTCAAGTCTGCTGCGAGGAACACCCACGCAGCAGAAGCAGGCAAAAAGGATCGCCGCAGGACGCCCGCCGTCCAATTACTGGTTGAGCTTGTAAATGCTCTTTCCTTCCTTGATGGTTTCCACCACTTTGACATCCTTGATCTTCATGGCGTCGACCTTCAAGGGGTTCTGATCGAGCACGACCAGATCGGCCAGTTTGCCCACTTCCAGCGAGCCCTTGGACGTCTGCTCGCCATATTGCTGCGCGACATTGATGGTCATTGCCTTCAGCGCTTCCAGCGGCGTGACACGCTGGTCCTCGCCGATGACCGCCCCAGCACGGGACACCCGGTTGACGGCGGACCACATCATGAACATCTGATCCAGGGGTGCGACGACGAAATCGGTGTGGTTAGTCGGTGCCAGACCCTTATCAATCGCATCGCGCATCGGGCTGATGTACATCGCCTGCGCGCGCCCGCGATTGGCGATGTGAGCCTCTGCGAAGTAATAGGTGTGCAAGGTGTAGAACGACGGACGGATCTTGTACGTCACATACTTGTCGAGCTGATCCTTGCGAACGAACTGCGAATGAATCATCGTGACATTGCGATCCTTGCTCAGGTCATCGGCTGCAGCCTTTTCATGAGCACGCAGGAAGGCGTCGATGGCAGCGTCGCCATTGGCATGCAGATTGAGCGGTACGCCCAGGTCGTAGACAGCTTTCACCGCCTTCGAGATCACATCTTCAGGCGCGGACAATTCGCCGACCCAGTTTTTCTCGCCACCGGGGCCGCCGGTGAGATAGGGTGTCGTGAAGGCGCCAGTCTTGCCCTGAGGTGATCCATCAATCGTGATTTTTACGCCGCCGATTTTGATGCGCTTGTCGTAGACGCCCCAGGTCTCTTTGGGAAACTGCTTCAGGATCGGCTCGAGCTCGGTGATGAACGGGTAGGCGACCACGTCGATCAATGTTGCACCACCGTCGGCAGCGCGCTTCATCAGCGCCAGATCAGTCAGGTGAGTGGCCCCCTCATGTGCAGTCGTGATGCCGTTGCGTGCGTAGAGCATCTGCCCGGCCTTCGACCACTCGACCTCCTCCGCCGCCGTTGGCTGCGGCAGCGAGGCAAAGATCGGCAGATAGGCGGTCTCCATGATCAGGCCGTAGGGCTCCTGAGTGCCAGGCTTGCGAACGATGACACCGCCTGGAGGCGTCTTGGTCTTGGCCGACAGGTTCCACTTCTTGAGCGCCGCTGAGTTGAGAACGGCACCGTGCATCGAGACATGCCCAACCAGCACCGGATTGTCCGGGAAGGCCTTGTCGAGGTCGTCGCGATTGAGCAGCCGCCCATTAGGCATGGCGTTATCGTCATAGCCATAGGCCTGGATGACCTCGCCCTTCGGGATCTGCTTTGCATCGCGAAACTTTACGATTTCGGCGACGATGCTGGCCGCATCGGTTCCCGGCCCGGCCGGAGGCGCATAGACATTGACCTGGTTGGCCACCGACAGCGAACTGACGTAGTGGCTGTGCGCATCGAGAAAACCTGGCAACAGCGCCTTGCCACCGAGCGAAACGACGACGGTGCTGTCGCCTTTGTGGGCCTTCTCGACATCAGCACGCGCGCCGACCGCGACGATCTTGCCGCCCTTGACCGCCAGTGCTTCCGCACTCGGCTGGGCGTCGTTGACGGTCACGATCTCGCCGTCGGTGTAAATGGTGTCGGCGGCATCAACCGGCGGCTGCACTGCCTGAGGCGCTGCTGCCTGAGGCGCAGCGGCCTCTCGCGGCTTTTCGCAGGCTGTCAGCAGACAGGCGCTGAGCAGAGCAAATGCGATGAAGGAATGCGAAGGTTTCATCGAGGCCCCTTGATAGTCAATGTGATGGTTCGAACCCGGCCGGAAATGAGCACCGGTCGAATGCTGCGGTGTGATGCCTGGACTGCGGAGAAGATCGGATCCAGGAACACTGGCGGAGGGACGGGGATTCGAACCCCGGAAGGGCTATTAACCCTTACACGCTTTCCAGGCGTGCGACTTCAACCGCTCATCCATCCCTCCGAAGGCCGCGATTGTACCGCAGCCCCCTTTCCACTCAGATGAGCACTCAGATGAGCACTCAGATGAGCACTCAGACGAGCATCAGACGAGCGCTCAGAGCACCTGTTTGAGTTGCTCGAGGATTGCCGGATTTTCAAGCGTCGAGGTGTCCTGGGTGATCGCTTCGCCCTTGGCCAGTGAGCGCAGCAGGCGACGCATGATCTTGCCCGAACGGGTCTTGGGCAGATTGTCGCCAAAGCGCAGCTCCTTCGGTTTGGCGATGGGCCCGATCTCCTTGCCGACCCAGTCGCGCAACTCGCGCGCCAGTACCGCTGCGCCCGCAGCATCGGTGGGGCGTGCGCCCTTCAATACAACGAAGGCGACGATTGCCTCGCCGCTCAGATCGTCTGGGCGCCCCACCACCGCCGCTTCGGCCACGAGATGGTTGGCGACCAGAGCCGACTCGATCTCCATCGTGCCCATGCGATGCCCGGACACATTGAGCACATCGTCGATGCGACCGGTGATCGTGAAATAGCCGGTGTCCTTGTTGCGCACCGCACCGTCGCCCGCAAGGTAGTAGCCCTTGAGCTCGGGCGGAAAATAACTTTTCTTGAAGCGCTCGGGGTCGCCCCAGATCGTCCGAATCATCGAGGGCCAGGGCTTCTTGATGACCAGGATGCCGCCTGTGCCATTGGGCAGATCGGCACCCACTTCATCGACGATAGCGGTGGTGAGACCGGGCAGCGGCAGAGTGCAGGACCCGGGCACCAGCGGCGTGGCACCGGGAAGCGGCGTGATCACATGGCCGCCGGTCTCGGTTTGCCAGAAGGTGTCGACGATCGGGCACCGTCCGCCGCCGATATTCGTGTGGTACCACATCCAGGCTTCCGGATTGATCGGCTCGCCAACTGAACCCAGCAGCCGCAGGCTGGTGAGATCGAACTGCGAGGGATGCGCCTTGGGATCGGCACCGCAGGCCTTGATCAGTGAGCGGATTGCGGTTGGCGCGGTATAGAAAATGCTGACTTTGTGCCGGGCGATCATGTTCCAGAAGCGGCCTGCATCCGG
>Ga0007795_10000152_pt1 | contig 18139 bp, 10 predicted proteins | sample CryBogmetaGMA1M_FD_60369 | JGI IMG/M metagenome (GOLD analysis project Ga0007795, IMG submission 60369) | Freshwater microbial communities from Crystal Bog, Wisconsin, USA - MA1M | ecosystem: Environmental > Aquatic > Freshwater > Lake | place: Crystal Bog, Wisconsin, USA | collected 2009-07-06
CTGCAGGAGTGGGAGAATGTTCTTTTTCTCCGCTGCCTTCTCCAGGGCGGGATCCTGAATGATCGCCGCTACCTTCGGATTGGCGATGATCTTGAGCGTCTCCGGATACTGGCAGAAGCGCTCGAGGGCCTGCTGGTCCCCCGCGACCATCGAAATCTTCACGATGTTGTCGTAGAAGGCTGAGGGGAGAGGGTCAGTCTTTTTGAGGGACTTGCCGGTGGCTCCGAGTTCCAGAGACTCCTTCAGCTTGATCAGGAAGAGGGCCGATTTTTCCGCGGTGACAGACCGGCCCTCGTTCCGTGCCTGGACGACGCGCAGCTCGCCGCAGGCACCCAGGCCCCGGATCAGCGTGATCCCGGCCCAGAGAAAGAGGAGACCGAAGATGAAACCGCACAGCGCACCACCGAGGCCGAATCCCCAGCGGACCACACCCTTGTGGTGCTCGGTCTTCTTGAAGAGCAGTCCCGCGAGGAACGAGATGCCGATGTAGATCCCGATGCCGACGGTCAGGCCGGCAATACCGGGGGCGATGAGGGGTGGGACCTTGGAGAAAAACGCGACGACCGTTCCGGTGGCCCCCGCAGCGGTCGAGCCGCCGATCCATGCGCAGAAGAGGGCGGCCAGTCGCAACAACCCCCTGACGGCGCCAAGCCTCCAACCCCGCCAGACCTCCCAGACTAGGAAGGTCGTCGCGGCGATGAAGATGTACCGCTGCCATTCTGGAGAGCCATCGAGGAGCATGACTCTAGGGGTTTAGACGGAAGGATGAAGGCTGTCAGCCACGGAAACACCGAAGAGCTCTGTGGATGGCAAAAAAGAAGCGGCGCAGGAAATCAATCCTGCACCGCTCTAACCTACCAAAATCCCGAAGGTTAGCCGGCCGTCTCCGCAGGAGCGACTTCCTGGGTCTCGTCGCGCAGCGTGCTGTTGCTCGAGGCGGCGGGTGCCAGCTGCTCGTCGCGGCCGGTGAACTTGACGCTGAGCAGCTTGCTGATGCCGCGCTCCTCCATGGTGACGCCGTAGAGGGAGTCCGCACGGGACATGGTGCGCTTGTTGTGGGTGATGACCATGAACTGGCTCTGCCCGATGAAGCGGTCGAGCAGCTTGATGAAGCGGCCAATGTTCGACTCATCGAGAGGGGCGTCCATCTCGTCGAGCACGCAGAAGGGTGAGGGCTTCACCATGTAGATGGCGAAGAGAAGCGCCACGGCCGTCATCGTCCGCTCTCCACCCGAGAGGAGTGAGATGCTCTGCAGCTTCTTGCCCGGAGGGCTGGCGATGATCTCGATGCCGCTCTCAAGCGGGTCGCTCTCATCCATGAGAAGGAGGTTGGCCCTGCCGCCGCCGAAGAGCTGGGTGAACATCTCTTGGAAATTCAGCCGGATCTTCTCGAAGGTCTCGGAGAAGAGCTCCTTGGTGGTCTTATTGATGCGGGCGATTGCCTCCAACAGCTCGGCCTTGCCGTTGACCAGGTCGGTGTTCTGCTGTTCGAGGAAGTTGTAGCGCTCCTCCAGCTCGTCATACTCCTGAATGGCATCGAGATTGATGGGGCCCATCGAGTCGACGCGCTCAGTCAGTTCGGCGACGACGAGTTCGATGCGCTCCCAAGGGATCTCGGCAGGGATGGGGCCTGAGACCACCTCGATCGACACCTCCTCTGGGCGCTCGTTGGAGGGCATGGGGGAATCCCCGTCAGCTGAAGAATCGGGCAGTGCAGCAGCGCGGCGTTCTTTCTCCTTCTGCTGGGCAATGGCCTTGAGCAGGCCGTAGCGGTCTGGCTCGAATCCTGCGAGATCGAGCTGGTAGCGGCGGGAGACATGATCGCGGATCGACTCGGCCCGGAGCTTCAGCTCGGCGAGGCGGACTTCGTTCTTGGAGCGGTTGTCCTGAAGGTCGGAGAGATTCTTGCGCGCGCCGCGGAGGGCGATCTCCAGGGCCTCGACGCCGGCCTGAAGCTCGGTGCGGCGAACGCCCAATTCAAGGACGCGCGCCTCGGCCTCGGCGCTCTCGGCCTTCCAGGTCTCCACGCTCTCGGCGAGGCTCGTGGATTCGGCTTCAAGCGTCCTGATGCGCTCCTCGTGGGTGGCGATGTCGCGCTCACGGGCCGTGATGGTCTCGGCGAGTTCGCGGATGCGGGCCTCCATGGGAGCGCGCTGACGGGAGAGAGCATCCTGACGCTGGCGCTCGGTGGCCACGCGGAGACGTGATTCGGAAAGGTCGCTGGCGGCCTCGGTTTCGGCGTCGCGCAGAAGATTGATGCGGGAGCCCGCAGCCGAGCGTTCCTCGCGTGCGGCGGTGAGTTCCAGCGTGGCGCTCTCCAACTGCTGCTGATGCTGGGTGATCTGCTCCTCGAGGAGCTGGATGTGCTCCTGCAGGGAGGAGATTTCTCCGTCGAGCGACGCGTGGCGGTTGCGGACATTTTCCAGCTCGCGGGTGGCGAGGAGATTGTCGGCCTGGGCGGCGGCGAGAAGGCCCTGGGTATTGCCGACGTGCTCGCGGGCATCGCGGAGGCGATTGACGGCGTTCTCCAGATTAGCTAGGGCGCCCTCACGAACGAGCGAGAGACGGGTGAATTCTTCACGTAGTGTCTCCACTTCACGCTCGAGGGTCGCGATCTGGGAGCGACGCAGAAGAGCCGAACTGGATGCCTCACCCGTGGCGCCACCGTTGGCGACGCCGTCACGGTCGATGAACTCTCCGGTCCGTGCGGCGAAGGCGAGTGTTGGATGCTGTTTCTTGAGTCGGAATGCAGTGGCCAGATCGGGAACGATGGCTACCGCCTCCAGGAGGCGGGCGATCAGGCCGTGGACGGTACCTGCTGCGCGGACGACATCGGCGGCCCAGCAGAGGGCGCCCTCCGGAAGTGGGGAGGAATGCTCTGGAACCAACGGGAGCAGGTCGCCTGCCAGAACGGAAGCGCGTCCCTGAACGGCTTCGCGCAGGGTTTGGAGAGCGGCTTCAGCCATCCCTGCATCCTTGAACACAATGGCGCGACTAGCTCCACCCAGCGCTGCCTCGACGGCAGGAATCTCTGCTGCGGAGACCTCGATCAGTGAGGCGAGCGTTCCGACGATGCCGGCTTGGAAAAACTCCGGCCTGTCGAGTCCGCGAAGAATCGCTTGGGCACCCTCGCCGAGCCCCTCACCTTCTCGCTCCAGCTGGAGCAAGATCTCAAGGCGGTGCTCCCGTTCGGAGAGCTGCTTGCCGGAGTTGTTCCATTCGGCTTCGGACGATTGGCGTGCAGCTTGGGCTTCATCGTGACCCTGCTGGGATGCGAGAAGCTCCTGCTCGGCGGCATCCAACGACTGGCGTGTCGATTCCTGGGCGGCGGCTGTCTGTTCGGCGCGGGTGGCGGCCGTCGTCACGGCGAGACCGGCGATGGAAACCTGCTCCTGAAGCTGGAGGGCACGCTGGCGCTCCGCATCACGGCGGGCGCTTGCCGTGGAGAGCTCGCCGCGGACATCGGTGAGGCGATTCTCCAGTCCATGTAGACGGCCGGTGAGGGCCTCGGTCGCCTGCTCGGCGGACTGGCGGTCCTGCTGGGCCTGCTGAAGTCTGGCGGCTCCCGCCTGAAGGGATTCTTCCTCCGCGCGGAGGATGTCGAGGAGGGAAGTCAGCTGGGCATCGGTCTGCTCGATCTCACTCTCCTGCTCGCGGATGCGGAGATGGGTGGCGTCGATGTCGGCACGTGAGCGGATGCCCATCTCGCGGAACTCGCCGCAGCGTTCGGCATTGGTCTCCATGCGGCTCTCGCCGGAGAAGATGCGGTTGCGAAGGGTCTGCAGGGTGTCACGCGCACCCTCGACTTCGGCGTCGAGGAGGGAGACCTGCTCGCGTGCTCCGGAGACCTCGACCTCCTGTTCTGCGATTTCCCTCTCATAGAGGGCACGGGCATCCGCGCTCTTTTCCACCAGCTCCCCGACTTCGGTGATGGAGCGTTCGAGATCGAGGTAGGTGCGGTGCGAGAGGTGGGTGTCGAGGACGCGGAGATCCTCCATCAGGGATTGGAAGCGGCGGGCCTTCCCAGCCTGGCGCTGGAGGGATCCAATCTGGCGCTTCACCTCCTTGATGATGTCGGAGACGCGGAGGAGATTGGATTCGGTGTACTCGAGCTTGCGGAGGGCTTCCTTCTTCTGCGCCTTGTACTTGGTGATGCCTGCGGCCTCTTCGAAGATGGCTCGTCGATCCTCGGGACGGCTGTTGAGCAACTGGGCCGTGCGGCCCTGCTCCATGATGGAGTAGGCGCTGCGACCAATGCCGGTGTCCATGAAGAGGCTGTGGATGTCCTTCAGGCGGCAGGGGATGCCGTTGATGAGGTACTCTGACTTGCCGTCGCGGAAGACGCGTCGGGTGATGCAGACTTCGTTCCACTCCACGCCCAGCTCCTTTTCACACTCGGAGAAGGTCATCGAGACCTCTGCCATGTTGTGGGGCTGACGGGTGTCGGTGCCATTGAAGATGACGTCTGCCATTTCACCGCCGCGGAGGGCCTTGGCCGATTGCTCTCCGAGCACCCAGCGGATGGCGTCGAGGACGTTCGATTTGCCGCAGCCATTGGGGCCGACGATGGCCGTCACGCCCCGGTGGAAGCGGAGCACGGTCTTGGGGGCAAAGGACTTGAAGCCGACCAGTTCGAGGGATTGAAGATACATGGAAAAGTGGGTGAAATGGGGGTTGCCCAACCCTAGGCCTTACAAGCGTGGAGACACAACCAAAAATCCCGAAAAGCACAATCTATTGTGTCTAGTGCCTCCCAACCCACTAGATGTTGTGTTTTATAGGAGAAAACTGGACGCAAAAGGCCCAACTGGACACCTTTTGTCGGGTGGCTGCAAGGCAAGCAACCCCAAGCAATACAATAATAGCTAGCCTAAAAATCTCTCTATCAACGATATGTAATTGCTTTACAGAGAGAGTTAATCTGTTCGGACGAGTGGGCGGCACTCACGGTCACGCGCAACCGGGCCGTATGCTTGGCAACGGTGGGGTAACGGATGGCGGGAACAAAGAAGCCCCCCTCGAAGAGGCGCTCCGTTTCGGCCATGGCTCGCTCTTCGCTCCCGAGAATCATCGGGATGATGGCACTCGACGGCGTGGCCATGTTCAGCTCCGTGGAGAGGATGAGGAGGTTTTCTTGAAGGCGGGCCCTCAAGACGTCTCCCTCTGCAGACTGAACGATCCGAAGTGCCGCTCTGCACGCTGCGGCTACCGCTGGTGAAGGAGCTGTGGAGAAGATGAAGCTGCGTGCCTTGTTGATGAGAAAGTCGATCAGCGTCCGGGTTCCCGCAATGTAGCCGCCAGAAACACCGAGGGCCTTCCCAAGCGTCCCCATCTGGACTTCGATCCGAGCGCCGAGGCCTAGCTCTCCGGCCAGCCCTTGGGCACCGCCGCCGCGCACGCCCACGGCATGCGCCTCGTCGAGGAGGAGGATGGCTCCGTAGCGCTCCTTGAGCTCCACGATTTCGTGCAGGGGAGCCACGTCACCATCCATGCTGAAGACCGATTCGGTCACGATCATCACACGACCATCCGGATGGCTCTCCCTCGCCCATGCGAGATGAGAGGCCAGTTTGGTCAAATCGTTGTGAGGAAAGACGCGCATCTTTGCACCACTGGCGTGAATCCCGTCGATCAGGCAGGCATGCGCGAGCTTATCAAGGATCACGACGTCCCCGCGACCGACCAGCGCAGGGATTGTTCCCATGGCCGCCGCGACACCCGTGGAAAAGACAAGTGCCGCCTCAGTCCCTTTGGCGGCAGCCAGCTCCTCCTCTAGGGCGAGATGTTCGCTTGATGTGCCGCAGATCAGGCGGGAGGCTGTGGATCCAACGCCGTAGCGGAGAGCCGCCTCAGCCATGGCAGAAGCAATCTCTGGATGGAACGCCAAGCCCAGGTAATCGTTAGACGAAAAATTCACGAGTTCCCGGCCCGCGATCGTGATGCGTGTACCCGATGGTGCAACCCCCGCCTCCGATTCCATGGATCGCTCAAGAACACGCAGGGATCGACGGAGGCCTTGGCCTTCAAGTGAGCGGAGCTCGGCAAGCAGCGAAGACTCGAAGGGACCCATGCAGAAGAAAGGAGAGTGTGGCGAGGAGAGTCGGCAGCGAGTGGTCAGCGCCTGGCTTTCGGCGACCGCCCCCTGGAGTCTCTAGATCCCCCAGACTTCCTAGAATCCCTGGACGTCCTGGACCCCTTGGATGTCTTGTGATCGCGGTGGGCACCCGAAGTACGAGGGGTGCGGGAGGATGTGGAGGTTGAGGTGGTGGAGGAGGAAGACCTCGTGGCTGGCTCTACCTCGTCGAGCTTGCTCACGAGGGGGGCATCACGCTCGGTGACAAAATTGACCACAAGCCCGGGACGACCGGCGCGCGCCGTTCGGCCGACGCGGTGCAGGTAATTCGCCATCTGTTGCGGTAGATGGTAGTTAATGACGCGGCCGACATGCTCGACGTCGAGGCCGCGGGAGGCGAGGTCGGTGGAGATCAGCAGATCAACTTCACCGGCACGAAACATCTGCAGATTTTTGCGTCGCTCCACCTTGTCCATTTCGCCGCGATAGACCACGCAGGGCCACCCCGCTTGATCCAGTTCTTCGGCAAGTTTGTCGCACTGCTCACGGGTGTTGGTAAAGAGGATCGTGCCACCCTCCACCCTCTTTTCGAGTAGGCGCTCGAGCAGCGGAAAGCGCTTTCCGCCCACGACCGCGAGTTGGGTGGTGGTCAGGGTCGGAACGACCCGGTGGCTTCCCTGACTGCGGATGACTTCCGCTCCTGCGAAGAGATCCGCGATGAGCTTTTCCACGGCGGGAGGCACTGTGGCCGAGAACATGGCAAGTTGCCGATCGGCCGGGCACTTCTTCACGATCTGTCGCACATCGGGCAAAAATCCGTGGTCCAGCATCTGATCTGCCTCGTCGAGCACGAGCGTTCGGACATCCCCGAAGGTGAGTAGTCCGGCTTCCATCATCTTGATGAGGCGACCTGGGGTGGCAACCAACACTTCAAACGCTCCTTGGAGGCTTCGCTTCGCCTGATCCATGGTCGTTCCCCCGAGGAGCGCACGAACGCGCAGCCGGGTCGTATGGGTGAATGGCTTGAAGGCCTTGGCCACCTGCTCGCCAAGCTCCCTGGTGGGAACCACAACGATGGCCCGCGGCTCCCCATAGACTTTGATCGGATTGCCTTGGAGCTCTAGCGTCTTGAGGCGATGGAGGATCGGGAGCGCGTAAGAAAGAGTTTTTCCGCTTCCGGTCTCGGCGACGCCGACCACGGAGCGACCTGCCAGCAGAGCCGGCACAGCCTGGGCCTGAATCTCGGTGGGCTGGGTCAGACTTCTCTCCACAAGGGTCTCCTGGAGAGTGGGGAGCAGGGCGAGATCGGCAAAGGAGTTCATGAGTGGTGGGGATGGTAGCTCAAGATGGAGAGCGTGGGGAGGGATTATCCTTGGTTGGCGCCATGCCAGTCACTGCGGTATCTTTAAAACAAAAGACACCGGATGGGGAGGGATTCGAACCCTCGTTACCGATAAAGGTAAACACGCTTTCCAAGCGTGCGCGATCGACCACTCTGCCACCCATCCTGAGGCAATCCGAAGGAAAGACCTTAAGAGCTAACTAGACGGGGCGCAAGCCGAGAGGAGAGCAAGAGGACGAATTTTTCCCGTCAGAGGGAGTTGGCAAGGCTTCTTCCTTGCCCAGTGAGGGCCCTGTGTTCATAAAAGGGATCTCTTTTCCGCAGCAGGAAAAACAATTCATACATACCGATGAGCGCCACCGCCACCACCGCAGAACCGAAGGCCGAGACCGATGCTCAGGCCGTGCCCATGATCAATGTCCAGATCGACGGCGAGTGGAAACAATTTCCCAAAGGGACACGCCTGATTGAGGCCTGCATGAAGGGGGGCAGCTATGTTCCTCACTACTGCTACCATCCCGCACTCAGCTCACCAGGCAACTGCCGCATGTGTCTGATCGAGATGGGCACCCCGAAGCTTGGACCCGATCGCAAGCCGGAGCTTGGAGAGGATGGGCGCCCGGTGATCGCCTGGAGCCCGCGTCCCGCGATCTCCTGCGCCATCGAGGTCTCTGAAGGCCTGGGAGTCCGCACCAACTCGCCGCTGGTGGAAGATTGCCGTAAGGGCGTGATGGAGTTCCTCCTCATCAACCACCCACTGGACTGCCCCATCTGCGACAAGGCCGGCGAGTGCCGACTGCAGGAATTCTCCGTCGAGTACGGCAAGGACGCCTCTCGATTCGAGGACAACAAGGTCAAGAAGCCGAAGCACGTCGATATTGGTGAACGCATCGTCCTCGATGACGAGCGTTGCATCCTCTGCTCGCGCTGCATCCGCTTCATGAAGGAAGTCGCCAAGGACGACGTCCTCGGCTTCGTCGACCGCGGAAGCCACACGACGCTCACCGTCCATCCCGGCAAGCGCCTCGACAGCAACTACTCCCTCAACACCGTCGACATCTGTCCTGTCGGTGCGCTGACCTCCAAGGATTTCCGCTTCAAGATGCGCGTCTGGTTCCTCAAGGAGACCAAGACGATCGATACGAACTGCGGCATTGGCTCCAACATCCTGATCGGAAGCCGTGAAAACAAGATCCACCGCATCACTCCCCGTGAGAACGAGGCCGTGAACTCTTACTGGATGCCCGACTCGCACCGCCTGAACTATACCTATATTCACCGTGAGGATCGCTTGAAGGCGCCGCTGGTGAAGGGGCATTCCGTCCGCTGGAAGGAGGCCGTCACGGCCGCTGTGGAGGGACTCAAGGGAGCTGATGGCTCACGAACCGCGATCATTGCTTCCGGCCGCATGACCAACGAGGAGCTCTTCCTCGCGCGCCGTCTCGCCAAGACGCTCGGCACCGACCTCATCGATATTCGCCCCCGTGCTCAGAAAGGTGATGGCTTCCTCGTTTCCGATGATGCCAATCCCAACACTCGCGGGGCCAAGCTCCTCGGAGCCACCGGTGTGAACCCCGGCTCGCGCTTTCCCGAAATCGCTGCTGGCATCGCCGCCGGGAGTATCACCTCCCTCATCGTCCTTGGGGAGAACCCTCTCCACTGCGGCCTTAGTGAGACGGATCTGAGCAAACTCTCCTCACTCGTCGTGATTGATATCTTGCCGAATAGAGCTACCCAGTTCGCGACAGTCCTTCTGCCTGGCAGCGCCTCCGCCGAGAAGCGTGGATCGATGGTAAACATCAATGGCCGCCTCCAGCGCCTCAACCGCGCACTTTCGGCTCCCGGCGAGGCTCGTGATGACTGGGAGACCCTTAGTGATCTGATCAAGGCCTTGGGCGGCGATGGCGCCTCCTCGCTGGAGGACCTTTTCAAACAGATGGCCGCCGAGACCCCTGCGCTTGCCGGGCTGAACTTTGGCAAGATCGGCGACCTCGGTGTCGATCTGAAGTCCTAGACATTGAATCCTTTCCAAGCCCTGCGAGCTCTCGAGCCGCGCAGGGCTCTGCGCTTTGCGGTGGGGCTTTGGCTGCTCTTCGCGCTCATTGTCGGCATCATCGTCGTCGTTCAGCCCGACAAGCGAACCGTCACACCGGAATATCGCCAGGCTTCCGAGAAGTGGTGGGCTGGCAAGGAGAGCCCCTACAACATGAGCCAGATCGGCTACCTCTACCTGCCGCAGGAGGCGATTCTCTACACGCCCTACCAGATGTTGCCGAAGCGCATCGGGGAACCCCTCTGGCGCTGGACGGGGCTGGCCCTACTGGCCGCAGGCCTCTGGCGCGTCGCCGCATTGATCCGTCCGGGCCAGCAGGCGCGTCTTTTTCTCGGGGCCACGCTGCTCGTCATTCCGGCAGCGCTCTCCAGCGCGCGGAACGGACAGGTGAATCTTCCGCTGGCGGGTCTGATCTTGCTCTCCGTCTCCGCGCTGGCCGGCGCTCGGTGGAACATGGCCACTCTCTGGCTATTGCTTGCGGTGATGCTCAAGCCGATCGCTCTCGCTCCGGCCCTCCTCGCCGCTGCCTGCTACGCGCCGCTCCGGCTGCGCCTCGCCTGTGGCCTGCTGCTTTGTCTGGGGGCCGCTTACCTCCACCCCGATGCCGCTTATGTCACGGGTGAATACCGTCACTTCTGGGACAAACTCATGCTGGCAGGTCAGCCAGCCAACCAAGATTTCAGCGACTTCTTCGGCATGCTCTGGCACTGGGGGGTTCATCCCGCCCCGTTGGTGATCTCCGGTCTGCGAGCGCTCGCGGCGGGAATCGCCCTCCTGCTGTCGCTCCGGGTGATGCGCCTCTTCCGCCGTCAATCGGCCCTGCAGGCCTTTGGGGTTATGTTGCTGGCATTGACCTATTTGATGCTGTTCAACCCGCGCACCGAGGAGAACTCCTACGTCATGCTCGCCGGATTCGTTGCCCTGCTGGCGGCACGGAATGTCCTTGCGGGCGCCACCCGTTCCGCGCTGCTGCTCTCCCTCTTTTGCCTGGCACTGGCGGTGGAGATCTACGGTTACCCGATCTTTCCGCTGACAAAAATCTGGTTCAAGCCCTGCATCACAGCTTTCTTTTTCGTGATCCTCATCTGGCATCATTTTGCCCTCCTCCGGGATCCTGCAAACGATGATCGCGGGACGGCCCGGTTGTGATAGAGTGCGAGGGATGACCCCGCCGCCAGATCCCTCCCTGCACCTCGAGGAGCTCAAAGCCTTCCTCCGATTTCCCAGTATTTCCACCCAGCCGGAGCATGCTCCGGATCTGGATTCGTGCGCCGAATGGCTGCGAGAGAAATTCTCCTCCATCGGTCTGACGGCGGCAGTTTACTCCACGCCCGGCTCCCCCGTGGTGGTGGCGCGCTCGGCTCATCATCCAACCAAACGCACGGTCCTGATTTACGGTCACTACGACGTGCAGCCTGCGGAACCGCTAGCCAGCTGGACGACACCCCCTTTTGAGCCCCGCGTGGAGGAGGGACGTGTTTATGCGCGCGGCGCCGCCGACAACAAGGGGCAGATCCTGGCGCACATCCTCGGCGTGGCGGAAACGCTCCGTGAGCAGGGAGAGTTGCCGGTGAACGTCATCTTTCTCATCGAGGGCGAGGAAGAAATCGGCAGCCCGAATCTTGCAGAATTTCTGCAGGAGCATCGCGAGGAACTGGCCTGTGATCTCGTGACCATCTCCGACACGGCGATGGCCCCAGGAAACAAACCGGCCCTCACCTATGCGCTGCGCGGCATCGCGGCGATGGAACTGATCGTGCGGGGGCCGGCGCGAGACCTCCACAGCGGACTCTTCGGTGGAGCCGTGGCAAATCCCGCCGCCGTGGTCGGCCGCCTGATCGCGTCGCTTCATGACGCCGAGGGGCGCGTTCGGATCCCCGGCTTCTACGATGCGGTGAGACCCCTCGCTCCGTGGGAGCGTGCAGCCGCCGCAGAGCTTGAGGCGGCCACCGGCGGCGATGAAGCGATTCGCGAGCTTGCCGGCGTCACGGAGCTTGTGGGGGAAAAAGGCTACACGACCACCGAACGGATCGGGGCACGTCCGACGGCCGAAGTGAACGGTATCGGTGGCGGCTACCAGGGAGCCGGCACCAAAACTGTTCTCCCCAAGGAGGCCTTCGCGAAGCTTACCTTCCGACTGGTGGCTGATCAGGATCCCGCCGTAATTCTGGCAGCAGCCGAAGAGTACCTGCGACGGCAGACCCCACCTGGCGTTTTGCTGGAGATTGTGACCGGCCACTCTGGCGCCGCTTATCAGTCTGATCCCAACTCCCCCGACGGACTTGCCGCACGCAAAGCTCTCGCGGGAGCGTTTGGTGCCGAGCCGCTGCTTCTTCGTGATGGCGGAAGCATTCCGATCTTGGCCACGCTCAAGGAGATCCTCGGCGTCGACTCCTACCTGCTCGGCCTGGCCAATCCTGATTCCCGGATCCACTCTCCGGACGAAAACATGCTTGTGGAGAACTTCCTCGGCGGGATTCGGATGAGCCGTCTCCTGCTAGCTGAGCTTGGTAGCCTTCGAGCTACGCACTAGACCGAATTCGCTTCCCCCGTACATTCCTCTACGCCAGTGGTCATCTGCGATCTGACTCAATTCTACAGCCCGTTTTCCGGTGGGGTGCGTCGGTATGTGGCTGAGAAGGCTGCCCATCTTGAGGTCGCCGGGCATCGTCACGTCCTCATCGTTCCTGGCGAGAAGACCGGGCGCACACAGGAGGGTGCGCGGACAGTTTACACAATCGAGTCGCCCTTGGTCTCGCGGACGGCCCGCTACCGTGCATTGCTGAATCTCAATCTGGTCGAAGAGGCCCTCGAGCGCGAACAGCCTGACCTCATTGAGTCGGGGGACCCTTATCAGGTGGCTTGGAAGGCGATCGCCTCGGGGCGTGCTCTTGGTATACCCACGGTCGGCTTCTACCATTCGCATTTTCCCGACGCCGTCTTCCGCTCGGTAGCCAAGTACTTCGGCTCCATTTCGGTGATGATGGCCGAGGAGATCGGTCGACGCTACGTCACCTCGCTCTACAACCGATTCGAGCGCACGCTCGTGCCGAGCCAAGGGCTCACCGACCTGCTGCGCTCCTGGGGGCTCGAGAACGCCGAGACGCTGGAGCTCGGCGTCGACACACGCAGTTTCTTCCCTGATGCAGAGGGGGGGCGCGCCGCCCGCCGGAAGCTTGGTTGGCCGGAGGACCGGCAGGTGCTACTCTACGTCGGCAGGCTGAATCCCGACAAAAATGTCCGCCGCTTGCTGGAGTCATTCGCTATTCTTCATGAGAGCGATCCGGGACGCTTCCATCTTGCGGTGGTCGGCGACGGGATGCTGCGTGGGGCTCTCCAGCGACTGCAGGAGACGACCCGTGCCGTGAGTTGGCTTCAGTGCTGCAATGGTTCGGCGGACCTTGCGGAGATCTACCGCGCCGCCGATCTCTTTGTTCATCCGGGAGTGAAGGAGACGTTCGGGCTGGTCACCTTGGAGAGTCAGGCGTGCGGCACCCCGGTCGTCGGAATCAGCGGCAGTTACATGGATGCGATCAATTTCAGTGGTCTGCACAACTGGTCGTCAGACGACGATCCCGAGGCACTGGCCGCGGCGATCCGAATCGTTGCCAATGAGGATCTTCGGGCTACGGGGCTGCGTGCTGCCGCTTCTGTGGCCTCACGCTACAGCTGGGACGACGTCTTCAGGAGACTCTTTGCGGTTTACCGGGAGGTCATCGCCTCGTACAACCCATAGGGTGAGCTCGCCCGAGACCGTTTCAGCACCCAAGACAAGCAGCACAGCAGCCGAGATCGTCATCCGGCGCTACCAGCGGCAGGACCGCGAGGCGGTGCGATTCCTCTGCTGCGAAACCGGCTTTCTCGGCAAGGCGATCGACCCGGTCTTTGAAGATCGCGAGCTCTTTGCCGACTACCTGACCCGCTACTACACCGATATTGAGCCGGAGTCCTCTTTTGTGCTCGTGCAGGGAGGGGTTGTGAAGGGCTACCTGCTTGGCTCCTACCGCCCCGCTCGGCAACAGCTCTTTAACTTTTTCAACAACCTCGCTCTCTTTAGCCGAGGGATGACGAAGTACGCCTTCTATAATCAAGCGACTCGTGACTTCATCGGATGGATCCTGCGCAACTCCTGGCGCGAGGTGCCGGTGACGCCGCGCCGCTGCGCCCACTTCCACTTCAACGTGCTACCTGAGGCTCAGGGACTTGCGCATGTGACCAAGCTCATGAACTCCTACCTTGACCACCTTCGCAGCAAGGGAGTGCGGCAGGTCTACGGCCAAGTCGTGACCTTCGAGTCGCGACGCGGGGCCAGGGTCTTTGAGCGCTACGGCTTTCAGGTGATCGAGCGCAAAGAGATCACCAAGTACCGTAAGACGCACCCCGAGCCAGTCTATCTCACGACCGTGCTGAGGGAACTCTCGTAGCAAGGCTACGAGAGAGGCGTTTAGGCTGAAGACGGAAGGCTATTAGGGATTCCATCGGATCTATTCTTTGCAAAAGCCCCTTGAGTTTTCACTGCTTGATTCGATTGTCTCCTGCGGCTCTGACCTAACAGACTTCAGTCTAAAACCCTTCCGCCTTTCCTTCGCACCATGACCAATACCGAGGCCGCCATTGTCCTGAATATGCTCCCTCAGGTCGGGCCTGTCCGGGTGCGGAGACTCACGGAGCGCTTTGGATCGACCTCAGCCATCCTGCAGGCGGCAGGCTCCGAGCTTCGGACCGTGGAGGGCATCGGCCCTGAGGTCTCCTCAGTGATCACGAGCTGGCAGGAACACGCCAATCTCGATGCCGAACTTGCCCTCATGGATAAAGCAGGCGCAAGGGCTCTCACCCAAAGCGACCCGGAATATCCCCGGCTGCTCAAAGAAATCCATGATCCGCCGATCATCCTCTATGTCCTCGGTAAGCTGGAAGAGCGCGACCAGCAGAGGGGCATCGGTATCGTCGGCACACGCAAGGCCAGCCACTACGCTTCCGAGTCGGCCAAGAAGCTCGGCTACCAGCTCGCCTACGCCGGCCTCACCATCTACAGCGGTCTGGCTCGGGGGATCGACACAGCGGCTCACCAGGCGGCACTTGCCGCGAATGGGAGAACGGTCGCCGTGCTCGGCAGCGGCCTCTCCCATATCTATCCGGAAGAGAATATCCCACTGGCCGAAAAGATCGCCTCAGGTAGCGGCGCTGTGGTCAGTGAGTTCCCGATGGGAACCACCCCGACGAAGCAGACCTTCCCGAAGCGGAACCGCATCATCAGCGGTTGCTCCTTCGGCCTACTCGTCGTGGAGGCAGGTCTCAATAGCGGTGCCCTCATCAGCGCCCGCGAGGCCGGCGAGCAAGGCCGCTCCCTCTACGCAGTTCCCGGACGGATCGATCAGCCCGGCACCCTCGGATCAAATCGTCTCATCCAGCAGGGGGCGAAGCTTGTGATCGATGCGGGTGATATCCTTTCCGATCTGCAGATGATCTATGCCACGCCACCAGAGCTGGAGCGGAGCCGTCCCCGAGTCGAGCTGCTGGGTGATGAGCTCCTCGTCTACGAGGCGATCGGCGATGAACCGACCCCCGTGGATGTGATCATAGCCAAATCCGGTTTGCCCCCCGCGACGGTCTCCTCTAGGTTGCTCGCCCTCGAGCTCGGACGCCACGTCCGTGCCGAACCGGGCAACCGCTTCCTCAAGCTGATCTGATTTTTCGCCGTTTTTCCCATTAATCCTTTCCGCCTTTAGCTTTTAGCTTTTAGCTTTTCCCTCCATGTCCAAAACCCTCGTCATCGCAGAGAAGCCCAGCGTCGCCGCCGATCTGGCCCGTGCCTTGGGAGGGAAGGCCGCCCGCGCTGAGTTCTTCGAGGTCGACGATTACATCATCACCTCGGCGGTGGGTCACTTGGTCGAGCTCTGCCTTCCGAACAAGATGACCGGGGGCAAGGGCCTCTCCTGGAGTCTAGAGAAGCTGCCGATCATTCCCGAGGAGTTCGAGCTCCAGCCGATTGCCCGCTCCGCCGACCGACTGGCCGTCGTGAAGAGACTGCTCAAGAAGCCCGAGGTAACCACCGTCATCAACGCCTGCGATGCGGGCCGCGAGGGAGAGCTCATTTTCCACAACATCATCCAGCTCACCGGCTGCAAGAAGCCCGTCAAGCGCCTCTGGCTCCAATCGATGACGCAAGGAGCGATCAAGGAGGGGTTTGCCCATCTCCGTGACGATGCCGAGATGCAGCCGCTGGCGGCGGCGGCCGTCTGCCGCTCCGAGAGCGATTGGCTGGTCGGCATCAACAGCACCCGTGCGCTGACCGCGGTGAACTCCGGCCAGGGAGGTTTCCAGCTCACGCCTGTGGGTCGCGTCCAGACCCCGACCCTGGCTATTCTGGTCGAGCGTGAAGAGAAGATCCGCGCCTTCGTCCCGAAGACCTATTTCGAGGTCCACGCCGAGTTCGCCGTGGCTGCCGGAAGCTATACCGGGCGCTGGTTTGACGAGGGCTTTAAGAAATCCGACGAGGAAGGCGATACGGCTGATAAAAAAGCCGAGCGTCTCTGGGATAAATCTCGTGCCGAGGAGATCCGAAGCAAGTGTGTTGGCAAAACGGGTGTCATCGAAGAGACCAAGAAGTCGACCTCCCAGGCTTCCCCGCTGCTCTATGATCTGACCACGCTCCAGCGTGAGGCCAACGGGCGCTTCGGTTTCAGCGCCAAACGGACCCTTCAGTTGGCCCAGCGCCTCTACGAGCACCACAAGGTGCTGACCTATCCTCGTACCGATTCCCGCTACCTTCCCGAGGACACCATGCCTGCCGTGAAAACAGCCTTTAAGTCCTTCGAGGACAAGGAGCTGCGCAGGCACGCCGAGGCGGCGCTCAAGAATGATTGGGTGATCAAGACCGGCAAAGTCTTCAACAATGCCAAGGTCTCCGATCACCACGCCATCATCCCGACCGGCGCCTCCACTGCGGGTCTCGACGAGGTTGAGGCCAAGCTCTTCCAGATGGTCGCGCAGCGCTTTGTCGCCGTCTTTTACCCCCCCGCCCGCTTCGATGTCACCACCCGCATCACGCGAGTGGAGGGGGAGCCGTTCAAGAGCGAGGGCAAGGTTCTCACCGATCCAGGATGGCAGGCCGTCTATGGCAAGCAGGTTCATCACAAAGAGGGTGAAGAGGATGCCAAGACCCTTGTGCCGGTTGCTGCTACCAATGGCGTCCTCGAACCCGCCCGCACTGATTCCGTCCAGGTTCACGAGGCCCAGACCCGCCCGCCGGCCCGCTTCAACGAAGCAACCCTGCTCAGCGCCATGGAGGGTGCCGGAAAGCTCGTCGAGGATGAGGAACTCCGCGAGGCCATGAGCCTCCGTGGCCTCGGCACACCTGCCACCCGCGCCGCCATCATTGAAGGACTCCTCGGCGACGGGTACATCCTGCGCGAAGGGCGCGATCTTTCCGCCACCAGCAAGGGGCTTGCTCTCATCCATCTCCTCCGGCACATGGGCGTGGCCGTGCTGACGTCGCCAGAGCTTACGGGGGAGTGGGAGCACAAGCTCAAGCAGATGGAGGCGGGGGAGTTCAAGCGTCCCGAGTTCATGGAGGAGATCCGCAGTTTCACCCGCGACATCGTCACCAAGGCTCAAGGTTTCACCGATGATGCCGAGGGAGCCTTCCCCGACCTCGAGGTTGTTTGCCCCAAATGCGGCAAGGGCCCCTTCAAGGAGAACGTCCGACAGTTCAAGTGCCGTGAGTGCGGACTCAGCCTCTGGAAGTCCCTCGCCGGTCGCCCGCTGGAGCGCCCCGAGATCACCGAACTACTCACCAAGAAGACCGTCGGCCCTCTCGATGGCTTCCGCAGCCGCTTTGGAAAGCCCTTCTCCGCGGAACTGGAGTTCGATCCCGAGTTCAAGCTGAAGTTCGTCTTCGGCGAACGCGAGGGAGATCCAGCCGCCGAGGCGGCCATCCGCAATTCCGAGGCCATCGCGCCCTGTCCCCTTTGTCGTGATCAGGGCAAGAAGGGCACCATCCGCGAAGGCGTCACCAGCTACGTCTGCGACCAGTCGATTGGAGCAGAGAAATCATGCGAGTTCCGCACAGGCAAGACCATCCTCCAGCGCTCCATCCCGCGCGAGGAAATCGTCAAGCTGGCCGAGACAGGCAGAACCAACCTCATCGCCGGATTCGTCTCCAAGAAGGGGCGCAAGTTCGCCGCTTACCTCAAGCTGGATGGGAAGAAAGTCAGCTTCGAATTCGAGCCCAGGGAACCAAAGGCAGCTAAGGCACCGAAGGCCCCCAAAAGCGCGCAGGGTGAACAAGCAGCCGAGGGAGCAGAAGGCGAAGGTTCCACCGTCAAGCGCGGTCGTTTCGGCAAGCCGGTGAAACCCAACCTCACGACAAAGGCCGTCACCGCCAAAGTTGCGAAAGCCGCAAAGGGTGCAAAACCCAAAAAAGCTGCCGTGAAAAAGAAGCCCGCTGCCAAGACAAAGCCCGCTGTAGAGGAGTCCGTAGAACCGGCATCAGAATAAATCACGCCGCTTTGCCTGCCTCTTCGGAGGCAATGTCATTCGGCCCCAAGAATGACCACTCCTCAAGAAAGAGGTGGAAGAGGAGTAGAAGGTCTCAGAACCTCTTGGAGGAAGAACACCCGCACCCACCACCACAGCCGGTTTTTTTGCGGGCCCTGAGCCATCGGGTGAC
>Ga0007795_10000153_pt1 | contig 18133 bp, 18 predicted proteins | sample CryBogmetaGMA1M_FD_60369 | JGI IMG/M metagenome (GOLD analysis project Ga0007795, IMG submission 60369) | Freshwater microbial communities from Crystal Bog, Wisconsin, USA - MA1M | ecosystem: Environmental > Aquatic > Freshwater > Lake | place: Crystal Bog, Wisconsin, USA | collected 2009-07-06
AACATTCCCGGTGCATTCGCGGATTTCGTGAAATTTCCTGCCTTCAACATCGTGCCGTTACCCGATGATATTGACGATGAATTGGGCGCTATTCTCGACCCGCTCGGTAACGCGGTGCATACCGCCCTTGCCTTTGATTTGATCGGCGAAGACGTTTTGATTACGGGCGCAGGACCCATCGGCATCATGAGCGCTGCGATTGCGCGGCATGTAGGCGCCCGACATGTTGTGATTACCGATATGAATCCGGCGCGTTTGGCATTGGCAAGCCAGGTGGCCGACGTGACAACGGTTGATGTCTCGAAAGAGGACTTAAAAGATGTCATGCATCGTCTCGGGATGGTCGAAGGCTTTGACGTCGGCCTTGAGATGAGCGGCGCGCCACAGGCGTTCGAGCAGATGGTCGACAATCTCGTCATGGGCGGCAAGATTGCGCTGCTTGGTATTCCCTCCAAACCCTTTATGACCGATTGGTCTAAAATGGTGTTTAAGGTGCTGACCATTAAATGCATCTATGGACGCGAGATGTTCGAGACTTGGTATAAAATGTTGGCCATGCTGCAAAGCGGACTTGATGTCAGAAAAGTCATCACGCACCGGCTTGCGGCGGAAGATTTTTTGAATGGCTTTGAAACCATGGCGCGGGGCGAGAGCGGCAAGATTGTGCTGGATTGGACCACGGGGCGGTAATCGCGCTGGGTCTCTACGGAATTTTGCCCGCGCAGCATAGGAATCGGGTGGATTAAAGCTTCAAACTGACCCAGAAGGTTTGGACCTTTTGCGAGACCCGAATCGATGACGTCGTCTTCCTCCCCCCTCCGCGCTATGCGCCTGACCGAATGGGCTTTGTTGCTGGCTTTATCGCTTCTGTGGGGCGGCTCGTATCTGTTCATGAAAATCGCAGTGGGCTCGCTTCCTACCTTCACGATCGTGTTTGGCCGCGTCTCCATTGCCTGCCTCGTGCTGGGTGCGGTGTTGGTGGCGAGCGGCGTCGGCTTGCCACGCGGGCGGGCGGCATGGCTTGCCTTTTTCGGCATGGGCACGCTGAACAATGTCCTCCCGATGAGCCTGATTGTGTTTGGTACGCATTCGATCAGCGCAGGACTTGCCTCCATTTTAAACGCCATGACGCCTTTGTTCACGATTCTGGTCGCGCATGTCGTAACTACGGATGAAAAGCTCACACCCGGCAAGATCATCGGCATCGTGTTGGGAATTATCGGGGTTGTGGTTCTGATCGGGCCCGGCTTTTTAACCGATGTCGGCGGATCATTGATTGGCGAAATCGCCTGCCTGTTTGCTGCACTTTCCTATGCGTGTGCGAATAATTTTGGCCGCCGGTTCGCACGGCTCGGGATCAAGCCCTTGCAGATAGCGTTTGGGCAGGTAACAGCCTCGACCCTCATTTTGTTGCCGATTACCGCGATAATGGATGCGCCATGGTCGTTACCGGCACCGCCAATGTCCGCCTTTTTATCGGTGGTTGCGCTCGGTTTGTTTTGTACGGCACTAGCCTATGTGATCTTTTTTAGAATTCTCAACCGTTCGGGCGCCTTGGCGATTGCGCTTGTTACCTTGATGATTCCACCGAGTGCGGTAGCGCTTGGAGCTGTTGTGCTCGGCGAGGCAATCAGCGCGCAAAACCTTGTGGGGATGATGCTGATTGGCATTGGATTATTGGCGGTGAATCGCAAGCCAAAATAGAGGATCAGCCGAGATGGCCAAACATGCCGACCACGCGCTCGTAGACATCGCGTTTAAACGGAATGATCAGGCTGGTTAGATCCTTCATCAAAACCCAGCGCCATTCGGCAAATTCTGGTTTGTGGCCGCCGGGAGGTGCGAGAATATTGATCTCGCTATCGTCGCCCTCAAAGCGAAAGGCGAACCATTTCTGGGTCTGGCCGCGATATTTGCCCTTCCAAGCCTCTTTCGCAACGGCGGGTGGCAAATCATAGGTTAGCCAGTCTGGCGCTTCGGCGAGCAGGGAGACGGTGGTAACACCAGTTTCCTCGGCCAATTCGCGTAAGGCTGCTGGATAGGGGTCTTCTCCTGCATCGATCCCACCCTGCGGCATTTGCCAAGCATGCGTCGCGTCGACATGTTCAGGCCCGGCGGCAGCTAAGCGACGACCGACAAAAACATGGTTCTGCCGATTGAGCAGCATTATGCCAACATTGCGGCGATAGGGCATATCCTCGTGACGCATTACTTTACTCCGTCGGTACGCAAAAGTGCGCTGACTGGAACCAGTCGGATGCCCCGTTCGGCAAGGCCCGCGATCCAATTCTGAATGCGGTTTATCGCGAGCGGTGTTGTTCCCGCAACACCAATCGCTCGACCCCTCACCCGAGCCGATTCTTCTAGGTGCCTTAACGCCTCGTCTATTGATTGCGATCGCAAATCTTGGTCGACCCAGACAGGACCGCCCTCAGCGTCTATATCAAGCAATGAGAGACCGCGGTCTGAAATCTCGGAAAGCGCCGGGGTGGCCGTTCCTCGCTCGCTCAGTCGAGCGCTGAAATTACCAGAAATGCCAGTATAGCCGGGGAAGCGGGCCATCGCCCAATGCAGTCTTTCGCGGTTTACATCCGCGTTAAGGGAATTACTCAACGCTTTGGGTCCGGCGCTGCCCAGCAGGTCACCGGGATCAGATACTGGCATTTCGAGAAAAAGCTCGTGACCCTCGCTGCGTAGATCAGCCGCTTGCCGCTCAATATCGGCGCTGTAGGGGGAAAGAGCAAACGAGGTATCGGGCGGTAGTTTAAGCATCGCCTCAACGGTCACAAGATGCCCAATGCCCGCACCCGCTATCAAAAAACCTATGCGCGGCGCTTGAGCCAGCGGTCCCGCGATGGGGGTAACAGGCCGTGCGTAGACAGTGGATGGTCTCGCCCCATCATTGCCAATCCTTGGAATAAGACCAATCGGGAGGGGGTCAACCAGACGTTGATCAGGTGCCAAGGGTAATCCACGGCGTGTGGTTGACGGCTCCATGCCAGATGCTTTTGGCGTTGGTTGATCTTCTGTCGGCCATTTCAGCGCGATAACGGCTTCGGGAGGCTGAATTCGGGCTTTTATTGCGACTACCGCCGCCGCAACGAGGACGATGAAGACCAATCCAACGACGATAAAGGGAAAGAGGCGACGCAAGAGGTTCGTTGTCGCAAGCTTTGGTGCTGGCGTATCACTTGCTTCGAGGGAGGTAGTGAGTGTCACGAAAGATAAGCTCCAGTCGACCCATTGGCTGACTAGACGCTAGCGCAAAACTAACAATTTACGGTTAAAGCAGTGCCGCTTCCGGCACTGCTTGATCAATTCAGATCAATTAGCCGCAGGTGGGGCCTTTTCTTTGCTGGCGGCATCTGCGTTTTTTACACCTCGTAGCAAATCAAGTGCATAGTTCAACTGCTTGTCGAGCTTTGGATCGAGCGGGACATAGGCAGACGAGCCACCTTGTTCATTATCGCCGTTTTTCAGATGGCCCTTAAGCGCAGCCTCGCCTTTGGTCTCATCTTTACCTTTCAACTCGTCAGGTACATCGGGGAGCACCTGGATATCTGGATCAATGCCTTTGGCCTGAATTGACCTGCCCGATGGCGTATAATAGCGGGCCGTCGTCAGGCGAAGCGCACCATTTTGCCCAAGCGGGATGATGGTTTGGACCGAACCCTTGCCGAAAGAGCGGGTACCGATAATCGTTGCACGCTTATGATCTTGCAGCGCGCCAGCAACGATTTCGGAGGCCGAGGCCGAGCCACCATTGATCAAAACGATGACGGGTTTGCCATTCGCAAGATCACCCGCACGCGCCATATACCTTTGTGCATCGTCCGCATTGCGGCCGCGGGTTGATACGATTTCACCGCGCTCAAGGAATGCATCAGAAACCGCGATCGCTTGATCGAGCAACCCACCTGGATCGTTACGAAGATCAACGATATAGCCTTTTAACTTATCGGCTGGGATATCGCGGTTGAACTGGTCAATGGCGGCTTTGAGACCGTCGGATGTTTTCTCGGTGAATTGCGTTATGCGTACATAACCCACATCGCCTTCAACGCGCGGCTTGACGGAAGAAATTTTGATCACTTCGCGGACCAAGGTCACATCGAACGAATCGGCCTTGCCCTTGCGGCTGATTTTCAAAACCACCGGGCTCTTGACTGGGCCGCGCATTTTGTCGACCGCTTGATTAAGGGTCAGGCCTTGAACCGTGTCGCCATCGATGGCGACGATCAAATCGCCCGCCATCAACCCTGCGCGAGAGGCGGGCGTGTCGTCAATTGGGGTCACGACCTTCACAACGCCGTCTTCCTGCGTCACCTCAATCCCAAGGCCGCCAAACTCGCCCTTGGTCTGGACCTGCATGTCTTTGAAGCTTTTCGGATCCATATAGCTTGAATGCGGATCAAGTCCGGTGAGCATGCCACTGATGGCGGTTTCAATCAGTTTACCATCATCAGGCTTTTCGACGTAATCGGTGCGGATCTTCTCAAAAACATCGCCAAAAAGATTGAGTTGCCGATAGGTCTCAGATCCTGCTGCGACCGCGCTGGCTGCACCAAGGGGCAAACCCTGGAAGGCAAAAGCGACAAGGCCGCCGCCAAAAACGGCACCCGTGAGAAGATAGGTCAGCTTACGCATCATCCGCGAACTTTCTCGTTTGAACCCGGTGCCCACCAGGGTGAAGGGTCAATTGGTGTCCCGTCCTTACGGAACTCTATATATAGGGACGGCGTCCTCTTATCGGAAGACGTCGCGGCCGCGATATCTTTTTGAGGGTCACCCATCGTGGCAACCGGCTCACCCGCAAGAACGAACTGACCGAGACTTACGCTGATCCGGTCCATCCCTGCAAGTAGGATATAGTAGCCTCCACCGGCATTCAGGATCAAGAGTTGACCATACGTCCGGAACGGACCAGCGAATGACACCCATCCGTCAGAAGGCGCGGAAACGATGGCATTGGCCCGCGTGCTCAGTGTTATGCCCTTGGTGAGGGCACCAACCGCATCGCGCTTGTTGAATTCGGTGACAAGCAAGCCATTAACCGGCTGCGGCAAAAGGCCCTTAAGTTCACCAAACGATACTTTTGGTGCGAGTCGCGACGGGTCGCGAAAGGCTAACGCAGCATAGCGGCTGCGTGCATCTTTGGAGGCAGGATCGGTAGCAGCTTTGGCATCTTCTTCATTGCGGGAAAAGACGGAATTGGCGTCCTTGGCGGCCTTGGAAACACTGCCGATTTCACCTTCTACCCGGCCAATCAAATCTTTGAGCGTTTGGCTTTTAGTTGCCAAGAGGGCCGCTTGCGCCGATTGCTCATTGGCTTTGCTTTCTGCTCCGGCAATGTCTTTTTGCCGCGCATCGACCAGAAGCGCGATATCCTGCCGGTCGCGCACAAGGCTCGCTATATCTTTGGCAAGCCCGTCACGCTCGGCTGACGCCGTTTGGCGGATCCTTTCAATCGCGGAAAGATCGGCGACCAAGGCATCCGTTTCGCTTTTTAAGTCCGGCACGACCGAGCCGAGCAAAATGCTGCTCCGTACGGTATCCAGCACTGAATCGGGATCGGCCAAGAGCAAAGGCGGTGGCGTTCCGCCGACCCGTTGCAGAGCGGCTAAAACATCGGTGACCACCGTTTTACGGCTGTCAAGCGACGCGCGCGCCTTTGCCTCCGACGCGGTTAAGGTCACGAGCCGCTCTTCAACACCTGCAATTCGCAATTCGGTCGCTTTGATCCGATCTGCTGTTTCAATGAGGCGTTGATTAAGGCGGGCGCGATCCGACCGCAGCGTTTCGATTTCGGCGGCGAGTGTTGAGCGGTCAGCCGCCCCATTGGCTAAAAGTCGTTCGGTTTCTTCCAATTCGAGCTTGCGAGCGGCCGCATCGGTAGCGGTGCTTTGTTTTGATGGGGTCGTGACCGGCGTTTGGGTTTGCGCCTGCACTGCGCCGCAAAGTGCTCCAAATGTCAGAGACATCCAAACCCGTAAGGCTATGCGAAAAAAGGACCTGTTCAGCATCTGTCTGGTTCACGCCCGGTGATAGGGATGGCCTGCCAGAAGGGTCATGGCGCGGTAGAGTTGCTCAGATAAGACGATTCGCGCAATCTGGTGGGGTAGTGTCATTGCGCCAAAGGCCAGAGCCATCTGGGCCGAGCGAACAATGGACGTTTCAAGCCCGTCCGCGCCACCGATCACATAGAAAAGGTTCCGCGTGCCCGAATCGCGCCAGCCTTCGTTAAGCCGCGCAAAGGCATCGCTTTTTGGCGATAGGCCGGTTTCATCAAGCGCAACCATCACCCCGCCTTCAATCCGCGCCATGAGATTGCGGGCTTCTTCGAGCTTGCGATCGGCAGACCGAGCGGCCCTGCTTTCGGGTAATTCGACCACCTCGAAACCGGTCACGCCCAAGTTTTTTCCGAGATCGCGCGACCGCTCAAGATAGCGCGCGACCAGCGTGCGTTCTGGCCCCTCTTTCAGGCGGCCAACGGCAAGGATCGTAATCTTCACCGCGTTCTTATCAATACGCGGTGCGCTCGGCAGGGCGATCCGCGCTCCACATCTTTTCAAGATTGTAGAAGCTGCGAACTTCGGGCCGAAATACGTGCAAGATAACGTCGCCCGCGTCGATCAGAACCCAGTCGCAATGGGGCTGACCTTCAACGCGAATGCCGGTGTGCCCTTGCTTTTTGAGCATCTCGATCACCTGATCCGCAATCGCGCTGACATGGCGATTTACGCGACCGGTGGTAATCACCATCGCGTCGGCAAGCGTTGTTTTTCCTGCCAAGTCAATCGTGACCGTTTGTTCAGCTTTAGCATCCTCAAGCGCTTCGAGAATGCAGGACAGCATGTCGCCCCGTTCCGCCGGTAGTGCGGCGAGGGCGGAGGGCCGGGACTTCATTGTCTCGGCGCGCGAAACCTGTTGTGTCAGTGTCGTCACCTTAGCGGTTCAATCCCATCATTAGGATGCGATCATCATGCCTGATCCGGCCTTGATTTTCAACCTAATCCTGATTCGATGAAGGTTTATGACCATGGCGCAACAAAGTGGAGGAGAGCCGTGAACGCCTACCATGAAAGAAAATCCAGCTCGGCTTACGCTTTAGCGCGAGAATTCTTGCCCGATGCTCGGGCAAGCGCGATGCCGAAAGAGATAACGCCGCAGGTGAACGCGCGGAGGCAAGCGTCGAGCCCGGGCGGTCGAATATGGCAATCGGCATCAATTTGGCAATGTCTTGCCAACGGGCCCAACGGTGAAAACCGGTTAGATTGTCCGCCCCCATTAGCCAGACAAAATGCACGGCGGGATTACGGCTTTTGAGCCAAGCGAGGGTGTCATAGGTATATCGTGTACCAATCGCCTCCTCGATCAGGGTGACGTGGATTTTTGGGTGATCGGCGACTTTTTCAGCCAGCGCTTTGCGTTCGGAAGATGTCGGCAGGGCGGTATTATCCTTGAGCGGATTGCCGGGTGTCACCAGCCACCAGACGCGATCAAGTCCCAACCGCTTCATGGCGATCAGGCTGATCATGCGGTGTGCGGCGTGGGGTGGATTAAACGACCCGCCCAATAGACCGATGCGCATCCCCGGCGCGTGTGGCGGGAGTGGGGGTGCTGGAACCGGGGAATGCGTTCGTTTCATGCGCAAGTTTTTCAATCGGTGCCAGCAAATTGAAGGTCATAAAGTCGCGCATAAACGCCATTCTGGGCCACTAACTCTTTATGCGTGCCCCGCTCAACGATGCGGCCTTGATCCAACACATAAATCGCATTTGCGCTTGCAACCGTCGCCAACCGATGCGCGATGATCAGTGTCGTCCGCCCCTTCATGAGGCGGGAGAGCGCTTCTTGGATGGCGGCATCTGATTCAGCGTCAAGCGCGGAGGTTGGCTCGTCGAGCAGCAAAATCGGCGCGTTACGCAAGAAGGCGCGGGCAATGGCGATGCGTTGGCGCTGTCCGCCCGACAATTTTCCGCCAAATTCGCCCACCCGCGTCGCGTAGCCATCAGGCAGGGTGATAATGAACTCGTGGGCTGCTGCGAGGCGCGCGGCTTCAATCATCTGCGCCTCTGTCGCCCCCAGACGACCGCGTAGGATGTTTTCAGCAATCGTACCCTCGAACAGAAACACATCCTGACTCACGAGCGAAATATGATCGTAAAGCGAGGTGGACGTCACCTCCGATAGGGATTGCTTGTCAATCATGACCTTGCCCGATTGGGGCGTCCAGAATCGCATGATCAAATTGAAAATGCTGGATTTTCCACTGCCCGATAGGCCAACCAGCGCGGTGACTTCACCGCTTTTTGCAACAAGATCGACATCGTGCAGAACTGGCTTTTCGCTGTCATAGCCAAACGAGACGGAGGCGAGTTGAACCTCGCCCTTCGTCACGCGAAGCGGTTTGGCGTCAATGGGCTCGGCTGTCGAGGGTGGGAGATCAACCAGCTCGTAGAGCATCCTAACGCCAACGGCAGAGGCTGCCAGCGACAGGTGCAGCCGAGCCAGACGTCGCGCAGGCTCTGTCATCATCAAAAGCGCGGTGATAAAGGCAAAAAACTCGCCCGGCGTTGCGCCATCATGAATAACCCGCCAGCCGCCGTAGAAGATAACGCTTGAGACCGCAATACCGCCAAGCGTATCGATAAGGGGGACTGTTACGGCCTGGACACCTACCATTCGGTTGGCGAGTTTTTCAACCGCCCCAACGGAGCCTGCCATCCGCTCGCGCATTGCATCCTCGAGTTTGAAGGATTTAATCACCCTTATGCCGTGAATGGCTTCCTGAATGGTGGCAACCGTCGCGGCGATCGAGCGTACTTCGCTGCCAAAGAGCTTTCTGACCCGTCGCAACAGCTGGGTAACGACACCAAAGAGCACAGGCAATCCGATCAGTGCGATACAGGTGAGCACGATATCTTGCGATATCATCACGAAAAGCAAACCCACGACGGTTAGGAGATCGCGGCCAAGCGATGTTGCGATCAGATTGAGCGCCGAACTTGCGGCCTGAGCATTATAGGTGATGCGTGTCACAAGGTCGGACGAGGGGCTATTTTGGAAGAACGGCATGCCTTGGACGAGGATCGCGTTGAAAATCTTGCGTTGGGTTGATGCGATGATGGCGTTGCCGATCCGGGCAAGGATGATTTCCTGACCATAAGAGGCCAAACCTTTTAGAATATAGATTCCCGCAACGCTACCGCAGATCAGCACCATCATCGCCGGATCACGGTCGATAAAGACCTTGTTGACGAGATCACGCATGATCCAAGCGCTGAATCCGGTCGCCGCGGCAACCATCGCCATGCAGCTAATTGCCAGAACATAGCGTGTGATGTAGGCGCGCATATTCTCTGCAACAAGGCGTTTTAAGATGCCAAAATCGCTCATAACGGCAGAAAGAGGGCGGCTATCTGACATAATAGACTATTTTTCCGATCAAACCTTGTTTAGCCGCCGCCGCAATCCCGCATCGAGTCCGCCGGCGCGGAGTCCGGTGGAATATAGACGAGGCTGCCGGGCCAACCCGATGGCGCTATCCCGAAAATAGTGTTCACCCGGATCGGCACGGCATTGGCCATACAGGCTTTAGGAAACTTTGAGACAATCGGAATACCACCATCTAAAACAACCGCAACAGCGCCAGTCGCCGCACATTTTGCCACCCGTTCCGGCGTTGGCCAGCCCTCTGCCGTAATGTCGACGATATCTGGTCGGGACGTCAACCAAAGAACAGGTGCCGTCCCGACCTTACTCTCATCCGTTACAACACAAGCGAGACGCTCTTTTGAATGTTGGGCCCAGAAGGACGACACCGCTTTGCTCAGTGGTTGCGTGTTGGCGAGATAGGATTCCATCGGCCGGTCGATCAGCTCACCGACAAAAAGATAGGCCCAATAGAGAACCAGAATACCTAGGGACGTCAGTACGGCGGTCCGAGCGTTGGCTTTTGGCAAAAGCCCCTCGGTGTTCGATCCTGCGGGAAAAAGCAGAGCAAGGCCCATTACCGTTGAGGGGGCAAGCGGCAAAAGCCAAAGCGCCTTAATAAATTGCCCTGTGATGATCGAAGCAAGAATAACTGCCGCAAGGGGCGCAAAAAACAAAACTTTGCCGATCCATTGCGTATCCGGCCGTAAAGCCTCTTGATCCAATCCGCCTTTGCGACGATCCCGCGTGAGGCGAAGAAGGAGAAGCGGGGCCAAGAAGATCGCGACACCGCCCCATATCAGCCCCCAAAGGCTAGATAGAATCGAGGCAATACCCTCTACCGGGGCCGAATCGACCGCTCGAACCATGCTACTCCAGCCATGGCTTTGGAGCCACAGAAGGTGCGGTAGAAAGATGAGTGTGGCGACCAGAACGGAAAGATAGGCGGCTTTGCTTTTCCAGATAAGCCGAAAGCTCGGTACTGAGAGGCTCAAAACAAGCAAAGGCACGACGGCAAAGATAATCTCATATTTCGTGATCGCACCAAGGCCAACCGCTAAACCGAGTCCAATGGCATCGCTCATCCTACGCTTCTCGAGGAGATGTAGGCCGAACAAAAGCGTTGCCGCGCAAAAGGGGATTAGGATCGAATTATGGTTGATTTGGATCGCATAAAACGTTGAAACCGGCGAAATCAACAAAAGCGCGGCTGAAAAAGCTGCCGTTGAGCGCGAGGCACGGTCGTGCACAAGCCGCCATACAAAAAAGGCGCTGAAGATGCTAAGAACTTGGCTCGCCAGTAAGATGCCGAGGATTGACCAAGGTCCAGGCCACAAAACGGCATCCAAAACCCACGATGCGAGCGGCGGGTGTTTGGTATAGCCCAGCGCAAAACTCCGTGCCCAATAGGCGGCCTCCAGCGTATCGGTGTGGAGATTGCCAAATGTTAATCCCGGCAATACGGCCCAGAAGAGGACGCCCGCAAGAATCAGAGGCCATAGATCAACGATGAAATATCGGCTGAGACGACCCGAACGATCTATGTCCATCAAGTCGATGCTTCCGCTAAAAGCTTGTTCGAGCTTGTTTCAATGGCCTCCTGCACGCGCGTAAAAAACACATTGCGTTCCAGCCCGGGCATGATGGGCGGCAGGATATCAACAATAATGGTGCCGGGTTTAAGTCGGAGTGATCGACGCGGCCAATAGACACCCGAATTCAATCCAATCGGCAGGCAGGGGACGTTAAGTCCCTCATAAAGCTTGGCGATACCATACTTATAGGCTGGCTCGGCACCGGGGGGGCGGCGGGTGCCTTCGGGAAAGACAAGAATTTGTCGCCCGCCATCGGCATGGATTTCGCGCTCCGCCGCGCGGGTTAGCTTGATCAATGCGCGCGCGCCATCTTTCCGGTTGATCGGCACATTCCGCATTTTGTGAATGAACCACCCAAACAGCGGAATAAAGGCGAGTTCACGCTTCAAAATGAAGCAGGGATCATCGAAGAGACCGAGCAGCATAAAGGTTTCCCAAAGGGATTGATGCTTGGCTGCGACCAATAAAGGACCTTTAGGGATGTTGTTACGGCCGCGAAACTCGACACGAATGCCGCCGACAATTCGGCACAGGCCAATAAAAAAGCGCCCCCACGTACGTGCGAGAAGTGTCATGACGGGACGCGGCAGAATGAGCGCAACGAGACCAACAATCATAAACGCAATGAGGCTCAGATAGAGCGCACCCATCATCAAAAGCGCCCGTAGCGACATTTTCGACCTTTATCTTCAAGCGAAACGCCATAAAGGGTTCCGCATTCGGTAGCATTATGGCTCGTTCGTGCCGGGTTTTGTAACGCAACTCGTCGCGTTTCGCGAGCTTGTTATCACTAAATTGGATTAGAAAACCAGATTGGCGTTCAGGCCAGTCTGCCGATGGTACGGTGAACGGTCATTCGGGATGCTATTCCTGCGATCAGGCCAACCAGCGCAACGACCAATAAGGTGGCACCGAAAATTTCCAGTCCCGGAACTGCGACCTCTGAAAGACTTATTCCATCCAAAAGCCCAGCGGTTAATCGGCTCGTAAGGTTTAGGGTGATCAGAACGATGATGGCTGCAATACCTCCGATGAGGCCTCCCCGTACGCCCAAAATAGCAAAATGGCTTTGAAACTGGCCCGCAATGTATCGGTCATCGGCCCCGATAAAATGCAGCACCTCAATGATTTCGCGATTACCTGCCATCGCGCCCCGGGTCGCAAAGACAATCGCGAGGCCTGTTGCCGTGAGCACCAGAACCAAAGCGAATAGCGACGCAGCCAGAAGCAGGTCGGAGATACGCCCTAACCGCTTGGTCCATGATCGATGGTCGTCGATGCTAGCGCTCGGAACCGCTTCTGCCACTGATCTACCAAGAGCGCCAAGATCAGGTGGCTGGGTAGTATCAAGCCTTACCGCAATCAATCGTGGAATCGGTAGGCTTTCGATGCCCGCGGCAGGACCTAGCCAAGGTTCGAGTAGTTTAGCGGAATCTTCCCGCGAGAACACTTTGACCGATGCAACGCCCGATGTGCCGCGCAAAATATCGGTTGCCTTAACGATATCGCCTTCGATGGATCGCGCCCCTTGTGGCTTGATTTGAACCGTCACTTCGGACGCCATCATCACTTGCCAACGCGCCGCCGTGCCCGCCGCAAATTGGGCTGCCCCTACTGTCAACGCGGCCAAAAAGGTCATGATCGCTACAACAGAGACCAGCGCCCGATCCGTTACTTTGTCGGCCGCTACGAGTGGATCGCGTTTAAGCAGCGGCATCGACCAGAGAAAGGCGAATAAAGAGGTGCGGTGTTGGTCGCCTCTGTCAGTCATGACTGGCCTCTACTTCCAGACGGCGATCCGCCAAGACCAGTCGTCGTGCGCCTTCGATCTGATCCATGAGGGAGAGATCATGCGTTGCAATCAGGATCGCGGTACCCGAACGGTTCATCTCGACAAACAGCCTGAGCAAACGACGGGCAAGGGAGGGATCGACATTGCCGGTGGGCTCATCCGCTAAGAGCAGTTCAGGCTGTGCAACCAGTGCACGGGCAATTGAGGCACGTTGTTTTTCACCCCCGGATAGCACGGCCGGCTTGGCGTGCATCAACGCCCCAAGGCCTACCCAGCTGAGAAGTTCAGTCACTTCGGCGCGGTAGGTGGCTTCTTCCCGCCCCTGAACCTTTAAAGGAAGCGCTACATTTTCATAGGTTGTGAGGTGATCGAGCAGCCGGAAATCCTGAAAGACAATGCCCATACGGCGGCGAAGCGCGGTGAGACCCTCTTTGTTGAGTTCAGAGGTGTCTTGGCCAAACAACGCAATCATTCCACGGGTCGGCTTGAGGGCCTGCATGATGAGCCGTAACAAGGTCGTCTTTCCCGTGCCTGACGCGCCGGTCAGAAACTGGAAAGACTGTGGCTCAATGGCAAAACTCACATCCGTCAACGTTTCGGCTCCGACGCCGTAACGCAGACCAACATTCTCAAAACGGACGAGCTCGCCTAAGGGTCGATTCGAAAAAGCCTGCAAGGATCATTCAATCTTCTTTAAGGTCGCGGGTGCATGATCTGTTTTGAAAGCAAAACCGACCCTGCTGCAAGAGCATATCTGATTCGCCATGCTGATCGTTTGTCCAAATTGTTCTCGCACTTATTTGGTAAGAGCCGCCGAAATCGCTCGCGCTGGCCGTTTAGTCCGGTGCAGCACCTGCCAAACCTCCTGGCGGCCTGACGTGGCCGAGACCAGCGTAGTGGGTGTTGCCATCCCGATTGATCCGATTGTGGAAGCAGACATCCAGCGCGATGTCTCGTCTCTCAACCGAACATCCCGACGACCAACCCGCCGATTGATCGCTTTTGGCGCAATCGCTACGACAATGGCGGGCCTTGCTATGGTGGTTGGCGTTGGAAAAGCGGACGGCCTTGTTGGTCGTGCGATGGGTTGGATTGACGCGATGATACCGGGTAGCGCGCTTGCCGGCCTCTCGTTCGACAAAATCCGAACGAGGCTTTCGACTGAGAATGGCGAGATGGCGCTTGAGATAGAAGGGGAGATCACCTCTGATTCGGAACGCCCGAAAATACTGCCCGAACTCCAGTTTACGATGCGTGATGGAACCGAAAGCACCATTTTTCAGTGGATGATACCGGCTCCCGCTGCAACAATCGCTAAAGGAGAGGCAGTCCCGTTCAAGGCAAGGCTTGCCTCTCCGCCCCGGGACGCTAAAGACTTAACGATCCGCTTTTCCGGTGCCTGAACGATCGGCAGCGGAAAGCATCATTTGCCGCTGACTGGAAAAGCCAATGGTTCAGGAAAGACGAGTTCGCGTTCTGATCGACGAAGAGAAGATCGCACGTCGGAATCAAGAAATCGCTGTGGAAATTGCCAAGCGCGAGCCGAAGCAGCTTTTGGTGGTCGCCATCTTGAAGGGCAGCTTTATGTTTGCGGCCGATCTGATGCGCGCGCTGCACCATGCGGGACTAATGCCGCAAGTCGAGTTTATGCATTTATCCAGCTACCGCGACGCAACCGTATCCTCGGGTCAAGTCGTCATTCTGAAAGATATTGAAAGCGACGTGAAAGACCGTGATGTTCTTCTGATTGACGATATTTTGGAATCAGGGCGTACCATCGCTTTTGCCAAGGATTTGCTGGCCGCGCGCGGTGCGCGGGTAATCACCTGCTGTTTGTTGGAAAAGCCTGGCAAAAATGCCGTGACGATCAAGGCGGATTATGTGGGCTTCACCTGCCCGGATCTATTTGTGGTCGGCTATGGGATGGATGTTGCCCATTCTTACCGGCAATTGCCGTTTATCGGCGTTGTTGAAACATAAAAAACTCAAGGTTTCCCATTTGAGGGTAGCCAATGGTCAAGCATGCCATCTAGCCATAGTTTGACCGCGTGATCGTACTGATACCAACCTAAGCGGTGGCGTTCGGGCGATTGTGCTCCTTTGTGGTTCATTTTTTCGAAGGCACGGACCGTCCAACGGCAAATCATCGCGTAGGTTACTTCGGGATGAAATTGTAGACCGAAAATCCGCGTGCCGAGTGCGAAGGCCTGATTGGGGAAAGTGCCGCCTTCGGCCAAAAGCGATGCGCCTATCGGCAGATCAAACCCTTCGCGGTGCCAATGATAGACATTTTTTGGCCACTCGACGCCAGTTTGCTGGGACAGAGATTGTCCCGCTTCGGTCGGCGAGAGTTCGTAATAGCCGATCTCAGTTTCCTCTTCTGGGTGCTTATACACCCGCGCGCCCATTACCCGGCAAAGCATCTGTGCGCCGAGGCAAAGGCCGAGATAGGGCGCATCCGCTTTGGCAAAGCGTTCAATGCAGCGCATTTCCTCCGTGATCCAAGGATAGGTGTCGTTGGCGCTCATGGGGCCGCCGAAAACGACCATGCCGGAATGCTCCGCGGCCGTTTCAGGTAGAGCATCGCCAAGCGGCGGGCGGCGAATATCGAGTTCATAGCCGCGCTGGCGTAGGGCATAGCCCACCCGTCCAGGGGACGATTGCTCTTGATGCAAGACGATGAGGACAGGCTTTTTCAAGTCACACGCGCGGGCTTACAGGGGATGATCGCTATTTCTTTCACGAACCGGTTGAATCGTCGAGTGAATTAACGGGCATTTGGTCAACCGCGGCCATAAACATCCTCAAGGCGGACAATATCGTCCTCGCCGGTATAGCTGCCGACTTGTACCTCAATGATTTCGAGCGGCACTTTTCCGGGGTTGGCCAAACGATGCACCTCGCCGATCGGGATGTAGGTACTCTCGTTCTCATGCAGCTCCATGATTTTTTCGCCAACCGTTACTTCAGCCGTTCCCGAGACCACGACCCAATGCTCGGATCGGTGATGGTGCTTTTGTAAGGAGAGCCGCCCACCCGGCTTGACCGTGATCCGCTTGACTTGAAAACGGCTGCCGACATCGATGCGTTGATAGGCACCCCAAGGGCGATACATTTTGAGATGCTCGCTGGCCTCGCGCACACTCTGAGCCTTCATGTCTTCAACAAGCGCTTTGACGTCGCCTGATGCCTCGCGGCTGGCCACAAAGACCGCATCTCGCGTGGTGACGACGACCACATCATCGAGCCCAGCAACGGTGGTTAGCACGTCCTCTGAATGCACAAGGCTGCCACTGGTTTCGAGCAACCGGACATTGCCGCTTAATCGATTGCCTTTTTCGTCCCGCTCGGACGCTTCCCACAAGGCACCCCAGGTGCCAATGTCGGACCAATCAAAGGCGGCTTTGACAACGGCCGCGCGTTTGGTTTTTTGCATCACGGCGTAATCGATCGAGATTTTAGGTGCTTTGGCAAACGCTTCTTCATTTAGACGAAGCGCTCCCAGATCCATCGTGTGGTTGGTCACCGCTTCACTGGCTGCTGCTGCAATATCAGGCGCATAGGCCTCAATTTCCGCCAGCATGACATCCGGACGGAACATGAAATTGCCTGAGTTCCAGAGGCTTCCATCGGCGATCAATTCGCCCGCTTTAGTGGCGTCTGGCTTTTCAAGGAACATTGCGACGTTATGCGCCTCGCCTTCAACTGGGCCTCCGGGTCTGATGTAACCGTATGCTGTGGAGGGATGGGTAGGGACAATACCGAAGGTTACGATATGGCCCGCTTCGGCTGCTGGAATGGCCTTGCGGACGCTTGAGGCAAAACCCGCTAAATCGGCAACGACATGATCTGCGGCCAGTACAAGGCCGATGGTACCAGCGCGATACCGGTGTAGATAAACGGCAGAGGCAGCAATCGCCGCCGCTGAATCCCGTGGCATTGGCTCCATGACGATATCGACGGGGATCCCCACATTCGCGGCCTGCTCCTCCGCTAGAAAGCGAAATTTTTCGTTTGTGACCACGACAGGTTTGCCGAACAGGGCCGAATCGGCCACGCGTTTTAAGGTCGCCTGAAAGGTTGAAAGCTCACCCAGCAAGGGTACAAATTGTTTGGGGAAACTGTCGCGCGAAACGGGCCAAAGCCGCGTGCCGGAACCGCCGCATAAAATGACAGGAACAATGGTCATGCTCAAAAACGCTCCAATTTCGTCAACGCGATAGGCCTTTTGCGCCCGCGCCGATGCGTAAGCTTTATAGTATAGCTAACGTCTGAGCCTTAATAAAATCCCATGCGTAAAATTACTTGGCCCAAAGGCGCCCACAATCCCCTTTAGCGGTTGAAATTTTTACGGCTGCCCTTTGATTAAGAATTGATTTACCATACGTCATACAGCGGACTAAATCGAATTATCACAAAAAAGTTATAGACAATGTGGCAATTTCTTTGGTATCCAGACGGAACGGAAGATCCTTGGGCGACGTGGTACTGGCAGCAGGATGAAGTTGTCCAGTCGAAACATGATAGTATAATTGCGTTTCTACGGGCGCGCGAAAGCCATCAATGGCGCCCGCCACAATGCAAGAAATTGGCAGGGCATGAAAAGCTTTTCGAGATCATTATTTCGACAAGAGTGGAGCACCGGTTACTTGGAACGTTTCGACCTAATAAACAGTTTTTAATCGTTCAACCGTGTACGCACAAAGGACAAGTTTATACGCCAAAACGTGCGTTTGACCTTGCAATGAAGAAGATTTCGGAGATCGAAAATGGAGAAAAGACCGCCATTATCTGCTCGCCACCAGAATAGGCTCAGCCGCTTTTTAAGCAAAGATTATCGTGATGGCTTTCTGGAAACCGATGTCAAAGGCGGTATTGCCTATCAAATTCAGGCGTTGCGGGAAAAGACCGGTCTTAGTCAGGCGGCCTTTGCCGAGAAGACCGGCAAAAAGCAGAGTGTGATCTCCCGGCTTGAGGATACGGAATATGGCGGGGTGAACGTCAACACGCTGCTTGAGATTGCCAAGGCGCTGGATATCGGGCTCCAAGTGCGGTTTTGCGATTATATCGATGTGCTGGAGCGCGATATCAGTCCGGCAGGGATGAAGGTTGATACGATTTTCGAAACGATGGCGAAATTACGCACAGTTGTCATCGATACTGCGAATTCAACGCCTAAAACAATTAAATTTCAAGAAATAGGAGGAGTTAAATGTCCACAAATTCAACAGAATCTCAAGGAAACGCAGTACCACGTATTCGGGACCCGGGATTTCAAGAGTTTTATGCTAACCAACTCCTCATCAACATG
>Ga0007795_10000156_pt1 | contig 18055 bp, 15 predicted proteins | sample CryBogmetaGMA1M_FD_60369 | JGI IMG/M metagenome (GOLD analysis project Ga0007795, IMG submission 60369) | Freshwater microbial communities from Crystal Bog, Wisconsin, USA - MA1M | ecosystem: Environmental > Aquatic > Freshwater > Lake | place: Crystal Bog, Wisconsin, USA | collected 2009-07-06
GCACGCTGCAGCAGACGCTCGATGCCGCCGAGCAGGTGCGCGCGCTGGTGGCGGCCTCATCCGACGTGCGCCATGTGCTCAGTTCGGTGGGCGGCGGCTCGTCGGGCGATGCCTTTGCGATCGGTGCGGCGCCCGAGGCTCGCAAGGCGGTGCTCACCGTGCTGCTGACCGGGCGCACCGAGCGCGACCGCAAGCAGCAGGCGGTCGAGACCGAGATCCGCGAGCGCCTCGCGCAGGTGCCGGGCGTGCGGCTGAGCGTGGGCTCTCAAGACACCGGCGTGAAGATGCAGCTGGTGCTCAGCAGCGAGGATCCGCAGGCGCTCGGTGCTGCCGCGCAGGCGCTCGAGCGCGATCTGCGCACCCTCAAGGGCATCGGCAATGTCAGCTCGAGTGCCAGCCTGGTGCGGCCCGAGATCATTGTGCGGCCCGACTTTGCCCGCGCGGCCGATCTGGGCGTGACCGCCGCAAGCATCGCCGAGACGGTTCGGGTGGCCACCGCCGGTGACTACGACGTCGGTCTGCCCAAGCTCAATCTGAGCGAGCGGCAGGTGCCGATTCGCGTCAAGCTGCCCGATGCGGCGCGCGCCGATCTCGCCGCCATCGGGCGCCTGACGGTGCCGGGGCGCAATGGCCCGGTGATGCTCGATAACGTGGCCGCCATCAGCATCGACAGCGGCCCGGCCCAGATCGACCGGCTCAATCGCAGTCGCAATGTCACCCTCGATGTCGAGCTTGCCGGCCGCGAGCTGGGTGGGGTCTATGACGAAGCGATGGCGCTGCCCACCCTGCGCAATCTGCCGGCGGGCGTGCGCCTGGCCCAGCAGGGGGACGCGCAGGAAATGCAGGCGCTCTTTGCGAGTTTCGGTCTGGCAATGGGCATCGGCGTGCTGTGCATCTACATGGTTCTAGTGCTGCTGTTTCGCGACTTCATGCAGCCGATCACGATTCTGGCGGCCCTGCCGCTGTCGATCGGTGGGGCCTTCGTGCTGCTCCTGCTCACCGGCAAGAGTTTTTCGATGCCCTCGCTGATCGGACTGCTGATGCTGATGGGCATCGTCACCAAGAACTCGATCCTGCTGGTCGAGTACGCGATCATGGCGCGCCGCCATGGCATGAGCCGCGTCGATGCGCTGGTCGATGCCTGCCACAAGCGCGCACGGCCGATCCTCATGACCACGATTGCGATGGGCGCAGGCATGTTGCCGATTGCCATCGGTTGGGGCAGCGACCCGAGTTTCCGCTCGCCGATGGCGGTGGCGGTGATCGGTGGTCTCATCACCTCAACCCTGCTGTCGCTGCTGGTGGTGCCGGCGGTGTTCACCTATGTCGACGACGCCGAGCATCTGCTCGGGCGGCTGGTGCGCCGATTGCGGGGGCGGCGCGCCGCGCCCTCGCATCCGGATGTCGTCACACCGACCCGCTAGCCGACCGTCCGCGGCTGATTAATGACCGTCCGGGGTCATTCGGGCGATTGACGAGTCGATTATTTCTTAAGCTTGGCCACGCCAAGGAGACGCGAGGGACCAGGACATGCACAACGACTCCCCGACCCATGACGACACCGCGACGATGTCGTCCGCCAATCCGCTGCCGGTGGCGCCGGTGCAAGATGAGGTGCAAGACAAGCTGCCGTTTGCCGCCCTGTCGGCGGCTGCCGCCACCGCGCTGTTTCTCGAAGCCTGCGGCGGAGGCAACAGCGGTAGCAGCAGCGACGCATCCGGCAGCGCACCGACCACAAGCCAGCAGACGGCGGCTCAATCACTGAGCGCCGACTATGCGGCTGCGCGCTTTTTGCAGCACGCGCAATTTTCATCATCGCAGTCCGACATCGATGCGGTGAAAGCCAAAGGCCGCGCGGCCTGGCTCGACGAGCAGATGGCCGCCGCACCGGGCCAGAAGGGCTGGGACTGGCTGGCCGAGCGCGGCTATGCGGTCATCGATGCCAACCAGTTCTACCAGATGGACTATCAGGCCAATTACATGGCCTGGCAGCAGATCCTGTCGCAGTCCGATGGCGTGCGAAGGCGTTGCGCACTGGCCCTGTCCGAGTTTTTCGTGGTGTCGATCTCGGGCGTTTCGACGCTGCAATGGGCGCAGTTTGCGGTGGCGTCGTATTGGGACCTGCTGACCGAGAACGCCTTCGGCAACTTCCGCACCCTGCTCGAGCGCATCACCCTCAACGTGGCGATGGGCGAGTTTCTGAACACGCTTGGCAATCAGAAAGAAGACGCGGCCACCGGCCGGTTGCCCGACGAGAATTATGCCCGCGAGGTGATGCAGCTCTTCACCATCGGGCTGGTGCAGCTCAACCTCGACGGGACACCGACGCTGGGTGCGGCCGGTGCAACGATCGAAACCTATAACCAGTCCGATGTGTCGAATCTGGCGCGGGTCTTTACCGGATATCAGGCCGACGAATCGGACGGAACGACCACCTCCGCGGTCGCGCCGACTTACCGGCTCAAGCAGGTCGGCTACACCAGGCGGCCGATGGTGCTCAATGCCAGTCGGCATTCGATGCTCGAGGCGACTTTCCTGGGCGTGACCGTGCCGGCCGGCACCGAAGGCAGGGCCGCGCTCAAGATTGCGCTCGATGCCCTCTTCAATCATCCGAATGTCGGCCCCTTTTTCGGACGACAGATGATCCAGCGCCTGGTCTGCAGTCATCCGAGTCCGGCCTATGTCGCCCGCGTTGCGGCCGTCTTCAACGACAACGGCAAGGGCGTGCGCGGTGATCTGGGCGCGGTGTTCAGAGCGGTGCTGCTCGATGACGAGGCCAACAGTACCGCCGGCCTGACCTCGACCACCTTCGGCAAGCTGCGCGAGCCGATGGTGCGGGTGGCGCAATGGGCTCGCACCTTCAAGGCGAACTCGCTCAAGGGCACCTGGAAGGTTGCGAAATTCGATTATTCGGCGGTGGATGCACTGGCGCAAAGTCCCCTGCAAGCGCCGACGGTATTCAATTTTTTTCGGCCCGGCTATATCCCGCCCGGCACCGTGATGGCCGCGAGCAAATCGACCGCGCCCGAGTTCCAGCTGGTCAATGAAAGCACGACCGCCTCCTGGGTCAACTTCATGCAGAACATCGTGTGGTCAGGCATCTGGGTGCGGGCGCCCGAGCTGATCACCTCGCCTTCTGCGGCGACCCCGACCGATGGCCCCGACATCGTTCCTGACTACAGCGCCGAGTTCGCGCTGGTCGGCAATCCGGAAGCGCTGGTTGCGCGACTGAATCTGCTGCTGTGCGCGGGGCAATTGTCGAGCGCCACCGTGTCGATGATTGTCGCCGCACTTGGCACCGACAAGACCACGATCACCAGCTCTGACAGCAGCAAACGAAGCTATGTCGCCAAGGCGATCATGTTCGTGATGTGCTGCGCCGAGTATCTGGTGCAGAAATAGGAGGCCGCATGACGACGCCCATTGATTCATCGCGCCGCGATTTCCTGCGTCACACCGGCTCAACCGCGCTCACCGGGCTGGCTGCCCCCTGGCTGCTCAACCTCGCTGCAATGGGGGAGGCCGCCGCGTTTTCGGCCTCCGACTACAAGGCGCTGGTCTGCGTGTTTCTGGTCGGGGGCAACGACTATGCGAACACCGTGGTCACCTTCGATGACGCGAGCTATGCCAAATACAACGCCATCCGCTCGGCCGGCACCGGCTCGGGCAACTCAGGCATGGTGCTGTCGCGGGCATCGCTTGCCGCCACCGAACTGCGGCCCGCAGTGGCCCTGCCCGATGGCCGCAAATATGCGCTGAACCCCAACATGACCGGGCTCGCGGGTCTGTTCAACGCAGGCAAGGCGGCGGTGCAGCTCAATGTCGGCCCGCTGGTCGTGCCACTGACCCGCGAGCAATACAACAGCACCAATCGGGTGAAGTATCCGCTGCCCCCGAAACTCTTTTCGCATAACGATCAGCAGTCGGTCTGGCAGTCGTCGTCGCCCGAGGGCGCGACCACCGGCTGGGGCGGCAAGATCGGCGACATGGCGATGGCCAACAATGGCGATGGGCTGTTCAGCTGCATTTCGGTCACCGGCAACCAGGTCTTTCTGACCGGGGATGCCGCCCTGCAGTATCAGTGCAGCGCAAGCGCCGGGGCGATTGCGGTCAAGTCCGCGAGTGACACTTTCTTTTATCAGCCGGAGATGCGTGCGGCCTTTGTCGCGATGCTGCAGCAGAACCGCCCGCATGTGCTGGAGAACGAATACAACGCCATCATGCGACGCGGCATGGCCGCGCAGGCGAAGGTGTCCGCGGGGCTGTCGGGGGTCTCGCTCAAGACCGCCTTTGCCACCGGCAACGATCTGGCCGATCAACTCAAGATGGTGGCCCAGCTGATCGGCGCGCGTGGCGCGCTGGGGGCCAGGCGTCAGGTGTTCATGGTGTCGCTGGGCGGTTTCGATCTGCATGACTATCTCGACACCAAACACGGGCCGCTGCTCAAGAAGGTCGACGAGGCGATGACCGCGTTCTATCAGGCCACCGTCGAGCTCGGCGTGGCCAATCAGGTCACCACCTTCACCGCGTCCGATTTCGGCCGCACCTTGACGTCCAATGGCGACGGCTCGGACCATGGCTGGGGCTCGCATCACCTGATGATGGGTGGGGCGGTGAAGGGCGCCGCCTTCTATGGCAAAGCGCCGCCGGTCAGTGTGAGCGACACCACGGCGGCGCAGGATCAGTGGCATGTCGGCCAGGGCCGGCTGCTGCCGAGCACCTCGGTCGATCAATATGCTGCGACGCTTGCCCGCTGGTTTGGTGTGACCGATGCCGAGTTGCCGTCCGTCCTGCCCGATCTGAAAAATTTCGGCTCGGTCGACTATCCGGTCAATCTCGGCTTTCTGGCTTGAGCGGGTCGCCTTATTGCGCGCGGATATCGGCCGATCGCACGATCCGGCCGTTGGACTCGTAGTCACGCCTGACCAGCGATGCGAAATCGGCCTGAGACATCGGCGCCGGCAGGTTGTCGGTCTCGATCAGCCGCGCGCGCAACTCGGGTTGCAGCAGCAGGCGATCGACCTCTTCGTTGATCCGCTGCACGATCGCGGGCGGCATGCTGGCCGGTGCGAAGAGGCCAAAGGTCGAGGTCAGGTTGGCCTCGGCAAAACCGAGCTCGGCCAGCGTCGGCGCCTCGGGATGTGTCTCGAGGCGGCGCGGCGCGCCCACCGCCAGCAGTCGCAGTGTGCCCTTGGCCACCTGCGGATTGACCGCCGGGCCGGGGTTGGTGGTGAGCAGCTCGAACTGCCCGCCCACCGCGTCGGTGAAGATCTGCCCGCCGCCCTTGTAGGGCACATGGACGATGTCGACGCGGGCCTTGTCGCGGATCTGCTCGAGCATCAGGTGGCCGACGCTCGCGACGCCCGAGGTGGCTAGTCGCAGCGAGCCGGGTCGGGCCCGTGACTGCGCGAGCACATCGGCAAAGCTGCGACCGGTAAAGAGCGGCGTGGCCAGCAGCCAGACCGGCGAGACCATCACGCAGGCCACCGGCACCAGATCGGCAAGCGGGTCGTAAGCAAGTTTCATGAGGTGGGCATTGAGCGTGATCGGGCTGACCGCGGCAAAAGCCAGCGTGTGGCCATCGGCTGATTTGGCCACGGCATCCATGCCGATGCTGCCGCCCGCGCCACCCTTGTTCTCGACGATCACCTGCGTGCCCAGCCGCTCGGCCAGGCGTGGTGCGAGCAGGCGTGCCACCGCATCGCTCACGCCACCGGTGGGATAGGTCACGACCAGGCGGATCGGCTTGCTTGGCCAGGCGGCGGTCTGGGCGACGGCAGGGCTGGGTCGGATGGCCAGTGCGGTGGTGCTCAGGCCGGCTGCGGCCGCGCCGATCAGCCGGCGTCGGCCAGGCGATGAGGGGGTCAGGGCATCAGGCGAGTCGGTGATGCAGGCGGGTGAATGGCGCATGAAAGAGGACATCGGGCGCTCAGCCGAGTTCGAAGCTGGTGACGCCGAAGAGCCGCTCGAGGGGCAGCGGCGGTGCGGCGCCGGTATACATGCGGGCGGTCTCGAAGACCGGGCTCATTCCCAGCGAGCGGGCCAGAGCGATGGCCTTCGCATTGATCGCTGGCGTATCGAACTGCACCAGGGCGCCGCTCGGCACGGCCGCCAGCAAGGCGCGCAGCAGTCGCTCGGCGACACCGGCGTCGTCGGCCAGCAGCGGCCCGACCTTGAACCCCTGCCGGCACGGGCGGATGGCGCCGTAGCCTGCCAGGCGCTCGCCCTGTATCAGGGCGAGTCCGATGCTGCCGGGCAGGCTCAGCCAGGCTGTCAGGAATGAACGACGGTCATCGGGAAAGAGTGCGGCGTCGTAGCGCACGACCTGCTCGACAGGGATTTGACTGATCGGCACGATCTGCGGATCGGGCGAGCCCGCTGCCATGGCCGCCCCCTGATGGCGGATGTTGTTATAGGCCAGCTCGAAGCCGCTGCGCTGGTAGTTGGCCTGCTGCGCGACGACGCCATCGAGGCCGACCAGTCGGCCCGACAGCGACTGCATGCCGGCCCGCCACAGGGCCAGGCCATGACCCCGCCCGCGCCAGTCCGGGCGCACGATGTAAAAGCCGATAAAGCCGAAGCCCTCGCCATAGCGTACGGCCGCGATCATGCCGATCGGCTCGTCGTCCAGCAGGCCGACAAAATACCCCTGCGGGTCGGCGGCATGAAAGGCGTCGGCATCATGCAGGCCCGGGTTCCAGCCTTCTGCTGCGGCCCAATCGATGCCCAGATCGAGCTCGGTGCGTGACATGGTGCGGATAACAAGAGCGGTCATGGCGGGGAATCAGCGTGTGAGCCGCAGCGCGGCGATTCGCCCGATTCTAGCGGTGACCCGGATCCCGAAGGGCGGGAACAGGCCCTCGGCAGGTCCTCGCCGGCGTCAGGCCATGGCCCCGAAAAACGAGCCGTCGCCTTGACAGTGCGCCGGGGCGGAGCGGACATTGGTCTGCTTGGCGACCGCCGGTTGTCGCGCGAATCCGCTCGGAATTCGCTCATTTTGGTGAGGCTCAGATGGCATCCGTACGTTCCGAAGTGGCAGGCAGCATCTGGAAGATCGAAGTGGCGGTGGGTCAGAAGGTGGCTCAGGGCGATGCGCTGATCATCATCGAGTCGATGAAGATGGAAATCCCGGTCGAGGCACCTGCCGGCGGTACGGTCACCGAAATCCGTGTCGCCGAGGGCGATCGCATCGACGAAGGCGCGATCGTCGTCGTGCTGGGCTGAGCCGCCGGGGTCCGCTCAAGCCTCACCGGCGCTCGGGCCGGCATGTCGCAGATCACCCCTCAGGCCGGCACTTCACTCCCGTCCCAGGCGAACACCTTGCCCGAATCAGCCGGTGCCAGCTGATCGAGCACGTCGATCAGGCAAGCCGCGGAATAGGCCGGTGTGAACAGCCGGCCGTCCGCGACATTGCCCTGGAAGGGGCGTGACAGACCGGTGTCCACCGTGCCCGGATGCAGCCCGACGCACACCGAGCGCTTTGCGGTGCGCGACCATTCGATGGCGAGAGTGCGAATCAGCATGTTGAGCGCGGCCTTGGAGGCGCGATAGCCATACCAGCCGCCGAGCTGGTTATCCGAGATGCTGCCGACCCGAGCAGAGAGGGCCGCGAAGGCGGCCGGGGTGTCACGCGGCATCAGCGGCAGGAAGTGCCTGGCCACCAGCGCCGGGCCGATGGCATTGACCGCAAAGAGCCGGGCGAGCGTGGCGGCGTCGAGGGCGGCCATTGATTTTTCGGGACGCAGGCCGTCGGCATGGTGGAGCAGACCGCTTGCAACGATTACCCGGCGCAGTGAGCCTGGCGCGATCGAATCGCGCAGCGCACGAGCGCGGGCGGCAGCTGCGGCGATGCTCGCCTCATCGGTGAGGTCGATCGCCGCCTGATGCAGGCCGGGTGCGGCAGGCAGCGCACCCGATCGCGACAGCGCCAGCACCAGGTCGGATGGGTGGCGCTCGAGCAGGGTCTGCACCAGGGCACGGCCGAGCCCGCCGGCCGCCCCCACGACGACATTCAGTTGCGGTGACCTGATTACAGGGGGTGGGGCGCCTGAGTCGTCAGGTCGATCGGTCGTCAATGTCATCGGAAAGTGTCCTTGACAGTGTCAAGTGTCTTGAGGCGGGCCGGGGCGGGCAGGGAGCGTTGGTCGGGGTTTCAGCGGGAGGGAAGTGATAGGCTGAAGCTGAGGCTAGACACTGTCTAGCGACCGACCGGGATCTTGCGCCGACCGCCGGTCTGCCGCAAGCGCCCTTTGTCATCGACAGCGGTCGACAGGCATCCATCGCCTTGACACTGTCAACCTCATCGGTCATCCCGCAAAAAAGCCGCTTTCTGCCCGTTCGCTGCCGCCATCCAGGAGCCAACCACCGATGAGCCAACCACCGATGAGCCAAACGACCCGTCGGCCGACGAGTCAAGCTGTCACCCCGGCCCCTGATCTGCGCCGCCGGATCCTCGATGCCAGTGCGGCGTTGCTTGAGTCCGATGGTCTGGCCGCGCTCAGCCTGCGCGAAGTGGCGCGCCGTGCCGGCGTGTCGCACCAGGCGCCCTATCACCACTTCAAGGATCGTGAATCGATCCTGGCCGAGCTGGTCACCGAAGGCTTCGAGCGACTGGCCAAACGGCTGGCCCATGCCAATGATCAGGCGGGCGCGCTCGGTGTGCGCGGCGCGCTGCTGGAGTCCTGCCGGGCCTATGTCGGCTTTGCGCTTGGCTATCCGGGTCTGTTTCGCATCATGTGCCGCCCGGAAGTGGTCGATCTGTCGCGCTTTGAGCGGGCGCAGGCGGCCAGCGACCAGGCCTATGCCGAGCTGGAGCGCATGGTGGTGCTGGTGCATCGGCGCGCTGACAACGCCCTGATCAGCCAGCACTGGGCACAGGTCCATGGCCTGGCCTGTCTGATCCTGGATGGCGGACTGGGCGTGCGGCTGCCCGGCGCCCGAGCCCGGCGCGAACATGTGCGCCAGAGCCTCGAGCGTTATGTCGACACTGTGCTGCCGGGGCTCGCGATGGCGCGGTGACCGGCTCATCACGCGGATCGGCGCGCAAGCCGTGCAGTGGCCTGCGCATCGCAACATTCAGGCGCTGGGTGCGACCAGCACCTTGCCGCCGCGCGACGGTCTCGCGGCATGGGCCAGCGCATCGCGGATCTTCGCGAGCGGATAGACCGCCTCCACCTCGATCCTGAACGAGCCCTCGCTGATCATCTTGCCAAGCTGCTGATAGAGCGCGTGCTGGGCGGCCAGCGGGGCGGTGGCAAACCAGCTTGCCAGCCAGAAGCCGCGCAGCACGATGCCCCGGAACACCACATCCGACGCATCCACCGCGCAGGGCTGGCCCGACAGCAGTCCGTAATTGACCACCGGGCTGCCGTCGGCCAGCGACTGCGCCAGCCGCCGGGTGCTCTCGCCGGCCACCGCGTCGATGCCCAGACGGGGTCGGATGCCGTTGGTGGCTTCAAGCACACGCTGCGCAAGATCGGGGCCATCAACCAGCACGACATCGGCGCCCAGCTTTCGCAATGGCTCGATCTGGTTCGACTGACGCACCACGCTGATGGTGCGCCAGCCCAGCTTCTTCGAGAACTGGATCACCGACTGGCCGACCGCCGAATTGCCGGCGTTCTGGATCACCCAGTCGCCCGGCGAAAGCTTCACGAACTCATGCAGCATCAGCCAGGCGGTCGGCGGATTGACGCCCAGCATCGCGAGCTGATCCAGGTTGGTGTCGGGCAGCGCAAAGAGGCGCGCCGCAGGGGCGATGGTGCGCGGGCGCCAGTTGCCGCGTGCCGCGAGCAGCGCGAGCACGCGATCGCCGACCTTCAGATGGGTCACACCCTCGCCGGTCTGCAGTACGCGGGCCACTGCCTCGCCGCCCGCCCAGACCGGCAGCTTGGGCGGTACCGCGCCATAGCGGCCCTCGAAGCTCAGCAGATCGGCCGGATTGATCGACGAGCGCTCGATTTCGAGCAGGACTTCGCCGGCACCGGGCGCTGCAGGTTCGGGAACCTCGACCAGTTCGACGACTTCATGGGCGGGGCCAAAGGAGGAGTAGCGGGCAGCGTGCATGGGGGCGCTCTTGAAAGATTGGAAAGGGTGGGGTTGGGCAGATCAATCGACAGGCACCGATCATGACCTGTCATGACAGTGGGCAAGCATACCGGCGCTCATGAGGATCCGGCAGTCGGCCTGCGGTCAGCCCGGCGAGGCGGCGCTGCGCGCATCGAAATCGGGCAACTCGCGGGCCATGGTCTCGTAGAGCGCGCGGATTTTCGGGTCGCGGGCATCCGGCAGCACCACCTGCACGATCAGCTCGAGATCGCCGCGGTTCGGCCCGGGCAGCCCCTTGCCCCTGACCGTCAGGCGCTGGCCGCCTTGGGCGCCTTCGGGTACCCGCACCTTCAGGCGTGAGCCATCGGGCAACTCGACCGGCACGATGCCGCCGAGCGCGGCCTCCCAGGGCGCCACCGGCAGATCGGCGATCAGGTCGGAGCCCTCGATCTCGAAGCGCGGATGCGGGCGAAACTGCACCTCGAGCAGCAGGTCGCCGGCCGGTGCATTGCCGCTGCCCGCGCCACCCTGCCCGGCCAGTCGGATGCGCTGCCCGGCCCGGATGCCCATCGGAATGCTCACATCGAGCTTGCGCTCGACCAGCGTCGCCCGGCCCTGCGCATCGCGGCGCGGACTGCGCAGGGTGACCTGCCGGGTCGCGCCGCTCAGGGCGTCCTGCAGATCAAGGACGATGCGCGCATGGTGGTCTTCGCCGCGCATGGCAAAGCCTGCATTGGCGCCACTGCCGCCGCGCGCCTGGGGACCGCGGGGGCCACCGGCCGAGCGACCGAAGAGCTGCGAGAAGAAGTCGCTGAACTGATCGGCTTCGGTGCCGGCGACACCGGCCCCACTGAATTCGAAGCCTTCTTCCCAGTCGGGTGAGGGCGAAAAGCGCTCGCCCTGCTGGCGACCTTGGCCAAGCGCGTCATAGGCGGCGAGCCGCTCGACGTCGGACAAAGCCGCGTAGGCCTCGTTGATCTGACTCATTCGATCGGCCGCGTCAGCCTGGCTGCTGACGTCAGGGTGATACTGGCGTGCAAGTTTTCGATACGCCTTCTTGATCTGGTCGGCGGTCGCATCGCGCGCCACACCGAGCACCTTGTAGTAGTCCTTGAATTCCAGCATGGGGATGCTCCTTGTGACTCAGGATGCGGGCAATCGATGCCGGCTTCAAGCGGCAGCCCGGCCGACGACAGGCTGTGCCGCACCTGATCTGGGGTCGGAGGATACCGGCATGCAGCCTGCATGCCGTGCCATGGCATCAACGGAGGACCATCATGCTTCGCAGCTATTTACCGCAGGACCTGTTTGCCGACCTCGATCGCGCGCAGCGCGAACTGATGTCGACGCTCGACTATTCGCCCGCGATACGGGGCATGGGACGTGGCGGCTATCCCGCGCTGAACGTCGGCAGCACGCCGGCCTCAGTCGAGGTCTATGCCTTCGAGCCTGGCATGGACCCGGCCTCGATCGATCTGCAGCTCGAACGCGGGCTGCTGACGATCTCGGGTGAACGCAAGGCGATTGCCCCGGCTGCCGATGACAAGACCACGGTGCATATCAACGAGCGATTTGCCGGGCGTTTCCGTCGGGTCGTGAGCCTGCCCGAAGACATCGACCCCGGTGCGACCAGCGCCGATTACCGCGACGGTGTGCTGCATGTAAGCATCAAGCGCAGCGAAGCGTCGATGCCCCGCAAGATCGCCATCCAATGAACCGACTCGGAGAGCCGACATGAACAACCTGACCCGAAACGGCAATGACCAGGCACCCGCCAAAGCACCCGCCAACGGATCGGCCGCCGCATCGGCCGCCGCATCTGCCGCTCACGCCGGCGCGACATCGGAGGGTGCGCTCGCCAGCCGCGACCTGCCGGCGATGACACCGCCGGTCGACGTGATCGAGGATGCCTCCGGCATTACGCTCTATGCCGATATGCCCGGTGTGCCACGCGACAAGCTCAGTCTGAAGGTCGAGGGCGATCAACTCGACATCGAAGGCGAGCTGACCATCCCGGTGCCTGCCGACATCGCGGTGACCTATGCCGAGATGAACCGCACGCTTTATCGGCGCACCTTCACGCTGAGCAAGGAGCTCGACGCCGAAAAGATCGCCGCCGAGTTCAATAACGGGGTGCTGACCCTGCGCATCCCGAAGGCGGCGCACGCCCAGCCGAGAAGGATCGCGATTCAGGCGAGCTGAGCGGGCGCTGAGCCGGCGCATAAACCGGCGCATAAACCGGCGCATAAACCTGCAATACCAGCCCTCGCCGACTGCCGCGTGCCCGCGGTGCGCACGGCAGTCTTGTCGTCACCGCCAGACGATTTCGTGTTGCATGGTGAGCGGCCCGAGCCGCTCATGGACCTGCCTGGCAAGCGCTTCACGGGCCTTCTCGGGCACCGCCTCGATCGTCACCGTCAGCAGACTGCCGTGCAGCGGGTGAGCGCCCGCTTCGACGCTTGACCGCCCGCCGTCGAGCGGCAGGTCGGCCAGCAGGCCAAGTGCCACGCGTTGGGCGGCATCCCAGCGCAAGGCCGGCTTGAAGATCTTGCCCACACCGGTCAGCGGCATCGGATTGATCACATGCATTGCCACCGGCACCGCCGCTCGCTCAGGCGTGCGCTCGCGCACATAGTCGATCAGGTCGGCCGGCTCGGCGCTCGCGCCGGGCTTGAGCTGCACATAGGCCACCGGCAGCTCGCCGGCATAGGCGTCGGGTCGACCGACCATGGCGGCCAGGGCGACTGCCGGATGGCCGAAGAGGATCTCTTCAATCGGCTGGGGGTCGATGTTGTGACCGCCGCGGATCACCAGATCCTTGGCCCGGCCGGTGATCCAGAGATAGCCCTCATCGTCGAGGCGACCAAGGTCGCCCGAATTGACCCAGCCCGGCTCGACGAAGGCGCCCTGGTTGTGCCCGGCGCTCAGGTAGCCCGAGAACACGCCCGGCCCGGCCATGGCGATCACGCCGATTTCGTTCGGCGCGCAGTCGCCGCTGGCCTGCCCGTTCGCGTCGATCTTGACGATGCGGATCCGGCTGTAGGGCACAGGATGCCCGGCCGAGCCCAGGCGCAGCGGCCGGTCGAGGTAGGCGATGGTGTGCACGCTGGCGGTTTCGGTCATGCCATAGACCTCGAGCACCGGCAGCTTGCGCTCTTCAACATAGGTCTTTGCCACCGCCACCGGGATCGCCGATCCGCCGGCCGACACCTGCTTCACGCTCGAGATGTCGGCATCGCCCACGGGCATCGACAGCGCGGCCACGATGACCGTCGGCACGCCGCCAAAGGTGGCCGGCCGATAGCGCTCGACCAGCTTCCAGGCATTGCGGGTGGCCGAGGGGTTGCGCCAGCCGGCCGGCGACAGCACCACGACGCAGCCGCCGCTGGACAATACCGACAGGCCTTGCGTGAGCGCGCCGCCCACGTGAAAGAGCGGCAGCCCGAAGAGCATGTTCTCGCCCTGGCCCGGTCGCAGCATCAGCCCGATCACCCAGGCCTGGTAGACCTGATTGCCGTGCGTGTGCTGAACGAGCTTCGGTGTGCCGGTGGTGCCGCCGGTGTGGAAATAGGCGGCGACATCGCTGGCGGCAATCGTGCGTCCGCTGACCAGCCGGTCGGCCGGCTGCGCCGCGACCAGGGTGTCGAAGTCGAGGATCTGCGGTTGGCCGGGCGATGCCGGTGCGGCCACGCCGGCGCCACCGACCACGACGATTGCCCGCAACTCGGGCAGCTGACCCTTGATCTGCTGGACTTTCTGCCAGATGTCGGTGCCCGGCATTGGCCCGATGGTGACCAGCACCTTGGTGCGCGCCGCATGCAGGATCTCGACCAGCTGATAGGGCTCGAGCAGCGGGTTGACCGGATTGGCGATGCCGGCGGCCTCGGCGCCATAGAGGGTCAGGAACGCCTGCGGCACCAGCGGCAGCAGAAAACTCGTGACATCGCCCGGCCCGACGCCAAGCGAATGCAGCGCATTGGCGGTCTGGGTGATGCCGGCAAAGTACTGCGCATGCGTGATCACGATCGGCGCTTCGTCCGGGTCGGCATTGGGCAGCAGCTGGATGGCGGGAGCCGCCGGCTTGTGCATCGCGCCGATGCGCAGTGCCTCATAGGTGCTGGTGGCGGCGATCCGATCGGCGAAGGGCACAGCCTCAAAGGCGCGGACCTTGTCGGCGGTGGACAGGTCGGGCCAGTCGGGGCCGATCAGGCGATCGAGAAGATGGGGGTGCTTCATGGTGCTGTCTCCTTGCGTGCTGTGCGGCGCTCTGGCGCCATCGAATCGAATGAAGAAGGTCAGAGTGAAAATGAAGGTCGAGGCAAATCAGGCCTGCCTGAGCTGCACCCGGGTGCCGCACAGCACCAGATGGCCCTGCGCATCGATGCAGCCGCGTGCCTGCGCCCGCCGCCTGACCGCTTCGATATCGCGAACCTCCACCTCGAAGGCGCCCACGCCATCGCCGCGGCCATCGCGTATCGGCGTGAAGCGGATCAGGCTGTCGTGATCGAGCGGCATCGCGATGCTGTCGCCGTCGGGCTGGGCCGGTCGGCCAAGCACGTCGGCCCAGCGCGCGGCCATCGTGACCGGCGCACCGGCCTGGACATCGACGCCGGTGATCGCGACCGCGTCGGTGGTCACCACATGGTCGCGCCAGCGCGGACCACCCCACTCCCAGCGCTCGGGCGGGGTCATGGCATCGATCGACAGGATCGCGCCGCCCACGTCGCGCGGATGCAGATGCGTCATGTAGACGCCGTCGTCGCGGTCGTATTGGGCCACCACCCGTACGCCGAGGCTGGCCGGGCGGGCCCGCGCGGCCACGATGTCGTCGACCTGCAGGATCACCATATAGCCGCCGTCACCGCCGCGCTTCTCAAGCAGGCGTCCGGCGGTGGTGCCCTCATGCACCGGCACCACCACCTCGAGAAAGGTGTCGCCGATCGGCATCACCGCATTCTCGAGGCCGTACTTGGCGACGGCCGGATCATTGAAGCAGACCTCGATGCCGAGGACATGGGTGATGTCGTCGACCACCGGTGCGAGCCGCGAGGCCACCAGCGCAATCTGACGAAGCCGCATCATGGCGATTCCTTCCGTGCTGCAGGGGTGTTGTTGAGAGAGCCGCTTGCGGCCTGCGCCAGCGAGCGTCTGGCCGCATCGGTATCGATCAGGGGAAAGATGTCGAACCTGACCGGGATCATCTCCGACCATTCGGTCAGCGCAGCATGAAGGGCCTCGTTGGAGGCCAGATCGAAGGTCACCGCCACGCCGCGCCCGACCCGGGGATAGGCCGACAGCGCCTCGCCCGAGGCGAGCTTTGGCGCGATCCAGTCCCAGAACGCCTGACGGTGTGAGGCAACCGTCGAAGGTCGTTCGGGACGAGGATGGCTGACGACCAGAAACAGCATGCTTCAGGTCGCCGGGTGATCAGCCGCGCCAGTCCTGGAAGCGCTTGCCGGCGGCGGCCAGTTCGCCCAGCAGGTGGGCCGGCACGAAATCGGCACCTTGCGCGGCGTAATGCCGCATGCGCTCGACCACCTTGTCCAGGCCCATCTGGTCGGCATAGAACATCGGGCCGCCGCGATAGACCGGAAAGCCATAGCCGGCCTGATAGATGATGTCGATATCGGAGGCGCGAATCGCCTTGCCCTCGGCGAGGATCTTGGCACCCTCGTTGATCATCGGCAGCAGGCAGCGCTCGAGGATCTCCTCATCGGGTGCCACGCGCGGCGTGTTGCCCGACTTGGCGATGAACTCCTTGATGATGCCTTCGGTGACCGGCGAGGGCGTGGGGTTGCGGTTCTCGTCGTAGTCGTAATAGCCCTTGCCGGTCTTCTGGCCGCGGCGATCGAGCTCGCACAGCCGGTCGCGCAGGGTCAGGCCCTTCGATTCGGCCTTCACCCAGCCAAGGTCGAGGCCGGCCAGATCGGACATCGCATAGACGCCCATCGGAAATCCGAAGTCGTAGAGCACGCGGTCGATGTCCCAGGGCATCGTGCCCTGCATCATCAGCTGCTCGGCCGCCCGCCGGCGCGCGGCCAGGATACGGTTGCCCACAAAGCCCGGGCACACGCCGACGAGCGCCGCAATCTTGCCGATCTTCTTGGCGATTGCCATCGAGGTGGCAATCACCGCCTTGGAGCTGTGATCGGCGCGAACCACCTCGAGCAGGCGCATCACATTGGCAGGCGAGAAAAAGTGCAGGCCGATGACATCCTGCGGGCGCTTGGTCACCGAGGCGATCTCGTTGATGTCGAGTGCCGAGGTGTTGGTGCCCAGGATCGCGCCCTGCTTCATGAAGGCATCGAGCTTTGTGAAAATTTCTTTTTTCACTTCCATGCGCTCGAACACCGCCTCGATCACCAGGTCGACATTGGCGATGTCTTCCAGGCGGGTGGTCGGCGTGATCAGCGCCATGCGCTGCTCGACCTGCTCCATCGTGAAGCGGCCGTTCTTGGCACTGCGCTCATAGTTGGCACGAACCACTTTCATGCCGCGATCGAGTGCTTCCTGGGTGGTCTCGACGATGATCACCGGAAAGCCCACGTTCACGAAGTTCATGGCGATGCCGCCGCCCATGGTGCCGGCACCGATGATGCCAACCGTCTTGACCGGGATCTGCGGGGTGTCGGCCGGCACATCCGGAATCTTCCAGACTTCACGCTCGGCAAAGAAGGAGTAGCGCTGCGCGGCAGACTGCGGGCCGGTGACCAGTTCGGTAAAGAGGCGCCGCTCTTCTTTCATGCCCTCATCGAAGGGCAGATTCACCGCGGCCTCGATGCACTTGATGTTGCTCTCAGGGGCCTTGAAGCCGCGGAACTTGCGGGCATTGGCCTTGCGGAAGTCCGCAAACAGTTCGGGCTTGCCGCGGGCGGCCTCGACCTTTTCGTTGGAATCGCGGACCTTGCGCAGGGGGCGCTTCTCGGCAACCACTTTTTCGGCAAAGGCGATGGCCGCTTCGCGCAGCTTGCCTTCTTCGGCGAGTTCATCAACCAGCCCCATGGCCAGGCACTGCTTGCCCGGAACATGCTGGCCGCTGGTGACCATCTCGAGTGCCTTTTCAACGCCGACAATGCGCGGCAGCCGCTGCGTGCCGCCGGCACCCGGCAGCAGGCCGAGGTGCACTTCCGGCAGGCCGCATTTGGCCGAAGGCACCGCCACGCGATAGTGGCAGCACAGCGCGACTTCGAGACCGCCGCCAAGCGCAGTGCCGTGAATGGCGCCGATCACCGGCTTGGGCGAGTTTTCGATGGCGGTCTGCACCTCGAAGAGGCTGGCGCCGCGCGGCGGCTTGCCGAATTCGGAGATGTCGGCGCCGGCGATGAAGGTGCGGCCATCGCAAATCAGCACGATCGCGTTGGTCGCCGGATCGGCACCCGCCTGCTTGAATGCACCGGCCAGACCGTCGCGCACATCGGCCGACAGGGCATTGACCGGGGGCGAATTGAGTGTGATGACCGAGACCTTGCCGACCGTGGACAGATCGGTGACTGCGTTGATGGCTGCCATGAGCTCCTCCTGTGTTTGACCAGAGGATACCGCAGGCATGCTGATCGATCCTGCCTATCGGGCAGGTCACTGACTTGCCGGATAGACTCGCTGGATTACAGGCAAACGCGCACCTCATGCCAGACGAATCAAAAACACCAGCGGTGACGTCTGGCGCATCGGGCCCAGGGTCGACCCTGAGCGTGAGTGTGCTGGCGGTGCCGCTGCTGGCGGTGCTCTGGGGGCTCAACTGGCCGTCGGTACGGGTGCTGCTGGCCTGGTGGTCGCCCTGGCAGGTGCGTACGGTGGGCCTGGGTGCCGGCGCGCTGCTGCTCTTTGCGTTGTCGCGTCTGCGCGGCCAGTCGCTGCAGGTGCCCGCCGGCATGCGATGGCGTCTGGTCGTGTCGGCCCTGCTGTCGATCGTCGGCTTCAATGTCTGCACCGCGTTTGCGCAATTGTCTGGCTCGACTGCACGCGCAACCATCGTGACCTATTCGATGCCGGTCTGGGTGGTGCTGCT
>Ga0007795_10000158_pt1 | contig 18022 bp, 16 predicted proteins | sample CryBogmetaGMA1M_FD_60369 | JGI IMG/M metagenome (GOLD analysis project Ga0007795, IMG submission 60369) | Freshwater microbial communities from Crystal Bog, Wisconsin, USA - MA1M | ecosystem: Environmental > Aquatic > Freshwater > Lake | place: Crystal Bog, Wisconsin, USA | collected 2009-07-06
GGTCGTAGGAGAAAACGGGGCCTTCTATTTCCATTATGACCATGGCGCAAAGCGGATGGTCCGTCGCTTTATGCAATCGGAAGCCGAGCGGGCATCAGGACGCGAAAAACTTGCCAAGGTCTGGCAGCGCGTTCTCGATGAAGTACACGGTTCCGCCGTCGCATCCGACCAAAGTTACCGCGAGAGCGATCTGGCGATTGATTTCTGTGAAGATGTTGCTCCCTTATCCCGCGAGGCAATTGATCGGATTGTTGCGATTTTCACGGAAGAGGGAGCGATTGCCAAGGTTTCGTCCATCCATGTGAATGGGTGGTTCGGCGCTTATGATAAGCTCACCATGACACGGCTGTTTGCGAGCGAGATTTTGAACATTGATCTTGCCGCCGAAAAGAACAGCTATGTCTATTGTGGCGATAGTCCAAATGACGCGCCGATGTTTGGATTTTTTCCGAATGCGTGCGGCGTCGCGAATGTCGTTGATTTTGTTGGTCGTATCGACGCGCTGCCCGCCTATGTCGCGCCATCGCGTGGCGGGGCCGGTTTTGTTGAAATAGCAGATGCACTTCTCTCTGTCCGACAGGGTCGGGCGAGTTAACACACGATAGGGGAACGTAAATGGCGTCGGTCACCATCCGCAATATCCGCAAGGCCTATGGCGAAGTCGAAGTGATTCACGGCCTGGATCTCGACATCGCCGATGGTTCTTTCGTCGTTTTGCTCGGCCCCTCGGGATGCGGTAAATCAACGCTGTTGCGCATGATCGCGGGCCTTGAATCGGTCACCTCGGGTAATGTGATGATCGCCGATCAGGTGGTCAATAATGTACACCCTAAAGATCGTAACATCGCGATGGTGTTCCAGAATTATGCGCTTTATGCGCATATGAACGTCTTCGATAATATGGCCTTCTCGATGCAACTTCGTCGCATGTCGAAGGAGGAAATCCGGAATAAGGTCGATTGGGCGGCCTCCATTTTAAATCTCACGCCCTATCTTGATCGATTCCCTCGCCAACTATCCGGCGGCCAGCGTCAGCGTGTGGCAATGGGTCGAGCGATTGTGCGTGATCCGGCCGTGTTCCTTTTCGATGAACCTTTGTCCAATCTCGACGCCAAGCTCCGTGTCCAGATGCGCACCGAGATCAAGGAGCTTCACGAGCGGCTTAAAACGACAACCGTCTACGTGACGCATGACCAAATTGAAGCCATGACGATGGCCGACACGATTGTTATTCTAAAAGATGGAGTGATTGAGCAGCAAGGCAGCCCACTCGATGTTTACGATCGCCCAAACAATCTGTTTGTCGCGCAATTCATCGGTTCGCCCACCATGAACCTCTTGCCCGGACGGCTGGAAGCGGGCACGGGCCAAATGGCGATCCGCCTTGCGGACGGGTCGACGATCGATTTGCCCGCCTCCGTTGCGGCAGCACCCGGTACAGAAATCATCGTTGGAATCAGGCCGGAACATTTGAAGCCGTCCACAGGGGCGGGCTTCAAGGTGCATATCACGCAGGTCGAGCCAACCGGTCCCGAAATTCATATCTATGCGGAGCTCGCCGGACAGGAGATTTGCTCCATCACGTCTGATCGTCTGGCGGTGACCCGCGGTGACACCATCACAGTCGCCCCGCTTGCCGACCGAATTCACGTGTTTGACGCGGCAAGCGGCAAGCGCCTCAGCGCATAATGGGTTGGTAAAGGTTCAAAACGAATGGCTCGAATCGTCGTTCTTGGTGCCGGTGTCATGGGTTCGGCGATGGCGATGCCATCGGCGGCAATGGGGCATCAGATCGACCTTGTTGGAACGCATCTCGACGGCGACATCATTCGGTCCGTCAGCGGTAATGGCTTCCACCCCAAATTAAACCTCAAACTCCCCGATCAGGTGCGCGCCTATGAATGGACCGGCCTCCGTGCCGCTGATCCGAGCAACGCCGATGTGATCCTCTTGGGCGTTTCGTCGGCGGGCGTCACTTGGGCCATTGACCGCCTTGTTGAAACGCTGACTCGCCCCGTCCCTGTGTTGATGATCACCAAAGGTCTATCATCGACCCTCACGGGCATCGAAGTTTTCCCGGCCATTGTTGCGCGGGAACTTAAATCCCGTTTGGGCTTTGATGTCCCGGTTATGGCGATTGGCGGCCCTTGCATCGCAGGCGAACTCGCCGCCTTGCGTGATACGATGGTGGTGATCACCGGACAGGATCAAGCGCTCGTCGCCCGGACCATCGCTCTGTTGGACGCCCCTTTTTATCATGCCCGCGCTTCGGATGATGTGATTGGTATTGAAATCTGCGCTGCGTTTAAAAATTTCTTTGCGCTTGGGGTCGGCTGGGCTGCCGGGCGTCTCGAGCAAGCCGATCCTGCGGCCAACAACGCCAAAATGCACAATTTAGCCGCAGGTTTGTTCGCGCAGTCCTTGGTTGAACTTCGCATTCTCACCGAAGCTTTGGGGGGCAATCCGGCGAGCGCGGATGGTCTCGCTGGCGTTGGTGATCTCTATGTCACCTGCCTTGCGGGACGCAATTCACGGATGGGCCGTCTCTTGGGCCTAGGACATGCCTATTCCTACGCCAAATCGCAGTTCATGGCGGAGGATACGATTGAAGGCGCGGAATTAGCGCTTTCAATCGGGCCAGCGCTGCAAGCCATGTGGGCTGATAATCGATTGCCGCGGGATCGAATGCCGCTTGCCCTTACAATTGTCGATGCAATATGCAACGACGCCATCCTGCAGATTGATTGGGAACGGTTTATGCGTTGAGTTTCGCGTATTGGGAAGGGACAGTGGAGTGGCAAAAAGCACCTTGGTGAACAAGAAGGTTGAGCCCTTCAGCCTGGTGGCTATGCCAGAACCACCAATATCCCTGCTGATGCCTGTTGACGCCGCTCCTCGCCCTGACGAGGCTCTTATGGCACGGGCCGCTTGGGCCTATTACGTCGAAGGGCTGACGCAAAACGATATTGCTAGAAAGCTGGGCTTAAACCGAATCCGCGTCAATCGTATATTGGCACAAGCGCTTGAACGGGGAGTCGTGCAGGTTCGGGTAAACTCGTCCCTTGCGATTGCAACCGAGGCGGCGCTTGCTAAGCGCTACGGGCTTGATCAGGCCATCATCGTTCCCACGCCATCGGACGCATCGCTTTTGCCGCACTCCATTGCCACTGCGGCTGGCGTCGTCCTGTCGGATAGATTGCAAGATGGTATGTCAGTTGGCGTAGGCTGGGGACGGACGCTTCGCCTTTCCGTTCGAGCCATGGAGCGGCGACAAATCCACGATCTTTCGGTCGTCTCGCTGCTTGGCGGATTAACCCGCGGTTCGGTGATGAATACCTATGAAACGGCATCGCGGCTTGCCGATATCTATGCGGCGGGATGTTTTTATATTGCGGCCCCAGCCTATGCCGATAGCGAAGCCACGGCGCGGGTCCTGCGAGCGCAATCTTCGGTTCAGGACGCCTTTGAGCGCGCTCGCAAAATTGATATCGCCTTTTTGTCGGTCGGTTCACTGACCGAAGACTCAACCATGCGTCGCTTGGGTCTTTTAGGCGAGGCGGAAGCAGCATCTCTGCGCGCAGCCGGCGCCGTCGGCGATTTCTGCGCCCATCTGATCGATGTTGAGGGCAAGATTGTCGATCACCCCATCAACCGTCGCGTGCTTGCTTTGGCCGTTAATGATTTACGCGATGTGCCAACCGTTATTTTGGCATCTGGCGGTCAAGACAAGCTCAAAGTGCTTCATGCAGCTTTGAGTCTCCAAACGGTGACGATTTTAGTAACCGATGAGACGACAGCCAATCAATTGCTGGCGAATGATTTAGGGCATTAACATTATTTCTGAAGTCCCATCGTCAATCCCCGTGCGAGGTGCTTTTGAACGAGTAGAATGGCCATAAAGGCAGGCACCATCGCTGCCGTTCCTAGCGCCGCCAAAGGGCCCCACATCCCCATCGACAAGATACTCAGCATGACGGGCAGTGTTCTAAACGACACGCTCATAAACAGCGCCATTAGAAATTCCGTCCATGAGAACATGAAACACAGAATCGCTGTCGCAGCGATTCCGCCCTGAATCATGGGAGCCGCAATGCGGATAAGCACGTTAAACTCACTCGCACCGTCCAGTCGCGCTGCTTCATCCACCTCACGCGGAATATCGTCAAAAAACGAGGCGAGCATCAAACTCGCAACCGGCAGCGTAAACATCATCTGCATCGCCACCACGCCCATACGCGTATCGAACAGCCCAATCGCATGGGACAGGGATACCGCCGGAATGATCAACGCAATCGGTGGCATGATGCGGAAGATCAGAAAGAAAATCATACCAACGGATCGCAGCCTCCCGGTGAGACGCGAGAGACCAAATCCAGCCATTGTGGCGAGTAAGATCGTGAAAACGGTAACCAAAACCGCAATCAGCGTTGAATCGATAAAGGCCTGTCTGGCCGAAAGCGCCTCGGGTCCATTGCCCCCCAAGGTGATCGCATAATTCTGCATCGTGGGTATAAAATCGAAAACAACAACACGGTCTTTATCGAAAATGGCCGAGGGCGGTTTGAGTGAGGTAAGTGCCCACCAGATAAGCGGTGCCATAAACATCGCCGTCACCCCGAGCGACGCGCCATATCGAACAATCCGCAACCATCGACTCTTTATCATGCTCTTATGATGCGGCTTTCGACGGTAATTTTAAAGGAGAAAGTCATTCCACTTGGCAAACGGCCAATTGACGCGATAAATTTATGCACGACGAGCATGGGACTAAAAGAGGATACCGTAATCATGATGGATGCACTGTTTCTCCACGCCGCTTTTGATGCGCGCGTCGCATCCTTCAACCTCCGCGAACCGCGTGAGGGCGAAACGCTGATTAAAGTTGCGGCCGTTGGACTATGTGGCAGCGACCTTCACTATTACAAGGATGGCGGCATCGGTGCCGCGCAGATCGTCAAACCCTTCGTGCCGGGTCACGAATTTGCGGGTTGGCTCGAGGCGGATGTTCCATCCTTGGGATTAACGCGCGGAACACTGGTGGCGGTTGATCCCAACAAAGCCTGCGGCCAATGCGAGCATTGCGAAGCAGGATTTCCCAATCTATGCCCCCGCGTCGAGTTCATCGGCGCACCGCCTTTTGATGGGGCGATGACCAACCGGCTCTGGGTAATTGAGTCCCAAATCGTTCCAATTCCGGACGGCATGACGCCGCTGGAAGGGGTTATGTTGGAGCCGTTAGGGGTGGCCATTCATGCCGTTGATCTCGCCAAGCCACGGTTATTAGAAAAAGTAGCCCTTCTCGGCGCGGGCCCCATCGGCCTTCTCATTCTTCAGGTGTTAAAGGTCGCCGGCGCGGGGGATGTATTCGTCGTCGATCCCTTGGCCCATCGTCGAGAGATGGCCCTAAAGCTTGGCGCAGCAGGAGTGGGTGCTACGCTGGACGAGTTTCAATCATGGGCCGGAAAGGCCGGTGCACCATTGGTGATAGAAGCCACCAACTCACCGATGGGTATGCGGGATGCCGTCATGGCCGCAAAAATAGGTGGCCGCGTCGTGCTGGTCGGAATCCCTGATGGTGATATCTATAGTCTACCAGCGGCAGAAGCCCGGCGGCGCGGGTTGAAGATCAAATTCTCCCGCCGAATGGGGCATGTCTACCCGCGCGCGATTGAGCTGGTCTCAAAGGCGCTCGTCGATGTCAACTCCATGGTCAGCCATCGCTTTGCCTTGGGCGATAGCCCAGAAGCCTTCCGTCTCCACGCGCAGAACGCGCCCGGCATGATCAAGAGTCTGATTTTTCCGAATGGTAGCAACGGTCAATAACGAACATTTCGGCGCTTGCATGACCCAGCATTCAACGCTTTAATCCCACCGAAGAAAATAGGCGGGCAGGGGGAAAACGGAAATGAATCAGACCTATCTCGGTCTCGATATTGGCACGTCGTCGATCAAGGCATTGCTGTTGGATGAGCGCCAGAACCTTGTGGCCGAGGCGTCCGTCCCGGTGTCGATTTCAAGGCCTCATCCGCTGTGGTCCGAGCAAGATCCGGACGAATGGTGGCAAGCCTGCCTCACCGCCATTGCCCAAGTCCGCGCCGCCACTCCTTCCGGCTTTGCGGCGCTGAGAGGCATTGGTCTTTCGGGCCAACAACACGGCGCAGTGTTGCTCGACGGCGAGGGCAATGTTCTTCGCCCAGCGATTTTATGGAACGATGGACGATGCGGGCGCGAGGCTGAGGAGTTGCAAGCCAGCCTCCCCGATTTCGTCGAGCGCGCATCGAATATCGCCATGGTGGGATTCACCGCCCCTAAAGTGCTCTGGGTTCGGCGGCACGAGCCAGAAGTGTTCAGAAAAACCAAAAAAATCCTCTTGCCGAAGGATTATATCCGCTTTCGGTTATCCGGGGCCTATGTGGCTGAAATGTCGGATGCAGGTGGCACGCTCTGGCACGATATTGCTGGGCGGAAATGGGATGATACCCTTCTCGCCGCTGGCGGGATTGATCGGTCTTATGTGGGTGATTTGGTTGAGGGTTCCGCACCGTCTGCAATGCTGTCGGACAGACTGTCGCGCGATTGGGGGCTTTCAACCAGCAGCGTTGTGATCGCTGGTGGCGCGGGGGACAACGCCGCTGCAGCGGTCGGCATTGGTGCAGTCAAAGGTGGCGAGGGATTGCTCTCAATGGGCACATCCGGCGTGCTGTTTGCCGTTACCGATCATCTCGTTACGAAACCGGCCCGCGCGCTAAACGCCATGTGCCATGCCCTACCCAACCGTTGGCATGTTATGGGGGTTACTCTGTCGGCGGCATCTGCTTTGTCCTGGTTCGCTGAAACCATCGGCAAAGGCGAAAAGGTCGGCGATTTGATTGCAGAGGTAGAAGCGTTTGCGAAAGACAAGGAGCAACGCGCAAATGCTCCCGTCTTCGTGCCCTATCTGACGGGCGAGCGCACGCCACATAATGATCCGGAGGCGAATGGCCTATTTGCTGGTCTTCGTGCCCAGCATGGCGCAGTGGCGATGGCTTACGCGGTGATGGAGGGCGTAGCCTTCTGCTTTGCCGATGATTTCGATGTCTTAGCCGATGCCGGAACGGATCTGAAAAGCTGCTTTTTAGTGGGTGGCGGCGCGCGTAGCATGTTTTGGGGCCAAATGCTGTCAGACGTTATCCAGTTCCCGCTTGATCTACCTGCCGGGGCTGAAACAGGCGCTGCCTTTGGTGCTGCCCGTCTTGGCATGCTGGCAGCAGGGGCGGGTACCGAGGCCGAGATTTGCTTCAAGCCCGACATCAAGCTCAGCTATACGCCGAATGACGGTGAAAAAGCGTTTTACGCCCCAAGACTCGCACGCTTCAGGGCGCTCTATGAGGCCGAGCGGCAGATCAGGACCTCGCTCAAGGGCTAATGTCGACGGTTGGAAAGGCTTAACGCGAAACATTTGTATTGATAAAAATGCAAAAGTTACTCATCATGGAGATAATAACGGATGTATTTTTATCGTGGAGTTGCGTGTGTCGTCTCCCCTTCCTACCGAGCGCCCCAATCAGCGGCCTGAAATGGCTGATCTATCGGACGAGGCGATTCTCGATGCCTATAAGGCCATGAAGCTGATCCGCCGCTTTGAGGAGCGCGCGGAAGAGAGCTATATGCGGGGCTTCATCCACGGCACGATGCATCTCTCGATTGGCCAAGAGGCGAGCGCGGTAGGCGTCGTCAGCGCGCTTGAAAAAACCGATACGCTGACCTCAACCCATCGCGGCCACGGCCACTCGATTGCCAAGGGCGCTGATCCTGCGCGGATGTTCGCAGAATTTTTTGGCAAGCAGACGGGCTATTGCGGCGGTCGCGGTGGCTCGATGCATATCGCCGATGTCGAGGCGGGTAATCTCGGGGCTAATGGCATTGTCGGCGGCGGGCTCCCTATTGCGGTAGGTGCCGCGCTCTCTGCCAAGATGCGCAAAAGCGGGCAAGTCTGCGTGTGCTTTTTTGGCGATGGCGCCTCGAATGAAGGGGCCTTCCACGAAGCGCTGAACATGGCTTCCATCTGGGCGCTACCGGTGGTGTTCGTCTGCGAGAACAACAAATACGGCATGTCGATGGATATTGCGCGCTCCAGCGCCGTGCCGGACATTGCTAAACGCGCGGTGGCCTATGCCATGCCCGGCATCGAAGTCGACGGCAATGATTTTGCAGCCGTCCGCGCCGTGGCCCAAACCGCCATTGCTCGGGCGCGCTCTGGCGAAGGTCCTTCGCTGATTGAATGCAAAACCTATCGCATTCGCGGCCACTCAAAAAGCGACCGCAATCTCTACCGCACCAAGGAAGAGATCGAAGAATGGCGTGGCCGCTGTCCCATTGATCGGTTGCGCGAGGAGGTCATTGGCCTTGGTCGCCTTTCCGCCGAGCGCTTTGCCGCGATCGATACTGTTGTTGAGGACGAGATTGAAGCGGCCATTGAATTTGCCAAAGCGAGCCCTGATCCCGATCCGGCGCGTCTGACGGAGGACGTCTATGCTTGAAAAGCCGGGCAACGAAACCATCGATTTTCGTGAATTAACCTATGCGGAAGCGATCCGCGAAGCCATGACGCAGGCGATGGAAGCAGATCCTACCGTCTTCACGCTGGGCGAGGATATCGGTACCTATGGCGGGGCTTTTGGCGTAACGGGTGATCTTATCCACCGCTTCGGGGCCGAGCGTGTGATCGACACGCCGATTGCGGAATTGGGCATCGCAGGTGCAGCGGTTGGTGCAGCGCTCACCGGTATGAAGCCGGTGCTCGAATTGCAATTTTCCGACTTCATCACGCTTGCGACCGAGCAGATTGTGAACCAAGCGGCCAAAATCCGGTTCATGTTTGGCGGCAAAGCGAGCGTGCCTTTGGTGGTGCGAATGCCTGCGGGTTCCGGCACCGGTGCTGCGGCCCAACACAGCCAAAGCCTTGAGGCCTGGTTTGGTCACATCCCCGGCTTGAAAGTAGTGCAACCGTCAACCCCGCATGATGCGAAAGGGCTTTTGCTGGCTGCGATTGACGATCCCAACCCCGTCCTGATTTTCGAGCACAAACTGCTTTATAAAACCAAAGGCTTGGTGCCGGTCGACGCCTATCGGGTTCCTATCGGCAAAGCCATTGTACGCCGGCCTGGCAAGGATGTGACGATTGTCGGCTCTTCCATCATGGCAATCCGCGCCCAAGCCGCCGCTGAGCGGCTAGCCACTGAAGGCATCGACGCCGAAGTGATCGATTTGCGCAGCGTCCGGCCGATGGATACGGAAACGATTTTCGCGAGTGTACGGAAAACCTCCCGCCTTTTGATCGTCTATGAAGGTGTCAAAACACTTGGCGTAGGGGCCGAGATTAGCGCCGCTGTAGCCGAGAGCGATGCGTTTGACTATCTCGATGCGCCGATTGTCCGTCTGGGTGGGCAGGAAGTTCCGCTGCCCTATAATCCCGTTTTAGAAAAGGCCGCCGTGCCGCAGGAGGATGACATCGTCAACGCCGCACGCCGCCTTGTGCGTGATGGGCGCGCCTGATGGCTGTCGAAATCATACTACCCCGCGTCGATATGGCGATGGAAAGCGGCTCGGTTGCGCGTTGGGCTGTTAAAAATGGCGATAGCGTCAAAGCGGGTGATCTCGTTTTTGAAATGAACACCGACAAATCGGTGATGGAAGTCGAGGCGCCTTCAGCAGGCATTATCTCCGGTATTACGGTCGATGAAGGTGTTGAAATGCCGGTAGGTGCCGTGCTGGCTTATATTCTGGCGCCCGGTGAGTCCGAAGTCACGCCCAGGCCCAATGCGGCAGTGCCGGCGATAAAAACGACGGCCGATTCAAAACCGAATGGCCGCTCAACCATCCCGTCGGATGATCCGTCGAGGGGTGATGAGGACGGCATCCGGGCGACTCCCCTAGCGCGTCGATTGGCGCGCGAAGCGGGCCTGTCTTTGGCCGCTTTAGAAGGAACCGGTCCGCGCGGTCGCATCGACTCAGGCGATGTTCAAAACGCACTCGCTACGGGACGCGGTCAGGGCCCAATCAGCGGCGATGCTACGCTTAAAATCCGCCATTGGCCGGCAGAAGGCCAAACCCGTGATACGCTCGTGCTGGTGCATGGCTTTGGCGGCAATGGTGCGACGTGGGAAGCCATTGGCGGTGATCTGGCCAAGCGCGGCTTCAACGTCTATGCGCCGGATCTCGCGGGCCATGGGCGAACGGCGCTTGAGGCGGATAGTTTTGAAACGGTGGTCGCCTCGCTAGAATCCTGCTTGGCCAATTTGCCCGGCGGGCCGTTGCATCTGGTGGGTCACTCGATGGGTGCAGCGGTCGCTATTCGTGCCGCGCGCCATTTGCCCCGAAAGATCGCTCGGCTCACGCTGCTCGCCCCCTATGGTCTAGGCACCCAGATTGACGAGGGTTTCATTCGCGGCCTCGCTATGGCCAAAAGTTCCGAAAGCGTCTTGGCTTTGTTGCGGCTGCTGACCGTTCGGACCATTGGCTATTCGCCTCGACAACTCGAAATCATGACGTCCGAAGTGAGCCAAGGCCGCCTGATCGGGCTTTCGAAACTTCTCGTGGCGAATGGCCAGCAAAGCATCCATCTTCTAGCCGATCTCGCTGCTTTATCCTGTCCGGTTGATGTTATCTTTGGCGTCATGGACCGCATCATCCCATGGCAACACGTCGCCCATTTACCGCCAACGATACCGGTCAGACTTCTTAGCGAAGCAGGCCATATGATCCATCTCGATGAACCGGAAGTGCTGACCGGTGTGCTGGAGAAATTGTCGGCTTAATCAGTGATCTAGGCGATTAATAGCCTCGACATTGGCAGCCGATGGTCCCGCCGGATCAAACTCGGAGGCGAGCCACATATCAACGATGGCCTTGGCCAATTCTGGTCCGATTACGCGGGCGCCCATCGTAATAATCTGTGCATTGTTGGATTTAGCCGCCCGTTCGGCCGAGTAAGTGTCATGGGTCAATGCCGCTCGAATACCCGAAACTTTGTTGGCGGCAATGCAGACGCCAATCCCCGTGCCGCAACATAAAATGGCCCGATCATAATGGCCCGCGATAACTTCGTTTCCGACATGGGCGGCAAGATTGGCGTAAAACCCGGATGCGCTGAGATTGACAACCCCGTGTTCGCCCTTCGCCTTCAAATGCGCCTCAATGATGTCAACCAATGGAACGCCTGCGCTATCGCCAGCAACTGCAATTTTCATAACTTTGCTCTCCCTCATCAACCCTTAAGCTAGCGCCTCTGTTACCCTTTGCACAATGCTAATAAACCCTTGCGCCTCCCAACCGGAGCGGCCGATAAACAGCCCGTCAATGGCGGGCTGTTTTGCTAAGGCAACGCAATTGTTCGGGTTAACGCTTCCGCCATACAGCACCGGCAATACGGTACCGCAAAGCGCCATCGTAAGCGATTTGATTTTTTCGTGCTGCTCATTGGCGAAGTCAGGGGCAGCTGGTATGCCACCCTCGCCAATCGACCAAATGGGTTCATAGGCAAACAATACGTTGTGAACCAAAGCGGGATCGGCCTTTGAAAGTGCAGCCCGAACCTGTCCGGCCAAGATCTCAGCCGTTCTGCCCGCGTCATGGTCATCCCGTGAGTCCCCAATGCAGACAAGAGGTCTTAATCCGTGGGTGAGGGCTGCCGCTGTTTTTAAAGCCACTGTTTCATCGGTCTCGCCGAAATGCGTTCGCCTTTCGCTATGGCCCAATTCCACCAATGTTGCGCCACAGTCTTTAATCATCAAGGGAGACACTTCTCCGGTCCAAGGCCCATGGTCGGCCCAATGCATGGTTTGCGCACCAACTATGATCTGCGTTCCTGAAAGCCGTTCGGCGACATCCGCGATATAGGGAAAGGGAGGGATGATAAAAGGACGACATTCTGTTGATTGCGCGATGGGTGAGGCCCGCAAGGCGTCGGCAAAAGCCCGCGCTTCGATGCGGTTTTTGTGCATTTTCCACGTTGTACCGATATAGGGGGATTTTTTGATCATCCAACGAAACCTAGTTTAGGAAGCAAGGTGCACGACGCCTTCGATGGCCTATCCTTATGAACGGCTTTATGGCACACGGGAAGTCTTTCGACGGCAACATTCTGACTGCCTTAGCGCTCTGTGATCGTGTTTTAACCTGGTGAATATGCGGATGAAGGAAGCCGTTCTCGGTATTGATCTGGGTACCTCGGGTGTCCGTATTGCTGCCGTCTCCTCGGACCTTGCTGTTTTGGCAATGACGAGCGCGCCGCTGGTTGCGCCTGATAACGAAAACGGTCGCCTAACACAGGATCCGGCTTTGTGGTGGCAGGCCATTGAGACGGCATTTAAATCACTGAATGTGACTGGAATTCGGATCCTTGCTATTGCCATTGATGGAACATCGGGCACCATTTTACCAATCAATGCACAAGGTATTCCGCTGCAATCGGCCTCAATGTACCATGATAGGGCTAATCCTACCGATTTAGCCCGCGTGGAAGCGGTAGCCCCACTTGAGACCGCAGCGCTTGGTGGTTCTTCCCCCTTGGCACGGGCCTTTCGTTTGCAGGCCTCGGCGCATCGGATTATTCATCAGGCCGATTGGATTGCCGGTCGGTTGATGGGAAGCTTCCGCTTTTCAGATGAGAATAATGCTCTCAAAACGGGCTATGATCCGCTAACGCGGCGTTGGCCGGACTGGATCGCTGATACCGGCTTCCAAATGGCGCTCTTGCCAGAGGTCGTGCCATCAGGCACGCGAATTGGCACGATTGCGCCCACTCTAGCGGATCACTTTGGTTTGCCGCGCGATACCGCCCTTGTTGCTGGAACAACGGATGGATGCGCGGCGTTTTTGGCAAGTGGTGCCAAGCAACCCGGTGATGGGGTGACGTCGCTTGGTTCGACGCTGACCATCAAGGTTCTATCGGCGTCGCCTGTCTTTGCACCCCAATATGGCATCTATAGCCACCGTATCGGCGACCAATGGCTTGCGGGTGGCGCGTCGAACACCGGCGGGGCTGTGATTGTTCAATATTTCGATAAAGAGGCTATTCCTAACTTGGAATTACGCCTCGTGCCGGAGCACCCAACGGGACTGGATTATTATCCCCTTCCCAAAAGGGGAGAGCGTTTTCCGGTGAACGATCCGGGCCTGCAACCCCGGCTGACACCAAGGCCATCGGACGATGCTACGTTTTTCCAAGGCATTTTGGAGGGGATCGCTCGGGTGGAAGCACTCGGCTATCGGCGGTTAGCCGAACTCGGTGCCACGCCTTTGTCCAACATCAGGAGCGTTGGGGGAGGGGCTGGCAATGCCGCATGGACGAAGATCCGGCTGCGCGAATTGCAGGTACCAGGCGGCTCGTCCTTAAGCGATCACGCTGCCGTGGGCGTCGCGCGTCTGGCTTGGCGGGGGATAGGCTATGAAGCTTGAGGGACTTTCTGCCATTGCGCGCGATTTCGATGGGATGCTGATCGATCAGTTTGGCGTGATCCACAATGGCAAGCAGCTCTATCCCGGTGCCTTAGAAGCGCTTGAGCGCCTGCGAGATTTACACATTCCGGTAGCAATTTTGACGAATTCCGGCAAACGAGCCAAGGGCAATGAGGAACGTCTGATGGGACTCGGCGTGCCCAAGTCTTGTTTTGTCGGCGTGGTGAGTTCAGGCGAAGTCTGTTTCCAATCGCTCGACGTCAAACGTGCCTTTTTTGTCGGCCGGGACGGTGAAGACTATGGATTTGACGGGATCGAAGCCGTCGCTAATCCGCAGGATGCCGAAATGATGCTCATTTTGGGTTCTAATTCACCCAAGACACCGATGGAGGATTACCGAAACCTGTTTGAAGGGCTTTCGCTCCCTGCCATCTGCTGCAATCCGGATCGTTTGATGATCACGTCGAGTGGTCTTCAGCCAGCACCCGGTGCCATTGCCGCGGTTTACGAGGCGATGGGCGGAAAAGTGACTTGGATTGGCAAACCCTTTTCTGAAATCTACCGGCACGCCGCCGCCCTTATTGGCAATCCCTCGCGCATTTTGTGCATTGGCGATAGCGCGGAACATGACATTGTTGGCGGTCGAACTGCGGGCTTTAAGACCCTCCTCACCCTGACGGGTGTCTCAGAAGGGCACGATCCGAACGCCGTTACGCCTAGACCTGACTATTGGATGGACGCCTTCCAATGGTAGCTGAAAGTATGGATGTAGGGTCTCGTTTCCGTCCTCAACAACAACCCAGCGTTCCTGCATAAAAATCCCTAATGCGCGGTTCAAGCTCTCGCCAAGCGCTCAAGAAGGGTTCGCGTCCCGGCATGCGCTCCCGATAGAGCTGCCGGACACGGGCTTCGGAAGCTGCCAAATCAAGCGTTATGATTTTCCCGTTCTGCACAATATCCTCGCCGGCCACGATCAGATGAACGATATGGGCTTGGCTGCCGCGTCCGAATAACAAATCGATCGGTTCAACAGCTGTAATCGCGTCCGCATCCAGCCGATCAAGATCGAGCACGAGAAAATCGGCGACTGATCCGACCTGTAACGCCCCGTCGCCCGGAGCGTCAGTGGCAAAGCGTCCGTCTTTAACGGTCTTCAGCACCCAATCGAAGCGGCTGATGGTTCGTTCAAAGCCAAAGCCGCCATGCAGAAAATGCGCGAGCCGCATTTCGCGGATCACATCATCGTCTTCATCGAGTGCGGACGCATCAACGCCGACTGCAACCCGTGCACCGCGCCGAATCGCCTCGCCAATCGGAGCGATTCCCGATTGCAAATGCAGGTTCGAGCTTGGATTGGTGACCATCACGGCACCCGATGCCGCAATCAGATCAAGTTCATCCGCGCGCGCATACACGCAATGGGCCAACGTCAAACGCTCGCTCAAAAGCCCTATCCGTTTTAAATGCGGCAAAACGCCTTCCGGATATTGCGCATCGACGAATTGCCGCTGATACTGGGTCTCCAAAAGATGCATATGCACGCGCCGTCCCGTGCTGGCGGAGGATTCTGCTATGCGGGTCAACAACTCATCCGAGCACCATTGCATTCCATTAGGGCCGAATTGCACCTGAAACATTGGTGTCTCATAGGCTTTTGCAATATCCTCGACGCGCTTCACCTGCTCTTCGGCGGTTGGCTGAGGTGCCAAAAACTGCTGTTCCACCGTGCGACGTGCGCTCGGCGAGAGATTGGCTAAAACCGGGTCCGCCGGTCCATAGACCAGCGGGTTGCGGTCCCGCATATAAAGCGCAAAGGCCACGCGGACACCAACCTCTTTGGCCGCGCGCGCTACTTCGCCGATTTCTTCCATGGGCGACATCGGGCCGTGCAAGCGCGTGTAATGCGCCATCACGGTTCCGGCCCCTGCGCGGGCGGCGTGCCCAAAGGCAACGAGGGCAGCGAGATAAGGATCCACCGCGGGCATCTTGCCTTGGCCGGGCAACCAGCTTTCTAGCGGTTTATCGCCAAGCCCGAAGGAGGTGGTGGAAAGCGCGCGGGTATGGTCATGCGCATTCACCAGCGCAGGCATCGCCAGAAGCCGCCTGTGGGGTAGTGCAGCAGAGGGCGTAATCGCAGCAATTCGACCGTTCTCAATCCGCAGATCAACCGGGCCGTCGGCGATATTTCCACCCAATAGGGTAAGGCCGCTGAGTGTTTTCATAAGGCAGCGTAACCCGTAACGCCACACCTTGCTAGGCTTGCCTTGAACCAAGCAACGCCGCGTTCAAGCGCCGCGCGTTCCAGCGCCACCAACGCTTCGCCGCTATGCTGGCTTTGGTCCAAAATGATGCGTTCAGGATCAAAAGGTGGCTCCAAAAAGCGGAAGGACCCTTGGCCCAATTGAACATTTTCAAGTGCTTCACGCCCCGCGCGGATGGATGCGCTATAGGCCCAAACATTTTCAAAGGTTAGTCGACGCAAGCCCTGATCGAGAAGCCGTTTGGTGAGGTGCTCAATCGGCAAAAACCCTTCGCCCATCGGCACGCCCGCAACCGTGAGCTGCCCCGCATGTTCAGGCCTTACCATCACGTGGTCTTTGACATGGACCGAGTGGACGTGGCGGATCACCGCATCGAGCGCTCGCTCGGGGTCTTCGAGTACCATTTGCGAATTGCCATAATCATAGAGAATTTTGAGCCGGGGATGGTTGATCACCTCAACGATGCTGGCAAGCTCAGGCCCCGTAAAATCCTCGTGGTTTTCGAGCACGATGGTGACACCCACCGCATCGGCATGGGAGACGACCTGGCGAAGATCATCCGTCGTTTTCTGCATCATCTCGGCCACCGAACCCGAATGCCGCGTATAGGTGCGAAGCGCTGTTGCTCCCATGCGATGGGCCACATCGAGCAATTCCCGCATATGGGCGGGCTCGGTGCCGCTGGTATCGACCTCGAGGCTCATTTTGGAAGACGCCAGACGCTCGCGTAGCTGATCCATCCGCCAGGTTTCGCGCCCACCCAAATGGCGGTAATTTGGGTTGTTCAACGACAGGTTGATCCCTGTGAAGCCGAACGCTTCGGCCAAATCGGTATAGGCGATGGCGCCAAAATTCGGTGCATGAACAAAATGATGCCAGAGGCTGAAGGAGTGGATCGAGTGGTCAATGATCATCAGGTCTATATCCGTTCCCATTCCGCACCCGCCGCCCGAATATAGCGGTCACGAACCGCGATATCGCTTTCGCCGACGGTCTGATAGCGCAGGCAACAATAGCCCGCCATGCGATAGCCAAAGGCCGCTTCCAAAGTTTTATATCGCCGCTTAACGGCAGGCATATCAAGCGCATCAAAAAAGTGCTCGCGTGCCTCGTCGCTCAGAGGCTCACAGAGATTCAAGATGTGAAAGGCGGGGGAGAGGAAGCTGTAGACATCTTCCGCCACATCACCCATCGCCGGACATTGCCAATCCACCAGCCGCAATTGCTCGCCTTGGCCGATCAGGTTCGTGGCACCAATATCCGTATGGATGAGCGACAGGCGGTCGGGGCTTACGAGCGGAAAGGCAGTTGGTCGGCCTTTTTGGAAACGGTCAACGAGATCGTCTGGCGTACAGCGGGCAAACAACGCATCGCCCTCCGCTAAAATTCCCTCGCTTGTGATCGGCACACTCCGAAAGCCATCCGCATCGGCTGCTTCCTTGCGGCGTAAAAGCGCTGCCATGCCAGCAAGATCATCTTTCCATATCTCGCCTTCAACATAGGCATAAACGAGAATACCGTCGTCAGGCCAAAACGCGAAAGGCTCGGGCGCAACGCCAAGCCCCGATAGCCTTTTTAAGGCTGCCGCCTCAGCATCGGGCAGGTTCGGGAAAAGGCTGTCCTTGAGCACCGAGCGGTAACATTTCACCACATAGGTACTGGTAGGATTGGTAACCTTCAGCACATCGTTCCAATAGCCGCCCGCCAGCTTTTTGACTTGATAGGGCCCGCATCCCAAGCCACGGGCTTCGAGAAAACCCGGCGCATCGTCAATCGCAAACGTCGATGCCATTAAATCGACATTCCGCGCTTACGGCCTTCATAGATCGCCATGGCAGCATTGCGCGCCGCAACCGCGTCGCCGATGCCATCAAGGCCCAATTCTCGGGCAATGGAATCCTCCGGTCTGTTGGTTGCGGCGATGACGAGCGTGTCGGCTTCGATTTCAAACGGCTCGCCCCCAAAACTTTTCAGCGTCGCACCCGATCCTGTCCAATGTTGCACCATGGTTTCAGTGTGCATCTCGACGCCGAGCGCGCGGAGATGTTGGCGCATCGGTAGATCGGCATTGGTTCTTGCCATCTCAAACATCACCGAAGCGGCTTGGGTGACGAGGATCACCTTATGACCATTTTGCGCGAGATAAAGCGCGGTGCCTGAGCCCTTCCAATTGGCGGTTTCATCGAGTAAGAGTACGGTCTTACCCACCCGCGCTGCTTTTGCAATAACTTCTTCGGCAGACGTCACATTGCCGTTTTCAATGCCCGGCAACACATCAAATTCCGGCATCGCGCGTTGAAATCCGTTGCCATCCGGGTTTGATC
>Ga0007795_10000159_pt1 | contig 17949 bp, 9 predicted proteins | sample CryBogmetaGMA1M_FD_60369 | JGI IMG/M metagenome (GOLD analysis project Ga0007795, IMG submission 60369) | Freshwater microbial communities from Crystal Bog, Wisconsin, USA - MA1M | ecosystem: Environmental > Aquatic > Freshwater > Lake | place: Crystal Bog, Wisconsin, USA | collected 2009-07-06
CGGGCAGGCCTGCCGCTGAACCCGCCGATCGATCGACCCCAAGCATCGGCTGCTCGGGCCGCTCGTCGGGCTGAGTTGGAAATCTTAGGGTGGGGCGGGTGAAACTGGAACTGCGACATGCCTTTCGGCAGATACTGCGGATGATCGCGGTGGATGTTGATCGTCCGGTCGCGTGGTGTAACCTGACCGGACCATTCGCCGGCGAAGGATCGGGACGGTCCTGCGGACGCTTGGCGGTGTCGATCAGGTGCTCTCGCGCCGTGAGAACGACTCCGAGGAGCCGTTCTCGCGTTGTCGATCGTCGGTCCCCCGCCGGCAGCGGGGGGCGGCGGACGTCGCTCGATCGCCAAGGCGTCCGCGGCCCGGGGCTGGCTGGGCCAAAACCCCGCCGTGGCCGGGCCCGATTCCTTCCGGTGAACGGTCGCACCACTCCGGGCCAGAGATGAAGAAGAAAATCGTTGTTGTTGTCGGCACCCGTCCGAACATCATCAAGATCACGCGATTGAAGTCGGTCGCGTCCGAACGCGGGCGACTAGACGTCCGAATCGTCCACACCGGCCAGCACTTCAGTGCCAACATGGCGGACGTGTTCTTCGAGCAACTTGGGGTGACCCCCGACCGTTGCCTCGGCGTGGCGGCCGGAAGTCCAACGCGGCAGATCGCGGAGATCATGGTCGGGTTGGAGCAAGTGTTCGCGGAGGAGCGGCCCGATCTCGTGCTCGTGGTCGGGGATGTCAACAGTACGCTCGCGGCTGCCGTCACGGCCAACAAGGTGGGGATTCCGATCGGGCACCTCGAGAGCGGCTTGAGGAGCTTCGACAGGACGATGCCCGAAGAACACAATCGCGTGGTCACCGACAGGCTCACCGACCACTACTTCGTCACCGAGCAGAGCGGCCTAGACAATCTCTCCGCCGAGGGCGCTCGGGAGGCATCGATCCATTTCGTGGGCAACACGATGATCGACACGCTCGTGGCCTTCGATCCGCAGATTCAAGCTTCCACGGCCCTCGAAGATCTCGGCCTGGGGGCCGGGGGGCATGTGCTCATGACCCTCCATCGGCCGGCCACGGTCGACGTTCCCGAACGGCTCGCTGAAGTTTTCGATCTTGTGGCCGACGTCAGCAGGGGTCGAAAGGTGGTGTTTCCGCTCCATCCTCGAACGGCCAAGAATCTTGTCTTGTTTGGTATCGACGCGAAAGCCCGTTCCATGGCGGGACTCGTTTTCACTGAGCCGCTTGACTACTTCTCGTTTCAGAAACTCGTGGCCAAGGCAAGTTTCATCCTCACCGATAGCGGGGGGATCCAAGAGGAGAGCACCTATCGGCGGGTCCCTTGCCTCACGTTGCGGCCGAATACGGAAAGACCAGTCACCGTCGAGCTTGGGAGCAACGAGTTGGTGCCGCCGGACATGAGCGCCGTGAGGGAGGCGATCCGGCGGATTGATGGTGGGAAATTCAAGCTTGGTGGAGTGCCGCCGCTGTGGGATGGCCACGCCACGGAGAGGGTTCTCGAGGTGTTGGAGCGGGTTCTCTGATCGCGTCTTCAGGGCGTTTCAGAGGCTGACGAAGGCCTCGGCTTGGCACCTTGGACGGATGTGCTAGTTTGCGTCGGAGGCAAGGCAACCCGTTGTCCGTGCGGTGAGTCGGATGGGCGCAGGCTTTGGCGACGGCGGTCGTCGCAGGCACATGGCCATGGCGTCATGATTGATGGTGATTGCCTCGCGGTTCTGATGCGGAAAGACTTCTATTCAATCTGGGATCCCGGGCGTGTTGCGTCCGGGGTTTTTATGTTTAAAGACAAGGTTCTCCTCATCACCGGCGGAACCGGGTCGTTCGGCAATGCCGTCCTCGATCGGGTTCTGAGTCTGCCGCTCCGGGAAATCCGGATCTTCAGCCGCGACGAAAAGAAGCAGGAGGACATGCGGATCCGCCTGGCAAACGACCGGGTGAAGTTCCACATCGGCGACGTCCGCGACTACGTCTCCATCGAGGAGTCGCTCCGCGGGGTCGACTACGTCTTCCACGCCGCCGCTCTCAAGCAGGTTCCGTCCTGCGAGTTTTATCCGATGGAGGCGGTCCGCACGAACGTCCTCGGCGCCGAGAACGTGATGCGGGCGTCGATCGCCAACGGGGTCGAGCGCTGCGTCGTGCTCTCCACCGACAAGGCCGTCTATCCGATCAACGCCATGGGGATCTCCAAGGCGATGATGGAGAAGGTGATGGTGGCGAAATCGCGGCTCAGCGACGCCTCGCGGACGGTCCTCTCCGCCACCCGCTACGGCAACGTGATGGCGTCACGAGGGTCGGTGATCCCGCTGTTCCTCCGGCAGATGCAGGAGGGGAAGCCGATCACCCTCACCGATCCGGGCATGACCCGATTCCTGATGTCGCTCGAGGAATCAGTCGATCTCGTCCTTTACGCCTTCGAGCACGCAAAGCCGGGGGACATCTTCGTTCAGAAGGCCCCGGCCTGCACGATCGACGTTCTCGCCCGGGCGATGGTCGAGCTTGTCCGTCCCGAATCCGAGATCCGTATCATTGGCACCCGGCACGGCGAGAAGCTCTATGAGTCGCTCGTCTCGCGCGAGGAGATGGCGCGGGCCGACGACCACGGTGGCTACTACCGGATCCCCGCCGACGCCCGCGACCTCAACTACGACAAGTACTTCGTCGAGGGGGAGGCCGACATCTCCCACATCGAGGACTACACCTCCCACAACACGAAGCGGCTCTCCGTCGACGAGGTGAAGCAAGTGCTCCTCGGTCTGGAGATCATCCGCAACGCCCTCCGCAAGTGACCACCAACAAGTGACCAGCAGGCCGTCCATGCGAGTGCTTGTCACCGGTGCCGAGGGATTTCTCGGCCGCAACCTCCGCGTCAGGCTCGCCGAACTCGGCGGCCATGAGGTGCTGCCGATCGGTCGTGACTCGTCGGAAGCGGCGCTCCGGGAGGCGGCGGCGGCGGCTGATTGCGTCGTTCATCTCGCCGGGGTCAACCGCCCCCCGGATCCGGCTGATTATGCCGCCGGCAACACAGGCACGACCGAGCGGCTGGGTGCGATCCTCGCGGCCACGGGGCGGAAGCAGCCGGTGATCTTCAGCTCGTCGACGCAAGCCGCGCTCGACAACGCCTACGGCCAAAGTAAGCGGGGAGCCGAAGAGGCCCTTCAAGCCTATTCGAAGGCGACCGGCGCTCCCGTTCACCTCTTCCGACTCACGAACGTGTTCGGGAAATGGTCGCGGCCGAACTACAACTCGGCCGTGGCCACGTTCTGCCACAACATCGCCCGCGGCCTCCCTGTGACGATCCACGACCCGGCTTCGCCATTGCATCTGGTGTACGTCGACGATGTCGTCGAAGCATTCCTCGAGGTCCTCGAGCATCCACACGACGGGGGCGGCTTTCGCGAGGCGGGGCCGGTCTACGCGACGACCGTCGGCGAGGTCGTGGAGACGCTCCGGGCAGTGCATGCCGGCCGGGAGACGCTCGTCACGCCGCGCGTCGGCAGCGGCCTCGTCCGGGCCCTCCATTCGACCTATCTGAGCTTCCTGCCGACCGACAGCTTCGCCTACCAGGTGCCCCGGCATGGCGACCCGCGTGGGGAGTTTGTGGAGATGCTGCGAACGGTCGATTCGGGGCAATTCAGCTACTTCACGGCCCACCCGGGAATCACCCGCGGCGGCCACTATCACCACACGAAGACGGAGAAGTTCCTCGTCATCCGGGGAACTGCCCGGTTCGGCTTCCGGCATGTCGTCACTGGCGAACGCCAGGAACTCACCGTCCGGGGTGGTGAGGGAACGATTGTCGAGACAGCGCCGGGCTGGGCCCACGACGTCACGAACATCGGCGCCGACGAGCTGATCGTGATGCTGTGGGCCAACGAGCTATTCAACCGTGATCGCCCCGACACCATTGCCATGAAGGTCGACGGATGAAGCGTCTCAAGGTGATGACGGTGGTGGGGACGAGGCCGGAGATCATTCGGCTGTCGCGGGTCCTCGAGCGCCTCGACGAGCATTGCGAGCATGTCCTCGTCCACACCGGGCAGAACTACGACTACGAACTCAACCAGATCTTCTTCGAGGATCTGCGGGTGAAGCGGCCCGATCACTTCCTCGACACGGCCACCCCCCTCCCCGGCCAATCGGGAAGTGCCGCCCAGACGATCGGGCGGATCATCGGCGCCGTCGACGACGTCCTTGCGGCGGAGAAGCCGGAGGCGCTTCTCGTCCTCGGCGACACCAACAGCTGCCTGGCGGTGATTCCGGCGAAGCGCCGCAAGATTCCGGTGTTCCACATGGAAGCGGGGAACCGCTGCTTCGATCAGCGGGTGCCGGAGGAGATCAATCGGCGGATTGTCGATCACGTGGCCGACGTCAATCTCTGCTACAGCTCGATCGCCCGCGAATACCTCCTCCGCGAGGGGCTCAGGCCCGATCTCGTCATCAAGACCGGCAGCCCGATGTTCGAGGTCCTCGAGCACGAGCGGCCGCGGATCGAGGCCTCCGACGTCCTCGGCCGGCTCGGCCTCACGGCGGGCGAGTATTTCGTCGTCAGCGCCCACCGCGAGGAGAACATCGAGTCGGAGCGGAGCTTCCACCGGCTCGTGGCGATCATCAATGCCCTCGCGACGGACCACGGCCTGCCGGTGATCGTCTCCACCCATCCGCGGACCCGGAAGCGCGTCGATGCGGCAGGGGTGGCGTTCGATCCGCGCGTCAGTCTCCTCAAGCCACTTGGCTTCCACGACTATGTCAAGCTTCAGACGGAAGCCCGCGCCGTGCTCTCCGACAGCGGCACGATCAGCGAGGAGTCGTCGATCCTCAACTTTCCGGCGCTCAACATCCGCGAGGCCCATGAGCGGCCGGAGGGGATGGAAGAGGCAGCGGTGATGATGGTGGGGCTCGAGCTCGAGCGGGTTCGGCAGGGATTGGCGATCCTCTCCGCGCAGGCCCGCGGCGTGGATCGGACGCTCCGCCTCGTCGGCGACTATTCGATGCCAAATGTCTCCGACAAGGTGCTGCGGATCATCATCAGCTACACCGATTACGTGAACCGCGTCGTGTGGCGGCGGGATGCTTGAAGGAGCTTGTCGCCCATGACGCCCTTGCCTGACAACTCCGCCCCAATGTCCGCTGGAGCGCGAGCCGGTCACGTCAACGTGATCGGCGGGAGCGGCTTCATCGGCACCCGATTGTGCGAGCGGTTTGCCCGTGAAGGGGGCCGGGCGTTCACGATCATCGACAAGGTTGCTAGTCGCCGCTTCCCTGAAAACTCGGTGATCGGTGACATCCGCGACATCGATGCCCTTGCCGACAGGCTCATCCCGGGTTCCCCGATCATTCACCTCGCCGCCGAGCACCGCGACGACGTCCGGCCGCTGTCGCTCTATCACGACGTGAATGTGGTCGGGACGGCGAACGTCTGCCGGGCGGCGACGGCGCGGAACATCGACACGATCCTGTTCACGAGCAGCGTGGCGGTGTACGGGATGGCGCCGGCGCACACCGGCGAGGATGGAGCGATCCGGCCGTTCAACGAATACGGCCGGACGAAGTGGGGCGCCGAGGGGGAGCTGCGTCGCTGGCACGCCGAGGCCCCGGACCGACGGACGCTCGTCATCGTCCGCCCGACGGTTGTGTTTGGCGAGAACAACCGCGGCAACGTCTACAACCTCCTCCGCCAGATCGCCACCGGCCGGTTCGCCATGATCGGCAACGGCCGCAACCACAAGTCGATGGCCTACGTCGGGAATGTCGTGGCCTTCTTCGACCACTGCCTCTCCCTCCCGGTCGGTCTCCATCTGTGCAATTACGTCGACGAGCCCGACCTCTCAATGAACGATCTCGTCTGCCGGGTTCGTGGGCTGATGGGGAAGGCACCGAGCGTCGGGCTCCGGATTCCGTTTGCCTTGGGAATGGCGATCGGCACGGCGTTCGATGGCGTAGCACGGATGTCGGGGCGGACATTTCCGATCAGCCGAGTGCGGGTGCGGAAGTTCTGCGCCGAGACGTCGTTCACCTCGGCCGCGCCGGCGACCGGGTTCGTCCCCCCCGTCACGCTTCCCACGGCGATCGAGCGGACGGTGCGCCACGAGTTTCTCGAATCGCACGCCGGCGAGGAACTGTTCGCCGGCGAATGACAGCGGAACAGCCGGCGCGTGTGTTTCAGGCAAAGATCCGGGCGAGGATCGCCTCGATCTTCACCAGAAACACATCCTTGCCGAAGAGCGTGGCGGCTCGCCCGGCCGTGTCGCGGGGATCGCCGTCGTCGGTCGCTGCAAGGAGGGCTTCGAGTCCCTTCGCCGCCCGGTCGACGTCGGTGACATCGAGGACGTCGCCGAGCCGTTCAGCAATGACCCAAGCGCCGAGGGGTCCGGCGGGATCGCACATCAGCAGCGCCTTCGTGCCGTTGCAGGTGTAGGCGATGATCTTCGACGGGAAGGCGTACTTGGGGAGTTCCGGAAGCATCGCCACGAGTCCGTACCGGGCGGCCTGCATCTCGGTGGCGATCGTTTGCCGGTCGACCGGATTGCGAAACTCGATCGGGGCCCCGCGCTTGCGGGCGAGCGTCCGAAGAGCCTCCTTCTCCGTGCCGCCGCCGTAGAACACCACCCGCGCGGAAGTCTGCGGGCGGCAACGCGCGAGCGCCTCGATGAAGAAGGAGAGGTTCTGACCCGGGCCGTGGTTTCCCGCATAGAGGATGTCGTAGGCCTTGGCGGCCGTGGCTCGCGCTGGATCGACGTCTTCGGCGTAGAAATTGTTCACGACCTCGATCCGCGCGCCAACGTTCTCCCGGGCGCGGGCTGGGACCGATTCGAGGAGGTGCTTCCGCATCTCTTCGGAGAGGACGGTGGTCACCGTCGCGTGAGAGACGCAGAAGCGGTTGTAGGCCCGGTAGCAGGCGCGGATGAGTGGATTGCCGATCCGGTATTCGAGGTTGTCTTGGAAGCTGAAGAGGATCCGGGTGCGGCGCCTGAAGACGCGGCAGAAGGCGATCATCGCCCCGGCAAAACCGGGGGGGTAGGTGAAGAGATAGAGCAGATCGATGCGGCCGGGCCAGAGGATTGCCGCCAGGCCGCTGACGAGGAGCCGGGCCGAGTTGAGCACGCGAGCTGAGAGTGGGCCATTGCGGTCGACCGGGGCCCGGAAGCTGCTGATCCGGACGCGCTCGGGGAACTCGCGGGCCCAGGCCTCCCGGCAGTCGTCGGCCGAGCCGCAGATGACGTCAACGGTGTCTCCCCGGGCGACATGCCGATGGACGATCTCGCGGAGCATGTGGGGCTCCTCGGAGACGCGTGACTCGGGCCAGAAATAGCGGAAGAGGACGACGACGTGCATGGTGGAAGCGGTGGGAGCGCGATCGGGGCGTCGGCGGAGCGGCAGGGCAGGCGAGCGCGGACGAGTCTACCGCGGCCCCGCGACGGGCGCGTCGGTTTGGGGTATCCTGAGCGTACTTTGGGTTTCTCGAAGGGGGGCGAATCGGTCCCCTACTCCGTTCACCTTCCAATGTCTGGAGCGATGCCATGCGTGTTCGACTGTTCGGTTCCGGTCTCGGGGCCTTCGCCGTGATCCTCGCTGCCGGGGCGTCGGCCGCTCCGCCGACGTTCCGCAAGGTGGTCCTCACCGACAAGTTCCATGCCGAGGCGGCTGGCGTCGGCGACATCGACAAGGACGGCCAAGGCGACGCCGTCTACGGCCCCTACTGGTATGCCGGGCCCGACTTCAAGGAGCGGCACGAGATCTATCCCGCCAAGGACTTCGATCCCAACCAATATTCCAACAACTTCATGACCGGCGTCGGCGATGTCGATGGCGACGGCTGGCTCGATGTCCTCGTCAACGAGTGGCCGGGGAAAGAAGTGGCCTGGTTCCGCAATCCGGGCAAGGACACCGCCACCGTGAAGGCCTCGCAAGGGGGCTGGGATAAGCATCTCGTCCACCCGGTGGTCGACAACGAGGCCCCCGACTTCCTCGATGTCACCGGCGACGGGAAGGCCGAACTCGTGTTCCACACCGGTGGCGTGCTCGGTTTCGCGACCCCGTCCGACAAGACCGCTACCGAGCGCTGGACCTTCACCCCCTGCTCCGAGAAGGAAAGCTGGGGTCAGTATCAGCACGGCCTCGGCGTCGGTGACGTCAATGGCGACGGTCGCCCCGATCTCCTCATGGCCGGGGGATGGTGGGAGCAGCCGGCACCGGTGGCTGCCGGCAGCACGCCCCCTGCCTGGACGAAGCACCCGTTCGCCTTCGGCACCGGTGGCGCCCAGATGCACACCTACGACGTCGACGGCGACGGCGACCACGACGTGATCACGAGCCTCGCCGGCCATGGCTACGGGCTGTCGTGGTTCGAGAACGTGAAGAAGGACGGCGCCATCGATTTCATCGAGCACCGCATCCTTTCCGACAAGGCCGACGAGACGCTGGACGGGGTGCAGTTTTCGCAGCTCCATTCGGTGGGGCTCGTCGACATCGATGGCGACGGACTCAAGGACCTCGTCACCGGCAAGCGGTTCTGGGCCCACGGGCCGCAGGGGGATCCCGATCCGGCTGGGAGCCCCTACCTCTGCTGGTTCAAGCTCCACCGCGATGCCGACAACAAGGTCTCGTGGACGGCGCACAAGATCGACGACGCCTCCGGCGTGGGAACGCAACTGGCCGTCGGCGATCTCAACGGTGACAAGCGGCCCGACATCGTGATCGGGAACAAGAAGGGTGGCTTCGTGTTCATTCAGGAGGGGACGAAATGACCCGGATTTCCCGTCGGCTCGGCGTTGATCGGCGGACGCTTCTGCTCGGGGCGGGGGCCGCGGCGGGCGTCGCCCTTCTCCCTCGTGTGGGGCGATCGGCCCCGGGGCCCAACGAAAAGCTCCGCGTCGGCGCCATCGGCGTCGGCGGTCGCGCCTCGCTCCTTCTCGAGCAACTGCCCGAAGGCGCTGACATCGTGGCGCTGTGCGATGTCAACGTGCCTCGGGCGCACGCCTTCCGCGAGAAGAAGGGGGGCTCGTGGCCCGTCTACGTCGACTACCGGCGGATCCTCGACCGCGCCGACATCGATGCAGTGATCGTCGGAACGGGAGAGTTTCAGCGCGTTCTTCCCTGCATCCATGCCTGTCAGGCTGGGAAGGATGTCTACGCCGAGAAGCCGCTGACGCTCTACGTCGCCGAGGGGCGGGCGCTCGTCAAGGCGGCCCGGAGGCACGACCGGGTCGTCCAGGTGGGGACGCAGCAGCGCTCGATGGAGATCAACCGGCTGGCGTGCGAGTTCGTCCGCAACGGGGGGCTCGGAAAGCTCCTCGAGGTTCGCGCGGTGAACTACGGCAGCGCCTCTCCGACGCCGACGCCGCTGCCGGCGGAGGAGCCGATTCCTACCGGGCTCGACTGGAGCGCCTGGCTCAACCAAGCCGCCGACCGCCCCTACAACGCCCAGTGGATGGGTTGGATGGGATGGCGTGACTTCGCCGGTGGCGAGATGACCAACTGGGGCGCCCATGGCGTCGATCAGATCCAGTGGGCCCTCGGCGCCGATGCAACAGGCCCGGTGGCGGTCACGCCCGTCACCGAGGGGCCCAACGGCCAAGTCGTGATGACCTACGCCAACGGCCTCGAGGTGAAGTTCATCCTCGAATCCGGGCCGATGGGGGGAGCGGTGTTCGTCGGGGAGAAGGGAAAGCTCGAGATCAACCGCAACAAGGTGACGAGCAATCCTCCCGAAATCGCCCAGAAGCTCCTCGAGGCGGTCGATGTCGCCGAGGAGGAACGGAAGTGGTCCGATGCTCTCGCTCTCTGGCAGGCGCGGCATCATCTCCAGAATTGGCTCGACTGTATCAAAACCAGGGAGAAGCCGGTGGCCGACGTCGAGATCGGTCACCGCTCGGTGACGGTCTGCCATCTGGCCAACATCGCCCGCGCGGTCGGCCGTCCGCTCCGCTGGGATCCGGTTGCTGAGCAGTTCGTGGGCGACACCGCTGCCGACGCGCTGCTCGTCCGCGAGCGCCGCAAGGGATTTGAATTGCCGGAGGTGTGATCCTCCCGGCTTACCGCCGCCGGAGTCTCGTTCCGGCGGCGGTCAGCGCTCGTGGACGAGGACGGCCCAGCCGACGTCGGAGAGCCGCTCGGGGCGACCGAGGATCCGGATCGGCTCGGCGGCCGCGATCTGCGGGCCGGCGCCGTTTCCTCCCATCAACTGGCGGAGCGTCCCGGGAAAGAGCCCGATGATTTCGGCATCGAGTCCGTTGTCGCCGCCAACTTCGTGAGTCTGCGGGGCCGGTTTGCCGAACTCCGGATGTTTGTGGAACGACTCCTTGAGGCGGGCGACGACGTCGGCCGGAGCCCGCACCAGCTGGAGGTCGGGGGAGCTCGACAGATCGGTGCGGGCGACCTCGGGGTTCTCGAGGACCAAGCCCCCCTTCGGTTCGCCGTCGACCATGTCGTCGCGGAGATCGATGACCGCCACGGAGAACGGGGCTCGCGAGGCGTTCCAGGAGCCGATGGCGTCAACCGACCGGAAGAGGAGGCCGACGTCGAAACTCATGAGGAGTACGCCGAGCACACGCCGATCGGGGGCGCCGTGGGCATCGCTCCAAATCGGCGCGGAGAAGGCCACTTTGAGCTTGCCGGTGGAATCGCTGCGGTAGACCGTCGAGCGGTGCACCTCGGTGATCGGTGTGGCGGTGGCGCCTGGCTCGAGGTCGTGGGGGCCGCCGTGGAAATAGTTGCGCCAGGCGAAATCGCGGCCGATGGTGTCGGCCAGCGGTGCCCGAGCCACCTGCACCCCCTCGGCATCGCACACTGTCCAGCTCTCGGCGTCGACGGTGTTTTTCGTGTTGGCGGCGATTTCGTCGACCGCGGCCTGAATCGCTTCCCAGGCCTTTCGCCCCGTGGCGGGATCGACGGGCTTTCCCTCCGCCTCGAGCATCGCCCGGACGAGCCGGTTGTTGTCGGCTTCGTACTCGAGGATCCGCCAGCGGGAATCGATTTGAAGCGCGGCCGTGCTGGCCGCGAGCCTGGCCGCCAGGCGCAGCGCCGTCTGCCGGGAGCGGTATTCGTCGTGGGCCACCTTGCGGAGGAGCACCGAGGTCACTGCCGCGCCCACGAGGAGCACGGCGAGCGACCCGACGGCGAGCTGGGTGATCGTGCGGTGGCGCCTCGTCCAGCGGGCGAGCCTGCGGAGCAGCGGCTCGGAAAAGGCGCTGACCGGATTATCAGCCAGATAGGCGTCGATGTCGTGGGCGAGCTCGAGGGGGGTCTCGTAGCGGTCGACCGGATCGCGGGCCATCGCCTTCATGCAGACCGCCTCGATGGCCCGCGACACGCCGCGCTTCACGCGCGACGGCGGGGCGAGCGAGCCGGCGAGCACCTTCTCGCGGATCGCCGCCACGTCGCCGTCGTAGGGGGGAGAGCCGGTGAGGAGATGGTAGAGCGTTGCCCCGAGGCCGTAGACGTCGCTCGCCGGCCCCACCGGGGCCGCGCCGTCGTGCTGCTCCGGGCTCATGTAGGCCGGCGTGCCGGAGATCCCCCGCTTGGCCGCCGGGGCCGAGTCGAGGGCGATCGTCGGCATCACGATGCTCTCCTCGCCGCTCTGTCGGGCTCGGTCGTCACGGTCGATCCTCGCGGCGAGCCCCCAGTCGAGGACGACCACCTCGCCGAACTTGCCGAGCATGATGTTGGCCGGCTTGATGTCGCGGTGGAGGACGCCGCGATCATGGGCGTAGGCGATCGCCTTGCAGACCAGCGCAAACTGGCCGAGGAGCTCGCGGTAGCGGGCCGAACGGTCACTTGCCGCGTCGTGGGCATGGCGGCGGTCGTGAAACTCGTTGATCGCCGCACCGAGGGTTTTCCCCGGGATGAGTCGCATCGCGTAGAACGGCCGGCCGTCGGGGGTGGCTCCGGTGACATACACCGGGACGATGTTGGGATGTTCGAGTTGGCTCGTGACGGTGGCCTCGAACTGGAAGCTCTCGCGGAGGGCCTCCTGGGAGACGGCCCAGCCATTGAGAAACTTGACGGCCAGCTCGCGCCCCGTCGCCTTGTCGTTGGCGTAGTAGACGTCTCCCAAGCCGCCACGGCCGAGCCGGCGGTTGACGCTGATCGTCGTCGTGGCGACGACGCGGGGGGGGATCTGGTCGTCCACCGGGCCGACGGGAGTGGCCGATTCGTGGGTGGTGGGATCGTCGAGCGGGCGGTCGTGGGGCATCGATCGGCTCCGGAAACTCTCTCGCACCGCCGGAGTGTAGCGGTCGGTGGAAAGCGCCTTCCATGGCGATTTTCTCGCGGCGCACGCGGAGTGGAGTGCCTCAGCGGCCGCTCGAGTCGCGGAAGCGCAAGGCGAGGGCGGTGCCGGCGATCCCGGCGCCGAACATCCCCAGGAGGACTGCGAGCGGAACCGTCGACGGGCTCCGCCACTGCTCGCGCGAAAAAAATCTCTCCGCCATGTCGACCGGAGGAGTGCCCCCGGGGGCCGTGGTGGCGTGGGCAGCGGACGACTGGCCGTGGGCTTCCTCGCTGGAGTTCGTGCCGGCAGCGGACGTGGCGGCGGAGGAAGAAGCACCGAGCGGCACCGGGTGGACGCCGGCCGGGGGGACGAGCGTCTTCTCCGTCGCGGCCCGGACGCGTTCGAGCGAGTCGTTCATCCGGGCTCGCTCCGATTCGATCTTCTCCTGCATCTCGCGGAGCTTGCTTTCGAGCCGATCGCTCGCCTCGCGGCTCTTCTTCTCGAGCTCCGCCTCAATCGTCTTCACCCGGCTTTCGACGTCGGCCTTGGCGGCGCTCCCCGCCTCCTCACTTTGGCGCTTGGCCGTGGCTTGAGCTTCCTCCATCTTCGCTTCGATCTCGGTGCGCATCCGCGCCGCGGTCTCCTCCGATTCCTTCTGCGCTTCGGCCTTGGCGTCGGCCGTCTTCGCCTCGACCTCCCGGCGGACCTGGTCTCGCGCCTCAGCGCTCTCCCGGCGCACCTGTTCCTGGGCTTCCTTGACGCGCATCTCCATCTCGGCCTTCATCCGCTCCGCCGCTGCGGCGCTCTCCTTCTGCGCGGCGGCCTTTGCCTCGGCCACTTTCGCCTCGATCTCCGCCTTCATCTTTGCCGCCGACTCGGCCGACTTCTTCTCGAACTCCGCCTTGGCATCGGCGAGCTTCTTCTCCGCCTCGGCACGCATGTCGGCTTGGATCTTCTGGGCCTTCTCCTCGAGCAGCTTCTTGGCCTTCTCGAGCTCCTGCTTCGCCTGGGCGGCTGCTTCTTCGAGCTTCTCGACGATCTTGCGGCGGCCGGGGAGGATGAAGGGATGGCCTCCGCCGTTACCGGCGAGACGGAAGGCGTTTGGAATCCCTGGCCCGGTCGTCTCGTCGGAGGACGGCATCGTTGCTTCGGGGACGGGGGGCGGAGATTCGATCGGAGAGGTCTCGGGTGGCGCCGGGTCGAGCTCATCGACGGCAGCCGGTGACGGCTCGGATCGCGGCGCCGGCGGCTCGCCCCCGAGGCGAATCCGGGGACGAAGCGCCGCCTCCGGCACGACGAGCCCCTCGAAGGCCCAGCGCGACGGCATCGCTGCGGCGAGCGGCTGGGTGAGCGCGGGGAGATCAGCGAGGGGAACGAGGATCCCTCCGAGGACGATCATCGGCAGGAGGAGGACGGGGAGGATCCCGGAGGCGGCCTCGGTCGTCCGCAGCGTCGCCGAAATGAGCAAGCCAAGCGCCCCGCCGGCCAGGGCTGCGGCATAGAGCATCGTGAACACCCACAGCCAGGGGCTGTCGATCCGGCAGGCAGGGGCGACGATGGCCAGGAGGAGGAGGCACTGGATCGCCGCGATCCCCAGGAGGACCGTCATCTTCGAGGCGACATAGGCCCCGATCGACAGCCCCACCATCCGCTCGCGCCGGTAGATCGGCCACTCGGTGACGATCTCGCGCGCCATGCTCGAACAGCCGAACCAGATCGCTGCCAAGGCGGTCACGAACAGGGTTGTGGCCATGTTGACGCCGATCTTCGGCCAGGTGTCGGGGGTCGGGGTGCTCCGCACCACCTTGGAAAATACCGCCGCGATGAGGAGCCCGACGATCGGGGCCTGCGCGAACAGGACGGCCGTCCCCCAGGCGTCGGCGACCTTGACGGCGATCATCCGCTTCACGAGCGTGAGCCATTGGGTGAAAGGCGCGGTGCTGCGGGGCAGGCGCCGCGAGCGCGGCGGGAGTGCCCCGGCAGGCGCGGAGGCGCGCCTGTCCACCCAGATCGACTTCGCCACCGACGACTCCCACTGCCGTACCCACTCGGCCACCGGCCGCTTGGAGAGGCCGCGGAGGAGCCCGTCGACGCTCGTCGGCAACGCGGATCCCGAAAGCTGGGGCTCGAAGAAGGTGATCGAGTCGGGGAAGGCGCGGCCAAACCAGGCCAGCCTCCCCACCTGCTTCGTCGATTCGTCGCGGGCGATGACGGCGACGGCGTCAAACCTCTCGAACGCCTCGAGGCTCGGCTGGTGGATCGTGACGAGGATCGTCTTGCCGGCATCAGCGAGCTTCCGCAACAACTCGATCACTGACAGCGCATCGACGCTCGACAAGCCCGACGTCGGCTCGTCGAGGACGAGGATCGGAGGATCGGTGAGGAGCTCCATGGCGAGGTTGACTCGCTTCCGCTGGCCGCCACTCACGCCCCGCTTCCGCTGGTCGCCAACGCGTGTCTGCTCGGTGCCATCGAGGCCGAGTTGGTGGATCACGGCGTGGATCCGGGTTTCGATCTCGGTGTCGGTGGTGTCGTGGGGGAGTCGGAGGCGGGCCGCGTACCACAGCGCCTGCCAGACGGTGAGATCGGCATGGAGGATGTCGTCCTGCGGCACATAGCCGATCCGCCCCCGGAAGAGATCGTAGTGGGCGTGGAGGTCGAGCCCGCCGATGACGAGCCGCCCAGAGGCGGGGACGGTTTGGCCGTTGAGGACCGAGAGGAGCGTGCTCTTTCCAGCGCCGCTCGGCCCCATGATCGCCACCATTTCGCCGGGCTGAACGACGAGCGAAACCCCCTCGAGGAGCCGTCGGCCCGACGCCTCGACGGCGACATGGTCGGCTTCGATGATGTCGCGGTCGCCCCCGGCGAGCGGCTCGAGCGCCCGGGCATCGGGGGAGAGCCGGAAGCGTTGGTCGGCGATCTGCACGATCGACCCGGGGCCGATTTCGACGGCCCGCTCGATCCGCCGGCCGTCGACGAACGTGCCGTGAGTGCTCCCGAGATCGCGGACGAACACCCTGCCGCGCTCGACGCTCACCGAGGCGTGGAGCGCCGAGGCGAGGGGGCGGTCGAGGGAGACGTCGGCCGAGGCCCCGCGGCCGAAGGTCAACAGCGCCGCGTCATCGAGGTCGATCGTCCCTTCCCCGGGGGGCGCGGCGGTCGTCCGGGTAAGGAGGTCTTCGAGCGCCGTGGCGGGGAGGCGGGCATTGCCGAGCGTGATCGTGTCGGCGACGTCGATCCGCTCCCGCTCCACGCGCCGCGGCGGCACACCGACAAATGTCCCGTTGCGGCTCCCCAGGTCCTCGAGCCACAGCCCCTCCTCATCGACGACCACCCGCGCATGTCGGGCGGAGACGCTCGGAGCCTTGACGACGACGTCGTTTCCCGGAGCGCGGCCGAGGAGGATGATCCGCCGGGGGGACGAAGCGACGAGGGGGGATGACGGGATGCGGTTCATGAGGGGAGCGTCACGGGGGCACGGACTACGGTCGGAGCGCGTCTGCCTTAAGAATCCAGGCTAGTTCGCCCCTGTCGGCGGTGCAAAAAAGCGGTCTGTCGCGCTGGTCCCAGAGGAGCGATTTCCGGTAGAGTTGCGGTTTTTTCCTCACGATCCCTGCAATCGTCCCCTGCGACCGATCCCACCGACCGACCCCGAGCAGAATCGCCCCGATGCACGAACTCCCCAAGCACTACGACCACGCTTCCGCCCAGGCCCGCTGCCGGACCCTGTGGGATTCCGCCCGACTGTGGCATGCCGAGCCTGCCGGGCCGGAGGATCGTCGCCCCGTGTTCTCGATCGTCATCCCCCCGCCAAACGTCACCGGAGCCCTCCACCTCGGTCACGCGCTCAACAACACGCTCCAGGACATGCTCGTCCGGACGCGGCGGATGCAGGGCTTCCTCACCCTCTGGATGCCAGGCACCGATCACGCCGGGATCGCCACGCAGGCCGTCGTCGAGCGCCGGCTCCTCGAAGAAGAAAAGCTCTCCCGACACGACCTCGGCCGGGCGAAGCTCGTCGAGCGGATCTGGGCGTGGAAGGAGCAGTATGAGAAGCGGATCCTCGGGCAGCTCCGCGACATGGGGGCGAGCTGCGACTGGGATCGCGTTCGGTTCACGCTCGACGACCAGTGCGCCCTCGCGGTGCGGACGGCTTTTCTGAAGCTGTTCCGCGAGAAGCTCGTCCGCCGCGGCAAGCGGCTGGTGAACTGGGACACCTTTCTCCAGACCGCCGTCAGCGACGACGAGGTGTTTCACGAGGAGGTGAAGGGGCACTTCTGGCACATCCGCTACGACGTCGTCGATCCGCTTCCTGGCGAGCCGAAAAGCGTGACCGTGGCGACGACGCGCCCCGAGACGCTCCTCGGCGACACCGCCGTCGCCGTCCATCCCGACCCGGCCGCCGCCCTCGACGAGGCCGAGAGAGCCCTCCTGGCGAAGCGCGCCGAGGCGGCTGCGAAGGATCAGCCTGGCATCGATCGCGACCTCGAGGCCTTGGCCGCTCGCCGCGTCGAGCTCCTGCCGCGACTTATGAAACTGGCGGCGATGGCTCGCGATGGGCGCCACGTCCGGCTGCCACTGCTTGGCCGTGAGGTGCCGCTTGTGGCCGATGAATGGGCGAAGCCCGAGTTGGGCTCGGGCTGCGTGAAGATCACGCCGGCCCACGACGTCAACGACTACGAGGTCGGCAAGCGTCGAAACCTGCCGATGATCAACATTCTTCTCCCCGAAGGGCGGCTCAACGCCGAGGCTGGCCCGTATGCGGGGCTGACGATCCCCAAGGCCCGCACGAAGGTCGTGGCTGATCTCGAGGCGGCCGGGCAGCTCGAGCTGGTCGAGGATCGGCTCATCGAGCTGGCCCACTCCGACCGCTCGAAGACGCCGATCGAGCCCTACCTCGCCGATCAGTGGTTCATCCGCATGGACGAGCTTGCCGAGCCGGCGCTCGAGGCTGTCCGCAGCGGGAAGCTGAAGATCGTCCCCGAGCGCTATGCGAAGAGCTATCTCGATTGGCTCTCGGAAAAGCGCGACTGGCCGGTGAGCCGGCAGCTGTGGTGGGGCCATCGAATCCCGATCTGGCACGTCAACGGCATCCGCGAAGCGGCGCTAGCCGCCGCGTTTGCCGAGCGCACGAGCGTCGCCTGGCAACCCGATGGAACGGCCGTCGACGGCGACGGCCGCGGTGGCTGGTTTGTCTGCACCTCCGATGAGACGCTCGGCGTCGACGCGATCGACGGGCAGCCGATCATCCAAGACGCTGACGTCCTCGACACCTGGTTCTCCTCGGCGCTGTGGCCCCATTCGACGCTCGGCTGGCCGGAGCAGACGGCGGAGCTCTCCACCTTCTATCCCGGCTCGGCCCTCCTCACCAGCCGCGACATCATCACGCTGTGGGTGGCGCGGATGGTGATCATGGGGGTCTTTGACACCGGCGAGCTGCCGTTCCGCGAGGTCTACATCCACCCCAAGATCCTCGACCGCTACGGCGAGACGATGAGCAAGAGCAAGGGGAACGGAGTCGACCCGCTCGACGTCATCGAGGCCCTCGGCGCCGATGCCCTCCGCTTCGGGATGACAACGCTCGCCACCGAGACGCAGGACGTGCGGATGCCGGTCGAGTTTCAGTGCCCGGCGTGCGAAGCGCGGATCGAGCAGACGGTGCAAAACCGGATCCAGCCGCGGATCGAATGCCCGAAATGCAAGAAGCCCTTCAAGACGCAGTGGGCC